>Ga0209236_1000348_pt1 | contig 26089 bp, 25 predicted proteins | sample GraSoi013_1_40cm_FD_185819 | JGI IMG/M metagenome (GOLD analysis project Ga0209236, IMG submission 185819) | Grasslands soil microbial communities from the Angelo Coastal Reserve, California, USA - Sample 09_27_2013_1_40cm (SPAdes) (version 2) | ecosystem: Environmental > Terrestrial > Soil >... | reverse complement strand
AATCGGGGCCTTCGCCGAAGGCGGCCACCACGGACTCGGGCGACGGTGACTCGAATAGTTTCGTCGCCTTTTCCGAGTCTTCCAACAGATACCGGAGCGGGCTATATGAGTCTTTCGACACGGCCGTTTCCACGAAGGATTTGCTACCGTGACGGCTCAACAGTACTGGTACCACCTAGGATCGACCACGGCCGCCTGAAGCGCATTGTCTACCGCTCGCACCGCGAGGATCGGAATTGCGCGAGTCGCGGGACCGTGGACCCTCGAGGGTCCAACGAACTCGACGCCGTTGTTGGTGTTCGTGCTCTTGACCAGAAGCATCGGATCGTACTGGGATTCATGACACACGCAATAGATCGGATCGAGGCCATACACCTCGTAGGTCGGCGCTGGCCCTACGTAGTTGCGAGACGGCGCCGGATTCTGGACGACCTGCCATCCAGGATAACAGCAGAGATGGGCGCAGCGGTCGTACACGACGACGATCCGGATGTCCCGCGCCGAATCGTCGTAGTACAAGTCAAAGCCGGACGGGAGCGCGACGTCGGTCGGAGCAGAGAACACGGAATCGTCCCGTTTCACCCGAATGACGAGGACCGGGTACCCGGTCCCCGCAATCCATTTCCCGTCCGCGAACGACCCGCCCAAGACGCCGGTGGCTCCTTGCCATTCCTGAAAGTCGGTGACCTTGACCGGATTCCCCTCGAGGCTGTTCCACCACTGGTCCGTGGGGAATCGCGTGTAGAGGATCGGGCCCTTGGTTTGCTCCGGTGGAGGACTCCGGAGGAGAGTGCCAGCCAACCCTACCCCGACCGCTCCCGCGGCCGCCGAGCCGCCGATCACGAGTCCTAGTTTGACCCAATCCCTCCGGGTCCGCCCCTCCCGTCTCTCCGAGTCGCTATCATTCGCCATCGCAATCGCCTCCGAGCGTTGCCGGTCGAGCGGTAGGACTGCACTACGCACTGTTTGAAAGTTGGGTATGTGTCGTGCGTACTCGGTGGCAGCCCGTCGAAGACCGAGAGTCTCGAATTAGGGAGACCAAGTGTGTTGTCCGACGAATTGCCAAAGCATGAGGATCACGCCGAGCGCTTGGAGAATTGAGAGGAGCAGGAGCAGCGCCCAGATGCGGCCGACCGTCGGCCGACGAGTGAAGACCGCGTAGAACAGGACCTGCAACGCGAGGAAGGGCCACAAGTCGGCCATCGAGCTGTACGCGGGTCCGTCGAACGGGAACAACCGGAGAGACCAGCCTAACAGCAGGAACGCGACCGAGAGGACCTGGAGGACGAAGCCGATGAGCAGGGTGCGATTCACGCCGAGTCGCACGGCCATCGTGCGGATTCCGAAGGCGCGATCGGCCGCGTAGTCGGATGCGGTCGTCGGCGCATAGAGCGCACCGAGGAACAACGCGATCGTCCCGATGAACCACCAGGGCGCGGATTCGATTGGACGCATCAGGACCCAGCCCGAGAGCGGACACAAGACGCCGAACCCCACCATGTTCGTGAGCAGGTCCATCCCGGCGACGCCCTTCCAGTGGATGCCCGGGACGGAGTAGGCGAAGGACAGCGCGATGATGAGGATCGTCAGGACGAGGAAGCCTTGCGTCCCGACGAAGGACGTGAACGGACCACCTCCATCTGCTGGACTGTACCGCACGAGACTCCCCGACACGTACGCGGCGAGGACGAGGCCCATCGCCTCGAAGCCGAACGCGGCCAGGAGGAGCGTGTCCCGTTCCATCAGGCCTTCGCCGATCAGCTCCTCGACGACCTGAACGTATTTTTTCCGAGGATTCACGCGGTCGGTCGTCCCCATGTCGTGGTAGACGTTCAGGAGGAGCGTGAACGTCCCGAGCAGCGGACCGACGACGATGATGCCGAGCACGACGCGGAGGTCATCGACGAACAGGTGGCGCAGTGCCACGGGCTGAGCGAGCACCCATCCGATGTACAACGGCGCGACGGAGACGATCCAGAACTTCACGCCGCCGATGCTGACAATCAGCTCCGACAGGTCGCTCGGGGAGAGATGGAGCTGCGGATTCGTTCGGGTATCACTTGTGAGACCCATCGCACGGGACATCCGCAACCCCCGCATGAAAATGCGGCGCGCTCAGACTGCCGCCCCGCGGGGCGGTGCATGCGTCGCGCATCATCCCCGCGACCCTACGAGGCGCCCGGAATCTGGCATACCGAGGAATGGAGCCGATACGTTTAAGCTCCTTCACCCGAACGAAGCTAGGCCCCCGGACCGCGGGGGAGGGGTACGCGTTCGGCCTGGGGAGGTTGGCCTCGTCAAGAGGCCCCCGAGGCACCGTCAGTGAAGGCACAAACGTACCCCGCGGCCGTTCTCCTCTTCACCCTAGCGCTGGCCTTCCTCGTTCCGTCCCTTCTCTCCCCGATCGGGGTGACCGTCGCCACGACCGCCGGCTCCGTGGACCACGTGAACGATCGAGCGTCAGTGGGTCCGACCGCTCTCGACGGAGGCGTTGTCGCGAAAGCCGATCCCTGGGTCGTCCGGAATGCCACGAACCTGATCGCGGACGGCACGTTCGACGCGATCCCAGGTCCGTGGGTCTACACGAACGGGACGACCGGGACGGTCACCGCGTCACGCGACCCCGAGGCCCGGGCGCAGCTCGGCCACACCACGCCCGTATTCCGATTCGATTCGATGGACGACGTCTTCGGAGGGACCCCGTGGACCAGCGCCGTGTCCAACGGGCAGGCGTCGAGCACCCTGTCCCAGGAAACCGCGATTCGGAAGGAAGGGAACGGGTCGATGCAGGACGATGTGACGGTTGCATCGAGCAACCAGTGGGCCGGCGCGATCCGGGACGATCCGCTCCCGTGGAATTGGTCCGGCTACAACCGCCTCGCGATCTGGATGAACAAGGCGACGCCGGGGACCCTGTGGGCCTGGGTGTACGTCCAGGACGAGGCGGGAGGGAATTCGTGGAGCCTGTACTCCCTTGTGACGGGATGGTATCGGTACCCCGTCGACCTGAACGCGCCGCTGGATGTGTCTCATGTGAACTACATCGAAATTGCGTTCGCCAGCACCGGAGCGACCACGGCCACCGTCTACATTGACGATCTGCTGTTGTTCAATTCCACGAACTTCGCCGAAAGCGCCCGCGTGGCCCAGACATTCACGAAATCGACTCCGACTGGCGGGAGCCCGAACTCGCTACGTCTCGTCTTCGACCTCATGGCCACACCGTCGACGAACGTCGTTTCGGACCTGGAAGTCGTCATCGGCAGCACCGTTGAATGGTCCGGAACCCCCGTGACGTCCGGGACCCGGACGGTCGAGGTAGACCTCAGCGGAGACGCGGCCCTGCAAGCGACCGGATCGTTCACCCTCGTGTTTTCGCTCCAGCTCAATCGGACGGGATGGGAAGAGCCGTCCATGACGGCCTGGATCGACAACGTCACGCTGGTCATCCCCGGCACCCTCGCGCGCATCGCGGTCACGCCGACGACGGCTTCGGTCCTGGTCAGCCAGACCGCGGTATTCACGGCGGGAGGTTGGGACACGGACGGCAACCCGGTTCCCCTCACCGCAACGAACTGGTCCTCCACGATCGGGCAGATCGTCGCCGTCAACGGCACCGCGGCTCGGTTCGAGGCCCCGACCCAGCCGGGGACAGGGGTGGTCTCCGCGAGCCAGGGGACCATCCGAGGCAGCGCGAACGTGACCGTCGACCCACCGATCGTGGTCGCCCCTCCATCCTCGCCCTGGGATACCATGCTCTGGCCCGGGTTGGCCCTGATCGTCGGGGCCTTCGGGCTGGCCGGATTCGTTGCGCTTCGTCAGTCGGCGAAGCATGCGTTCCGAATCGAGGACTTGTTCCTGATCAACCGCGAGGGACTCCTGATCGCTCATACAACGAGCCGTCGCGATTCGCATGGTGACGAAGACATCCTCGCCGGCATGTTGACGGCCATCATGTCGTTCGCGCAGGACGTGTTCCAGGAGGAAATCGGGGGGCTGAGGCAATTCGAGATCGGAAACAAGACGGTCGCGTTGGAGCCCTCCGAACACGTGTACGTGGCCGCAATCGGGTCGGGTCCAATCCGGAATCGGCTTTCTGCGAGTCTGAGGGACTTCCTCGCCGACATCGAGGAACGATACGGGGACCGGCTCCAATGGTGGTCCGGGATGAACGAAGACCTCCTCGGGATCGACGCGATGGTCCAACTGTTCGCCCGGCGCGAGCGGTACCATCGCGGCGACTGGAAGCGGCACGCCGCTCCAGGGACAGAGTCCCAGCAAGCCGAGAAGCTCGCAGGGGCCGTATCTGAAGTTCATTTTGTGATCGTGCCAAAAGAACCGCTGCGACCGTTGTAGCGTTCTACTTGGCGAGTGCCTCGAGCAGGACCACGCCGCCGACGAGCAGATACAGAGCGTACACGTCGCCACCGAACGCGAGCACGATGAGCCCCGCGAAAAGTGCGACGGTCCGGCTCGTGTTCAGGATGAACTCCCGCGTCGCGGTAACTGCGGGGATCGAGTCCTCCATGCGATCCACGAGGATCGTATAGATGAAGGACGGAGCCACCACCGAGGTCATCGAGAGCCACCCGATTGCGAACGCGAAGGTGCCGAGATCCCGCGCAACAAGCGCCAGGAGGCAGGCGGGCACGGAAAGGACCGGGCCCAGGAGGAGGAAGGGACTCCGGACCTTCACCCGATCCGATACGCGGCCGAGGACCACCGCAGCGATTCCGGCGGCGAGGGAGAAGAGCGCGAACAGGAGGCCGAGCGCAAACGAATCCTTCGTGAGAAGAAACGAACCGAGCGGCGTCGCCACGGAGAGCAACCCGTCGACGCCGCCCTGTCCCGCGAAGGCGAGGGCGGTTCGGGAGCCCATTCGCCGCAAGTCGATCTCATAAGAGAAGGACTCTTCGGGCGGAACGAGTCGGCGGGCGCGGATGAGATTGGCGGCCAGGATGAGGCCGCCGAGAGAGAAGAGGAATCGGAACCCAACGGCATCGGCGAGGTATCCTCCAAGGACCGGAGCGACGACGGCGACCGTCATGAAGGTGGCGGTGACGCCGGCCAATCGACCTGCGCGGTTCGCCGGACTGGTCTCCCGGACAAGCAGGGAGTTCATGGGGAGCCAGAACAACGGCAGGTAGATCCCGAACGCCAGTCCTCCCACCAAGACGACCCAATTCGCCGGCAGGAACGCGAATGCGAAGTGACCCGCGGCCATCGTCGCCAAGCCCAGGGTCATGCTCGTCCTCGCTCGAATCGGGCGCCCCCGGGTCATGAGGAGGACGCCGAGCGCGGCCGTGAGGAAGGCGATCACCCAAAGGAGCGTCGCAATGCGGAAATCGAGCGATCGTGGTGGGCTCACCAAATAGACAATCCAGAAACTGCCGGTCATCTGGTTTCCGAACGATTGCACCGCGACGAGCCCGAGCAACTCGCGGTACCGGAAACGCTGCGAGACGCGAAACGGTGGTGGGGCCGGCGGGGCGGAAACCATCCGGGCCGCACCGACCGATGCCCCTGTACAAAGAGACTTCGTTCCGAGTTTCGCGTGTCATTCGATGAGGCGAGTCCTTGGAATTGGCGGCGCGCCGGGTACGACGCGAACAAAGAGTGGCGATCACTCGCGAGCCCTGCTCTGGTGGCCCTCGCCCCGCGAACCGTCAGCGACTAGCCGCGAGGAGGGACTCGAGCAGATTCAGGATTGGTGCCACGCCTTCCGCGTTGAGCCGGGCCGAGGACGCCGCGATGCCGACTCGAATGGAAAACGCACTCGGAGGGAGCGAAGCGAACAGCGCCTCGTCGGTCCAATCGTCGCCAATCGCGAGGATGAAGTCCCACGGTTCTCGAGAGAGTTTCATCGCAAAGTGGCTGCCCTTGTTCACCCCGGCACGGCGGATCTCGACGACCTTGTTCCCCGGCAGGACCTGAAGATCGAGGTTTGCGGTTAGGGTGGTCAGGATGTCGACGAGGTCCTTCGCCGCGAGGGTCCCGGATTCCACATCCGCCGAGCGGTAGTGCCACGCGATCGAGAAGTCTTTCTCTTCGAGCGAAGACCCAGGGACACGGTCGAGGAATCGCTCCATGACGGGGCGAAACCGGCCCTTCCAGCTCTCCTCGAGCGGGATCGCGGACGTCCACTCGCGGTCCCCGCGGTCGCGGACCCACGCGCCATGTTCCGCGATGAGCCTCAGGGGGAGTTCCCCGAACCATTGCTCCAGTTCCTGTCGCCGTCGACCGCTCACGACCACGACGTAGTTCGCGGGATCGGATCCCAGTCCTTTCAAGATTCCCGTAGCGCGGCCGTCCGGGCGCGCCGTGTCCCGATGCGCCGAGAGGGACACGAGCGTTCCGTCATAGTCGAAGAGCAGCAGCCTTCGGGCTGCCTTCCGGTACGCTTGCCTGATCTCCTTCCGATTCCCGTCCGAGAGGCTCTTCGCCACGAGATCCTGGGACACCCGGACAGCGTCATCCAAGCGCTCGAGGAACCGCGCGGCCCAGGTCCGAGCGTCGTACCGCCGGAGCCGCTCCTGCATCGTCCGGATTCTCGCGGCTTGTTCGTCCAACGGCATCGTGAGCGCTCGGTGGATCGCGCCGACGACGTCCTCGACGTCGTTCGGGTTCACGATGAGAGCCTCAAGCATCTCCTTCGAGGCGCCAGCCATCTCGCTCAGGATGAGCACGCCCCGCGGTTCCTGCTTCGCGGCGACATACTCTTTCGCGATGAGGTTCATCCCATCCCGCAGGGGAGTGACGATCGCCACATCGCTCACCCGGTAGAGCGCAAGGAGCTCGTCGAAGTCCAGCTGGCGGTACACATATCGAATCGGCGACCACGCAATCGTGCTGTATCGGCTGTTGATCCGCCCCACACGCTCGTCAATCGTCCGCTTCAACCGTGCATATTCGGTCACTCGCTCTCGGGAGGGCACGACCGCGAGGAAGTAGGTGATCTTCCGACGCCACTCCGGGTGCACTTCGAGGAATCGGCCGAACGCTTCCAGCGCCTCCGGGATGCCCTTCGTGTAGTCGAGGCGGGAAATCGAGAACAGCAGCTTCGAGGGCTCCAGCCCTTTCCTCAGTCGTGCGATCGAACGCGCGGCGGCAGGACCGATCGACGTCGAATTGAACTTCGCGACGTCGACCCCGAGCGGGAACACATCGACTTGGACCGCTCGGTGGCCCGCGACGACGGTGCCGATCCGGTTGTCGAGGCCCAGGTCGCGCAGGAGGCTTCCGAGGAAAGCACGGGCGTAGTCGTAGGTGTGAAAGCCGATCAGATCGGAACCGAGCATTCCTTGGAGGATTTCCTTGTGCCACGGGAGGAGACGGAAGACGTCGTACGGCGGGAATGGGATATGAAGGAAGAACCCGATCCGAGCCTCGGGCAACCGCTCTCGAATCAATCGGGGCAGGAGGAGGAGATGATAGTCATGGATCCAGAGCTGATCGTCGGGGCGGAGAGCACGCACGATGGTGTCCGCGAATCTCGCGTTGACGGAGCGATACGCGTCCCATTCGGAGGCCGAGTACCTGGCGTACGTCGAAAAGGAGTGAAACAACGGCCACAAGGTCCCGTTCGAAAATCCGCCATAGTAGAGTCGAGCCAGATTGTGAGGCAGAAAGACGGGATGGCAATCGAATTCTTTCTCCAGGCGCGCGGCGACCTGCCTGGATTCGCCCGGTGCGATTGAGCCGGGCCATCCGAACCAGCGAGCTCGCAGTTCTCGATGAACCGATGCGAGGCCCGCCGCGACCCCGCCGGGATTCGGCTGAACCTCGAGGCGGTTCCCGACGCGCCGAACGGTGACCGGGAGACGGTTCGAGACCAAGATGAGAGTCATGTCCGCAACAAGCCCATCATACATCCAGCGGCCGATGTGATTGTCGTGGACGGCGCGCTTCGATCGGATTCGGAGATGTGGGCTTGTCGACGGCCGGAGTACATCGCGCGTTATAATGCTGTCTTGCGACGGCCCTCGATGCGCCGCACGAGCACCACGAAAACGATGGACGCAGCTTGTTTCCCGCCGTTCGAAACGATGACGCGGTCGCATCCCCGAAAGCGTTTATAGCTTGTCCCTTGATAGGCGCCGCCTGCGGGGATCGCCTAGCCTGGTAGGGCGCGGGATTGCTAATCCCGTGCGCTCTGCGCTCGGGGGTTCAAATCCCCCTCCCCGCGCGGTTGCCCTATGCGCGTGCGAACGTACGATGAAATCGAGCCCCTCGAGGCATTCCGCCTCAGCTTCCTCACCTTCGGATCCGCGTGGGATGAGGCAAAGGTACGCCGGGTGCGCGCGCACGACCGGACGTACCTCGAGGAGTTCGCGCTGTACGGGGAGGAGCGTGGCCGGGTTCTCGCCCAAGTCGTCCCCCGACGCTTGGCCGTGCGGACGACGAGCGGAGTCGAGGAAATCGGCGGCCTCGCAGCAGTGTGCTCACACCCGGCGGTGTGGGGACGGGGCTTTGCGCGCCGGCTCATGGAAGCAACCCACGATCGGTTCCGCGAACTGGGCCTGCGCATGTCGGCCTTGACGACGAGCCGCAACATCCGCGGGTACGGCGTCTACGCGCGGCTCGGGTACGCGGACCTCGCGCCCTTCCAACAGGCAATGCGACAGGTGACCCGGCGCACGGCCCCGAAGGGGTACCGACTCCGAGCCGCGAGGCGTTCGGACTTCTCGACGATCCATCGCCTGTATCGAACCCAGACGCGACGGATGCTTGGCTGGACCGAACGACCAGAGCAGGCCCTCGAATGGGCCGTCATCCGAACCCGTGACTACCTGGAGAAATATCGGATCGTGCTGCGAGACGGCAAGGCGGTGGGGTATCTCCGCACACGCCCGCACGACGGGATCACGATGGAAGAGGTCGTCGCTCCGAACGCTCAGGACTTCCGAGCCGCCGTCGCGCTGATCGAGGCGAAGGCGGAGGCGGGAATCGCAACGGTCAACTGGATCACCGCGGGGTCGGATGCCGCACGATTCCGAAACCTCGGATACACGGTCGAGGGTCCCTTTCCCGACACCACGATGGCGGTCTCCCTCGTGAAAGAGATCCGTACAATTGATTTGCCTCGGCGTTTCGGAGGATCGTCCGGGAAGTTCGTCCAGTATCCGACCGACGACTTCTGATCATCCGCCGAGAGACGACGCCGCGGACTGCACGGAATCGAGCGCCGCCATTCGCTTGTGCGGGTGTCCCCCGGCATTAAGTGCTCCCGATGAGAACCACGGGGAACGGTTCAAGAAGGGGGCTCGGGGATAGCCTTCGTCCTTCGATGCCGCGAGAGCCGATGAAGTCGAAGGTCGTCCTCCTGGGCGATGGCGGCGTGGGGAAGACCTCGCTCGTCCGTCGATTCGTCGTCGACCAGTATTCGGACGACTACATCACGACCGTTGGGACGAAAGTCTCGAAGCGGAGCCTGAACCTCGGATCGCCCCTGGCCGAAGTCGAGATGGTCCTGCAGATCTGGGATGTCCTCGGGCAGAAAGGGTACAGCGGGGTGCAAGAGACCGCAATCAAGGGCGCCCAAGGCGTCTTGCTCGTATACGACGCCACGAACGACGAGAGCCGTCGGGCCCTGGAGGACTACTGGATCCCGGCCGTGTGGCGGCTCGCGGGGCGAATCCCGACGGTCTTCGCAGGGAACAAGTCCGACCTCGTCCCGGATCGGGTCTGGGCCGAGGAGTACCTGTATTTCCTGACCCAGAAGTACTCGTGTCCCGGAATCCTGACGAGCGCGAAGACGGGGGACCGGGTCGAGTTGTCCTTCAAGGCTCTCGGAGAGCAGATCCTGCAGGCGGCGGGCCATCCGATCCGACGGATCGCGCTCGTGACACCCCCGCAGGAGCCCGTCGACCGCCTGATTCGCGTAACGGACAAAATCATGACGGACTTTTGCTACCACATGGGTGGCGTGGAGACGGGCATGCCGATCGTGAAGCGTCAGCTCGGCCTCGCCGGCCTCGACGTCCGTGCGCCAACGACGGATACCATCCGGACCCTCATCGAGAGGCTCGCGGTCGTCGAACAGGACTTCAAAGGGCCGGAAGAAATCCTATCGAACCGCGAACGCCGACTCGACTGGCTCGATGGGACCGACGCGTGATGTGCCGACGAACGCTAGCGGGCTAGCGGGAAGTCCTTCTCGCCCGCGCGGATCGGCACCGTGAGCCAGTTCTCCCGAGGCGGGAACGGGCACACGTAGTCCTCGCTGTACGCGCAGTACGGATTGTATGCGAGGTTGAAATCGATCACATCATCGTCCGTCGGCTGTTCCTCGATGTCGAGGTATCGGCAGGCCCCGTACGTCTCCTTGCCGGACGTCGCGTCGCGGAAGGGGATGAACAAGCTCTCGTCGGCGTGGTGGTGACCGGGCTGCGGGACCGACTTGAACGCGGCGAGCCGTTGCTTCGTGCCCTCGACCTCGAACTCGAAGACGCCGTAGCGGATCATCTCCCGGGGGACTCCCTTGGAGGTCGCAAGGACCACCCGCTGCGGGTTCGGGTCCTTGATCAATTTGGCGCGAACCCGATAGGCCGGATCCGGAGAAAAGTACGCGAGGCCCTTGAAGTCGTGACGAATTCGATGCGGGATCGGGGACTCGGCGTCTTCCTTGAAGAAGTAGTCCTTCTCACGACGCGTGGCGTCGATCTCCTTCACATACTCATCGGTGGAACCTTTCGGCGACATGGGCCTCCGACCGTCATCGTCCGCGATAAATGTGTTCGAATCACATCGAGTACAAGTTTTCTTTTGCCTTCGCGAGCAGCTCCCTCTCGGTCTGGCCCAGGTGTGCCGCGGGAATCTTCGTCTCGACGAGCCCGACGATCTGGGTCGCGGCTCCAATCTTCTGCGCTTGGATGGCTTGATGGACCATCTCGGTGGCGACCCGCACTTTCAATTTCGAAAGACCCGCGTCCTCCGGGGCGATCTCGAGCATCTCCTCGATGAGTTTGAGAGATTCGTCGAAACGGCCCGTCTTCGCGAATGACTTCACGGCCCGTTCGAGCATCGCGAACCGATGCACCGTGCCGGGATCGAGGGGCATGGATGCCGGCAGAGTTCGCCAGGGCTTATGACTTGTGGCAGGCGAACTAGTATCGAGGCATCTCGGGTTCGACTTTCTCCGCCCACTCGTCGATCCCGCCCACGAGGTTCTTCACCTTGCGGAAACCGATTTCCCGCAGGAAGTTCGTAATCCGTCCGGAGCGGACGCCGGTCTTGCAATACACGACGATCTCATCCGCGGTGCTGAGCTCGTTCACCCGGCCCGGAACCTGCGCGACGGGCATCAGGACGGCCTTGTCGAGTCGCGCGATCTCCCATTCCATCGGCTCGCGCACGTCGAGCAGGACCGGCTCCTTCCCCGCGTCGATCTTCTCTTTCAATTCCTCGACCGTGATTTGGAGATCTTCGCCGACCTGCTCCGATGCGGCACGGAGTCCGCAGAACTCTTCGTAATCGATAAGCTCCTTGATCGTTGGATTGGAACCGCAAACCGGGCATTCGGGGTTCTTCCGCAACTTGAGCTCACGGAACTTCATCCGGAGCGCGTCGAACACGAGGAGCCGGCCGATGAGCGTGTCGCCCTTGCCGAGGAGGAGCTTGATCGCCTCGATCGCTTGAATCGATCCGACGATGCCCGGGAGGACGCCGAGCACGCCGCCTTCCGCGCACGAAGGCACGAGGCCCGGCGGCGGTGGCGCTGCGTACAGACAGCGATAACAGGGGCCTCGCGTGGCATCGAAGACGCTGGCCTGGCCCTCGAAGCGGAAGATCGAGCCGTAGACGTTCGGTTTCTTGAGGAGGACCGTCGCATCGTTCACGAGGTATCGGGTCGGGAAGTTGTCCGTCCCGTCGATGACCACGTCATAGTCTTTCAGGATGTCGAGTGCGTTATCCGACGTCAGCCGGGTCTCGTACGTCTGCACGTCGACGTTCGGGTTGATCTGCGCGACTCGCTCTTTCGCGACGTCGATCTTCTTCCGCCCGACGTCCTTCGTGCCGTACAACACCTGGCGCTGGAGGTTCGTCTCGTCGATCACGTCGAAGTCGACGATCCCGAGACGGCCGACGCCGGCGGCGCCCAGGTATTGCGTGAGCGGGACTCCGAGCCCGCCCGCGCCAATGATCAGAGCGGACGATTGCTTGAGCCTCAACTGCCCCGCCATCCCGACTTCGGGGAGAATCAGATGGCGGGAATACCGCTTGATCTCGGCCGGCATCAAGACGTCTTTGCGCTTCGAAGCGAGACGGTCCATCAGGGAGAACGAACCACCGGCGATGCTTGGGACAATCGAAATCGTGTCACCCGGCTTGAGAGTCGTCGCGTCTTTCTCGAGATAGCGGATGTCCTCTTCGTTCACGTAGACGTTCACGAAATTTCGCAACTGCCCGTCATCGGCGTATAGATGCCGCCGAAGCTGGTCGAATTGGTCGACTAAATCCCCAAGCGCCTGTTCGACGCTGTCCGCCTCGACCTCCACAGCATCGTGATTCGCGGCGTACTGACGAAGCGCCGTCGGGATGATGATTCGGACCGCCGCCATGGTCGTATCGGTTTCAAGACGGTGTTATACTTAAGGTTCGCCCCGCCGCTATTTCGTATCCGAATGAGGAGAGAAGGCGCGACCTCGACCCTCTGTGCCATGTTCTACTAACCGCCAACAAGACCTCGCATCCTTGTGACTGCAGGCCATTCCAATCTGTCCGGTCAACGGACGACGATCGCCTCGGGCCGGAATCGTCGCGTGGCCTCGTCGAACTGCCAAGCCGTGACGTCTTTCGGCTCGCGGTCGACGACGCTTACGATCACGTACGACAACCAGCCCGCCGCGCGCGATCGATCGTATTCGGAAGGGGCGGCCGGATGATCCGGATGGCTGTGATAGATCCCGATGAGATCGAGATCTTTCTTCCGCGCGTCATCGTCAGCGTGAAGCAGCTCGAGCGGATCGATCATGTACCGTCGCGCCCGGTTCTCCGTCGCGACGTTTCGCGCGCGACGCGATTCCTCGATGCGCCGCGGTATGCCGGAATGACCGAGAAGAAATCCGCAGCACTCCTCGGGGTACGCCGCACGGGCGTGGTCGTGAATCGCCCGAAGGACCGACTTGGGCATCTCGATCGTCACCGACCCTCCTCCCAGTATCGCTCTCCGAGGTAGCTCGCGCCCGCATCCGGGAAGACCGTTACGATGACGCCTTCGCGGATTCTCTCGGCGAGCCGCAGCGCCGCATCGAAGGCGGCTCCGCTCGACGTCCCGACCAGGATTCCTTCCGTTCGCGCGAGTCGACGCGTCGCGGCTTGAGCATCCTCGGTGGCGACAAACATCAACTCGTCCGCGAGGTTCGGATCCCAAATCCCCGGGACGAGTGCCGTCTCGAGATGCTTGACGCCCTCAATGCCGTGAAAGGGACTGTCCGGCTGGACGCCCACGAGCCGCACGTTCCGATTCATCTCCTTCAAGTAGCGTCCTACACCGACGAACGTGCCGGTGGTTCCGAGGCAAGCGACGAAATGCGTGACCGTCCCGGAGGTCTGATCCCAGATCTCCGGTCCGGTCGACTCGAAATGGGCCCGCCAGTTCGCCTCGTTGTTGTATTGATCGAGATACCGGTACTTGTGCGGCTCCGAGGAGGCGAGCGCTTTGGCGGCCCGCTGGGCGCCATCGGTCCCTTCCGGGGCGGGCGTGAAGACCAGCTCGGCCCCATACGCCTGGAGGATGCGCCTTCGCTCCGCACTGAGGTTCGCCGGCACGCAGAGGGTCACCCGGTATCCTTCCGAGGCCCCGAGCATCGCGAGCGCGATCCCGGTGTTCCCGGACGTCGCGTCTAGAAGGATTCGATCCGTCGTCAGGCCCGACCTCTCGGCCGCCCGCAGCATCCCGAGAGCGGCGCGGTCCTTGACGCTACCGCCAGGATTCCGGAACTCGGCCTTCGCACACACCTGCACGCGGGGAGCCACATGGGCCGCCACTCGTTCGAGTCGGAGGAGCGGAGTGTGACCAATGAGGTCCGCAACGCGCGGGGCCTTCGGCGATTTCGAGGCCGAACCCATGAGATCGAGTGCCTCAGGCCCCGACGTCCGCCTTCTGGCCGAGGGCGAGCTTGAGCACGTGGAGGGACAAGAGGGCGCATTTCAAGCGGACGGCGCTCAGGGGGATCCCGAGTTTCTTCAGGACCGCGTCGCGGCTCAGGCCTTCGGCCTCGGCGAGCGGCATCCCCTTGACGATTGTCGTGAGCATCGATGCGCTCGCCTGACTGATCGCACATCCCTGGCCCTCGAACTTGACCTCGGCAATCCGGTCTGAGCCATCGACCTTCAGGTGGAGGCCGACCTCGTCCCCGCACAACGGGTTCGAGTCCCGCGCGTTCTTCGTGGCGCCCGCGAGCGGGCCCTTGTTCCGCGGGTGCTTGTAATGATCCAGGATCTGCTCCTGATACATGTCGTACGAAATCGACATCAGGCGAAGACCTCCTGGACCTTCTTGATGCCGGCGACGAGTGCGTCGATGTCGTCGAGATCGTTGTAGACGTAGAACGAGGCCCTCGCGGTCGCGGGGAGATTGAACCGCTCCATGAGGGGCTGGGCGCAATGGTGACCGGAACGGACGCAGATCCCCTCGACATCGAGGATCGAGGCGATGTCGTGCGGATGGGCGCCGTCGATCGTGAACGAGACGACGCCGGCTCGCTTCGTGACGTCCCTCGGACCATACGTCTGCACGCCCTTCAGGCGGGCGAGTTTCTCGAGCGCGTACTCGGTCATCTCCATCTCATGGCCGCGGACCGCTTCCATGCCGATCGTCGTGAGGTAATCCACGGCTACGCCGAGTCCGATCGCACCGGCGATGTTCGGCGTGCCGCCTTCGAACTTGTACGGGACGTCGTTCCACTTCGCCCATCCGAGGTGGACCTCCCGAATCATCTCCCCGCCGCCGAGCAACGGCTCGGTCGCCTCGAGCAGCTCCTGCTTCCCATACAGGACGCCAATTCCCGTCGGGCCGAGCATCTTGTGCCCGCTGAACGCCAGAAAGTCCGCATCCAAGCTCTGGACGTCGATCGCCATGTGCGGGGCCGCCTGGGCCGCGTCGACGACGCAGATCGCGCCGACCTCGTGGGCCCGTTTCGCGATCTCCTTGACCGGGTTGATCGTGCCTAGCACGTTGGAGCACAAGGTCACCGTCACGATCTTCGTGCGGTTCGTCAGGAGGGCATCGTACTGTTCCATCTTCAGCGTCCCGTCGTCGTTGACGTCGACATACTTCAGCACGGCGCCTTTGTGGTCTTTGACGAAATGCCAGGGGACGTGGTTGGAGTGGTGTTCCATGACGGTCCCGACGATCTCGTCCCCCTTCTGGATCTTCCCCTTGACGCCGTAGCCGTAGGCCACGACGTTGATCGATTCTGTCGTGGACTTCGTGAACGCGATCTCCATCGGCGATTTCGCCTGGATGAAGGCGGCGAGCTTCTCGCGCGCGCCTTCGTATTCTCGCGTGGACTCTTCCCCGAGCTCGTAGATCGCGCGGTGGACGTTTGCGTTGTACCGCGAATAGAAATCGGACGTGGCGTCGATGACCTGCTTCGGTTTCTGGGACGTGGCCGCGCTGTCGAGATAGACGAGCCTCTTGTCGCGGACGGTCCGCTGGAGGATCGGGAAGTCCGCCTTGATGGCGGGCACGTTCAACAGGACCTTCACGGGTTTCGCCATGCCGAGCCCCCTTGCCATGACCGGCTCGATACTTGAGTCTTCTTGCGACGGGGCGTCATCCGATCCCGCCTCCCAGTTCCAGTTCGATCAGGCGATCGATTTCGACCGCGTACTCGACGGGGATTCGCCTCGTCACGACCTCGGCCGTCCCGAGGACAACCATCCGGAGGGCCTCGTCCTTCGTCACCCCGCGAGACGCCATGTAGAAGAGCATCTCGTCGCTCACCTTGCGGACGCTGCCGTCCTGAACGATCTCCGCGTCCGCCTCGTCGAGTTCAATCGAGGGGACGGTCTCGGCCCGCGACTCCGCATCGAGCATCAACGAGGACCATTCGACGCTCGATTCGACGCCCGTCGCCCCCGGCGCCACCCGGACCGCGGAACGCAGGCTGGTCCGACCGCCGCCGCGGACGATGCCGCGATTGACAATCCTCGATCGAGTCCGCGGCGCCACGTGGATCATCTCCGCGCCGACGTCCTCGGACTGACCTTTCCCGGCGAGGGCAACGCCGACGAATTCCGCGGACGCCCCGGGCCCGAGGAGATCCGCCCGGGGAATCTTCCAGGTCCGGCGGGAGCCCAAGTTCGCGTCGACCCACTCGACCGCCGCGGCATCGTGGACGAGCGCGCGCTTCGTCACTAGGTTGTCCACCTCGCGCGCGAAGTTCTGCAACGCGATGTACCGCACGTGGGATCCGGGCATCGCGATGACTTCGATGGCGGACACGTGCAGCTGGTCCGGCGTGTACACCGGCGCGGTGCATCCCTCGATGTACGTGACCTCGGCGCCCCGATCGGCGACGATCACGTTCCGCTCGAACGGTTCGACCTTTGCGTAATCCGCTCGAATCTCCGCTTGAAGAGGAATTTCGACATGGACCCCGGCCGGCACGTAGAGAAAAGAGCCGGCCGACCACAGAGCCGCATTGAGCGCGGCAATCGGGTGATCGTCGACGGCGATCGCCTTGGCGAAATGGGCCTTCACGAGGTCCGGTTGGTCGAGGAGCGCGGCGGCGAGTCCGCGGAACACCACACCCTGCGATTCGAGATCCTTCCGGACCGCCCGATATGCGGCTTCGGACTCCTCGAGTGCTCCGAGACCAGGAAGGACGTCCGGTCCACGGAACTCGACGACGGAGGCTTGCCGGATCGGTTCCGTTTGGACCATCCCGTCGAAGTCGACCTCCCGCAGGAACGAAGCCCACGCCGGGACTCCGTCGACATGCAATCGCTCCAAGGCGCGGAGTCGGAGACGCAGCATCCAGTCCGGCTCGCGGCGCGAATTCGAGAACTCCCGGATCAGGTCGGCGCTCGGTCCCGGGCCAATCGCGATGAGACCGCCCGCCTCCTCCTCGGAGGCGGTCCGGGGAGCGTCCGCGGACACGATCGTCACTCCAGGGAAACGGTCTCCTGCTTCCGTTCGAGGGCCGCTTCGAGGGTGTGCCACGCCAGGCTCGCGCACTTGACGCGGACCGGGAACTCGCATACGCCGGAGAGGACGGCAAGCTTCCCGAGGGACGCGTCGACGGGGTCTCCCGGGCGAGCCGTGACCATCTTGTGGAATCGCTCGAAGAGGCCATGGGCCTCGGTCTTCGACTTGCCCTTCACCGCGTCCGTCATCAAGGATGCGGATGCCTTCGAGATGGCGCACCCTTGACCGACGAATGAGACGTCCTCGATCGTCCCGTCGTCGAGGCGGAGGTACACCGTTACGCGATCCCCGCAGAGCGGGTTGTGACCGACGGCGGTCGCGCTCGCCCCGGCGATTTCCCGGAAGTTGCGGGGCCTCTTGCTGTGGTCGAGGATCGTATCCTGGTACAGCTCACGGAGATCGGGCATCAGCGGGCCTCCCGCGCGAGCGCGCGGGACCATGCGAATAGAATCGGGCCGCGCTTCATAAGGTCTCCCCGAGGCCCGCGCCTCTCGGCAGGCGCGAGACGACCAGCTGATCGAGCTTGATCCGAACCGGGGCGACCTTCACCTGGTTGATGACGTCGGCCGCGAACGCGTATGTCAGGATGTTCCGAGCCGCCTCCTCGTCGATGCCTCGGGAGCGGAGATAGAACACCGCGCTCTCGTCGAGTTGACCGATCGTCGACGAGTGGTTGCACTTCACGTCATCGGCGAGGATCTCGAGGCCCGGCGTGCTGTCCACGAACGACTCCTTCGAAAGGAGGAGGTTCTTGTTCGTCTGTCGCGCGACCGTCTTCTGGGCATCCTTGCGGACGTAGATGTTCCCGTTGAAGACGCCCCGGGACTTGCCGCCGAGGATACCGCGGTACAACTCGATGCTCGTGCATGCCGGCGCGACGTGGTCGATCCGAGTGTAGTTGTCCGCCTGCTGCGTCCCGGAGGTCATGTACAGACCATTCAGTATGAGGCTACCCCCGGCGGCGCGAAAGAGCGTGTGAACATGGTTCCGCACGAGGCTGCCGCCGAAGGAGATCGAATGAGCCGAGACGGACGAATCGCGATCTTGATGGACCGTCATCGTCGCGATGTGAAATGCGGTCTCCGCCTCCCGTTGGATCTTGTAGTGGTCGAGGACCGCCGCCGGACCCGGTGCGACCTCGGTGACGGCATTCGTGAAGGTGACGTCGGGGGCCCACCCTGCGTACGTCTCGATCACGGTCGCCTGGCTGCCCGCTCCCATGACGATCAGGTTCCGTGGATGGGCAACAATCGGCAAATCCCGAGAGGTCGAGACGAACAGGAGATGAATCGGCTCTCCCATGACCGTGCTCTTCGGCACCTCGACGTAGGCGCCATCCTGGAACAGCGCCGTGTTCAAGGCGACGAACGAGTCGTCCTCGAATCGCGCGTAACGGGTGAGATGCTTCTCGAGGCTTTCGGGCTCCGAGCGGAGGATGTCCGCGAGCGGTGCGACGCGGACGCCTTCCGGTAAAGACCGCAGGTATGAGAGCCGCGGAGCGTACCGACCGTTCACGAAGACGAGTTGACTGGTCTTCAGAACCCCGAACTTGAAGGGCTCGAGGTTCTCGGCGACGACCCCTTCGGGCCGGCCGAGAATCGCGGGCTTGAACGGGATGCGAGCCAAGGCGGCGAGGTTCGTGTACTTCCATTCCTCGTGCCTCTGGGTGGGAAATCCGAGGGCCTCAAAGCGTCCAATTGCCTTCTTCCGGACCGCGCGGAGCCATTCGGGACCCCCGAGTTCTCTCTCCGAGGACGCGAACTCCGCGACGTACGTTTGTTTCGTGTCGACGGACACCGCCACGCTCGTCACCGGCCTCATGCGCGTGCGGCCTGCGGCGGTCTCGGGGTCTCCTCGAGAATCCAACCGTACCCATGTTTTTCTAAGTTTCGCGCGAGATCGGCATCGCCGCTCTTCACGATCTTCCCGTCGACGAGGACGTGGACGAAGTCCGGCACGACGTAGTCGAGGAGGCGCTGGTAGTGCGTGACGACGAGCATCGCGCGGTTCGGGCTGCGCATCACGTTGATTCCGTTCGCTACCACGCGCAACGCGTCGATGTCGAGTCCCGAGTCCGTTTCATCGAGCACGCAAAGCTTCGGCTCGAGGACCGCCATCTGGAACACTTCGTTCTTCTTCTTCTCGCCGCCGGAGAAGCCTTCGTTGAGGCCGCGTTTCATGAACGTCTCATCCAGTCCGAGTAGTTTCGCTTTGTCCTGGACCAGGGTCACGAAGTCCATCGCGTCGATCTCTTCCTGGCCACGATACTTCCGAATCGCATTCAGCGCGGCCTTCAGGAAATACGCGTTGCTGACGCCTGGGATCTCGACCGGGTACTGGAACGCCATGAACACGCCTTCGCGGGCTCGGTCTTCCGGCTTCAGCGCGAGGAGGTCTTTGCCTTCGAACCGCGCTTGGCCCCCGGTGACCTCGTACGTCAGACGGCCCGCGAGGACTTGCGCGAGCGTGGTCTTGCCGCTCCCGTTCGGCCCCATCACCGCGTGGACTTCCCCGGCGTTGATCGAGAGGTCGATTCCCTTCAGGATTTCCTTGCCGGCGACCTTCACGTGTAGGTCCTTGATTTCGAGCATCGTCGTCCCCTCCGTTGCGCGCGGCGCGCTCACCCGACCGTGCCCTCGAGGTTCAGGCTCACGCCGATCAGCTTCTGCGCCTCGACCGCGAACTCCATCGGGAGCTTGAGGAAGACCTGCTTGCAGAAGCCGTTCACGATCATGTTCGTGGCGTCTTCCGGCGTGATGCCGCGCGCCTGACAATAGAAGAGCTGTTCCTCCCCGATCTTCGAGGTCGACGCCTCGTGCTCCATCTGGGCGGTCGGTTCCTGGACCTGGATGTCCGGGAACGTGAACGCGGCGCACGTCGAGCCGATCAGGAGGGAATCGCACTGGCTGTAGTTGCGGGCGTTCGTGGCGCCCTTGTGGATCTGCACACGGCCGCGGTACGTGTTGCGGCCGTATCCGGCGGAGATGCCTTTCGAGATGATCGTGCTGCGCGTGTTCTTCCCGATGTGGAGCATCTTCGTGCCGGTGTCGGCCTGCTGGTAGTTGTTGACGAGCGCGACGGAGTAGAACTCGCCCACCGAGTTGTCGCCTTGGAGGATGCAGCTCGGATACTTCCAGGTGATCGCGGAGCCGGTCTCGACCTGCGTCCACGAGACTTTCGAGTTCGCGCCGAGCGCCTTCCCGCGCTTCGTGACGAAGTTGTAGATGCCGCCTTTCCCGTTCTTATCCCCCGGGTACCAGTTCTGGATCGTGGAATACTTGATCTCCGCGTTGTCGAGGGCGATGAGCTCGACGACCGCCGCATGCAGCTGGTTCGTGTCGCGGATCGGGGCCGTGCAGCCTTCGAGGTAGCTGACGTAGGCGCCTTCGTCCGCGATGATCAGGGTGCGCTCGAACTGGCCCGTGTCCTGCGCGTTGATCCGGAAATACGTGGACAATTCCATCGGGCACCGGACGCCCGGCGGGACGTAGGCGAACGACCCGTCGCTGAAGACGGCGCTGTTCAGACCCGCGAAGAAGTTGTCGTTGAAGGGCACGACGGTGCCCAGGTATTTGCGCACGAGCTCCGGGTGCTCGTGGACCGCTTCGGAGAACGAACAGAAGACGATCCCGAGCTCCGCGAGCCGGTCCTTGAAGGTCGTCGCGACGGAGACGCTGTCGAGGACCGCATCGACCGCGACGCCGGCGAGGCGCTCCTGCTCCTGGAGCGGGATCCCGAGCTTCGCATACAGGTTCCGGATCTCCGGATCGACGTCGTCGAGGCTGTTCACCGGCTTCTTCGGCTTCGGCGCTGCGTAGTAGATGATGTCTTGGTAGTTGATCGGCGGATAGGTGACGTTCGACCACTTCGGCTCTTTCATCGTGAGCCAATGACGGTACGCCCGCAGACGCCACTCGAGGAACCATTCGGGCTCGTTCTTCTTGCGGGAAATGAGCCGGACGATGTCCTCGTTGAGGCCCTTCGGGGCGATGTCCTCATCGAGATCGGAAACGAAGCCGTACTTGTACTCCTGCTTCGCCATTTGCTCCTGGAGTACGCTCTTGGAAACCATAGTAAAGGCCTCCCGTTTTCGAGAAGCGGAATGGAAACTATAACGTTGTTATATATATCTTTGGTCGTGCTTGCGGCGAATGACGTGCAAGCCGCGTCCTTCGCGCGACTCGCGGCGGAAGACTTAAGTCGCGGGGCCGCGTTCGAACGATTCGAGACGCGATTCGTTTGATGGCCCCCCAGCAGCTGCCGCTCACCGTCACCGACAGTGCGGTCCGACGGATCCGTATACTGCGGCAAAAGGAGAGCAAGCCGGCCGCCTCACTCCGCCTTCGGATCATCGCGGGCGGGTGCAGCGGGATGCAGTACCGGATGGATCTCGCGGAAGCCGCGCGGCCGACGGACATCGTCGTCGCCGAGCAAGACGTGAGCGTGTTCGTGGACCCGAAGAGCCTGACATACCTCCAGGGGTCGAAGCTCGAATGGGAGGAAGACCTGTTCGGCGGCCAGTTCAAGATCACGAATCCCAACGCGAAGCACTCCTGTTCGTGCGGTCTGAGTTTCACGATCTGAGACGCGTCACAGCGCGTTCGCGAGCATCTCGGCGAGATCGACGATGCTCAGCGTCATGTTGCGGCTGCGGGCCACGCCGTCGAAGTGCATCTCTGCGTGGGGGCACGTTGTCACCAGCGTCGTCGCGCCGGTGTCCTCCGCGGCATCAAGGCGGCGTTGAGCCACGCCGGCGGCCTGCTCCGGAAAGACCGCGGGGAAGCCGCCACCGGCACCGGAGCACAACGCGTCCTCGTGGTTCGGTAGGATCTCGAGGACCTTCAGGTCCCGGATGAACTTGAGGGCCTGTCTCGGAGGTTCGTACACCTTGGCCACCCGGGACATGTGGCACGCGTCGTGGAACGCGATCTTCTGCGGGAGCGGCTTCGTGAACGTGATCCGCTTCTCCCGGATCAGCTTCTCGACGTAATGGGAGATGTGAAACACGCTGTACGGCGGGTTGCCGCCCCATTGCTTGTAGTCCCGCGCGAACGCCCGGTAGCATTCGGCACATGCGGTGACGAGGACCTTGGCGCCCGTCTCTTCGACGGCGTTCACGTTGTGGGGCATGAGCTCTTTCTTCGTCGTCTCCTGGTAGCCCATCCGGGCGAGAGGCGCGCCGGTGCACCATTCGTCCGGCCCGAGGATCTTGTACGGCACCTTCGCGGCGTTCAGGATCTTCACGACCGCGCGGGCGATCTGTTGCCGCTCGTAACTCGCGACGCAACCGACCCAGTACAACACCTCCGGGTTGGCCGACTGCACGGCCTCGGGCGGGATCCAGGCGCCCCGCGCCTCCGCCGGCTTGCCGAACAGGTTGTGCGTCTCCCGGACGTTCGCGAGGTACGGCTCGAGCTCCTTCCGCTCGTAGCCCGAATTCACCATCCACGCCTTGACGTCGTCCCACACGGTGTCGAAGGGGATGTCCACCGGGCAGACTTCCTCGCAGGCGCCGCACCCGGTGCACTCCCACGTGTTGCGTGCGAAGTCTTCCCCCGGCTTGACCTGGCGCCGGAGGAGGAGGTCCAACGGTCCACGCATCTCGTACTGGCGGAGGGCGAAGACCCGGCCGCGCGGCGACGCACCTTCCCAGCCCGCCTCCTGATAGGCCGGACACACGGGGACGCAGTAACCGCACATCGTGCACGCGTGGATATCTTCCTGAATGGGGGGCATCTTCGCGAGGCGCGGCATTCGACCACCGATCAGGTCCGGAGTTCCGAGAGCTGCCGGGCCGCCTGGACCGCCTGTCCTTCTTCGTCCCGCGCCAGCTCCTCCAGGACGACTTTCGCGCGGCCCCCCGCGTGGGCGGCCGACTCACCGAACAGGATCGCGGACTTGCGTCCCGCGTCGGCCGCAATCTCCCAAGCTTTCGACAGCGAAATCTCCTTCTCAAATGCGTAGCGGGCGGCACCGCAGTTCGGGCAGGTGTTCGGCATCGCCTTCGTCTCTGCCACGAAGCCGCACACGTAGCACTCGACTTTCGCAACGACGTTAATCGGATAGATTCCCGGCATCACGGCGGCTTCCTTGGCGCCCGACCCAGCGACGCCTTCCAGTCGCGCGAGTTGATCTTTCTTGTGGCGGCCGAGCTCTTCGAACGCCACCTTGACGCGCATCTCCGCCACTGCCACGTTGGCCAAGTCGTAGAACGTCAGGCCCTCGACGAGGACCCCGAAAGCCCGTGCGAGGGCGTCCGATTCCTTCCCACCTTTGGAGGTCAAGTACCCCGCCACCCCCAGAAACCCTGCGCACCGCTGGATACGGGGGAGAGAATATCAAGATTTGGTACTGGTGCCCTGCCGAAGGGCGAAGGAATTCAGATGCCCCAGCCGAACTGCTTCTTCGCGGTCTCGGACATCATCTCGGGGGTCCACGGGGGATCCCAGACGATGTTCACCGTCGCTTCCTTGACGCCCTGAAGCTGCTCGATCTTCCGCTTCACGTCCTGGTGGATGTACGCGGAGGCCGGGCATCCGGGTGCGGTGAGCGTCATGCGGACGTCAACCTTGCCATCCTCCGGCTTGAGCTCGATGCTGTACACGAGGCCGAGGTCGTAGATGTTGATCGGGATCTCGGGATCGTAGCACTTCCGGAGGACGCTGATCACGTCATCTTTCGTCGCCATGTTCCGAAGCCTCGGGCTTCCTACGAGGGCCGTCCGATATTAACGTTCCGCTTCCGGTGCGAGGGCCTTCCGACCGGCGAAACCGGTGTCGAGCGTGTGCCACCATCCGATGGCGCGCTCGCCGCGTTGCCAGCACAGGTACGCGACCTCGTTCCCGACCCGCGCGGGAAAGTCCACGAGACCGCGGTGAATGTCCTTGAGCTCGCAACCGAGGCCGTGCACGTCGTCGACGTCGGCCTGGACCGACCGCTCGAGGTCCGCTTGTTCTTGGAGGGATTCCGCGTAGGCCTCCCGGTCCTTCGACGGTGCGTCGGCGAGTCCTTCGCCGTAATACGATTCCGCGTCCTCGATCAGCTCGCGCAATTCGCGCAGTCGGGCGAGCTTCGGATCGAGTCGGAGGAAGGTGTCCTCGAGACGCGGCACCAAGGCATTCGCCTCCGCCACCGTGAACATCCGCAGTAGCGCGTCGGAGTGCAGGCGGAGATCGGTCGGGCTTCCCATCGGATTCCTCGCGATATCTATTGTTGACGAATGGCTTTACTCTTTGCCCTACGTTAGCCGGTGGGCTTTCCGGACGGCTTGCGTCGCGGCGACCATGTTCCGCAGCTTCGCCTGGGCCTCCTCGACGCTCCGGGTCTTGAGGCCACAATCCGGGTCGATGTAGAGCTTGCCCGGCTCGAAGATGGTCAGCGCCTTCTCGATCCGCTCGCGGATCAGGGATTCCGGCTCGATCACGTGGCTGTGGACGTCGACCACGCCGAAGGCGATCTCTTTCTTGAGCGGTTCGCGCTTGAAGCGCTCCAACAAGTCGAGGCCGGAGTTGGACATCTCGAGATCGAGCTGGTCCACGGGCAGCTTGTTGAAGAATTCGAAGATCTCGTTGTAGTTCCCATAGCAGGTGTGGAGGATCGTCTTCGCTCGGAGACCTTTCGTCACCGTGCCGACCGCCTTGACCAGCAACGGCAGCTCGTCGAAGCGCGTCGAGAGGGCCGGCTCGTCGACTTGGACGATCTTCGCCCCGGCCGCTTCGAGGCTCAGAGCCTCCTGATGCAGGAGTTTCGCGAACGCCAGGCAGGCCTCCTCACGGGACCCGTAGAACTCGTCGAACGACCAATCCATCATCGTGTACGGTCCGGTGATCATCCCCTTGACCGGCCGCTCCGTGCGTGCCTGCGCGAACTTGAACCAGTCCACGCTGATCGGACCTTTGCGCCTCAGCTCGTCGACGATGACGGGCTTCTTGTAGTACCGGTTGCCGTACGAGCGCACGAGGCCGGAGATCTCGGTTCCATCGATGTTCTCCGCGAAGTACGTGGCCATGTCGCCCCGGTACTGTTCGCCGTCGACCGGGATGTCGATCCCGATCTGCTCTTGGAATTGGATCCACTCGGCGGTCGCCTTCTCCTCCAGAGCCCGAAGGCCTTCTTCGGACAAGTCGCCCTTGGACGCCTTCGTCCGGGCGCGCATCAGGTAGTCGGGTTTCGGGAACGATCCGACGCTCGTCGTCAGGAGGGCGGTCACGCCGCGACCCCCACCTTGCGGGCTGCCATCGACAAGATCCGGAGCTTCTCGCGCGCCCGCGCGCGCGGCAGGAACTCGAGGCCGTTCGACGGAGCGAGGAACGACGTCTTCAGATCGATTCGGTCTTTCAGGTCGAGGACTTTCTTTGCGACCTCCGCCGGGTCTTCTTTCTTCGTGTTGCGGGCGTCCACCAGACCGAGGACGAGGGGTTTCTTCGAGCCATGCTTCGCAATTGCCCGCCACGTCGCGGCACCTTGGACCAAGTCGAGACCGATCACGTCGGCGGGGCCTTCGACGAGTTCCTCGTAGATCTTCGAGACCTCCCCGAAGTAGCTGAATAGAGTCAGTGCTGCAGAACCCTTGCGGGCGCGAATTCGCTCGAGGGCTTCGACGGCGAGCGGCAGCTCTTCCGGATGCCGGGTCAGAATCGGCTCGTCCACCTGGATGTGCGCCGCGCCCGCCCGGACCAAGGCGGAAGCTTCCTCCCCCAGAGCGTTCGCGAGCTCGAGCGTAAGCTTCTTCTTGTTGCGGTAGTGCTTGTCGAGCGCGAGCGATGCGAGGGTGAGCGGCCCCGTGAGGACCGCTTTTACGGCGGCCCTCGAATTCGCCCGCGCGAACTTCCATTCGTCCGCGAGGATGGGCTCCTTCCACGCGACCGGCCCTTGGACCACGGGCTGACGGTAATAGGTGTTCGTGTCGAAATACCGCGCAAGGCCGTTGATCTC
>Ga0209236_1000345_pt1 | contig 26118 bp, 23 predicted proteins | sample GraSoi013_1_40cm_FD_185819 | JGI IMG/M metagenome (GOLD analysis project Ga0209236, IMG submission 185819) | Grasslands soil microbial communities from the Angelo Coastal Reserve, California, USA - Sample 09_27_2013_1_40cm (SPAdes) (version 2) | ecosystem: Environmental > Terrestrial > Soil >... | reverse complement strand
CGTTGACCGGGCTCGCGGTCAAGTCCTGGGCGGTGGCACCGCCACCGTGAAGATTACGCTCCGGGCGAAGGGCCTTCCCCGTGTGATCAGCCGCGAGAACGTGTTTTACAGCAGCAGCGATGTGGCCATGGCCTCACTGCTGGACCTGCCGGATGCTTTGAATTTTTTCCTTTACAATGATCTGGCCCCCATCGACCCGCTGGACATGAACATCGAGATCAGTCTGACAGGCAAACGTCAGACGGCGGCAATTGCCGACGCTACAGTCGAACGCCGTGAACTGGCGCCCGGCGAGCGGTTGCGTGTGCGCCTGACCCTGCGGCCGTTTCAGGAGGAGCCGGTACCGTCGCGCGTGATCGAGATCCAGATCCCCCGGAACTACCCGCGCGGTCCGGCCGTGCTGGTGGTGGGCGCGGCAGGCAAGCAGATTCCCACGGGAGGCCCCCTGGATCACAGCCTCGTCCAGTTCATCCAGGAGGAACCTAGGCCGAGTCCGGTGTCCACGCTGGAGGAGGCGATCCAGTTGTTTGAGGATTACGGGAAGAATACGGACGTCCTGCTGCAACTCATTCCCTTCGGCCTGCCCCCGGAAGGCAGCGAGTTCGTGAAGTTCGATGTCTTCGCCGGCGAGGTGGTTCGCACCGATTGGGTGGTGCAGGGAGAGATCCAGATCCCTATCCTGATACGTTAAGAGTGGGAACCCCCTCGGTCGTTGGGAATACCGCGGCGGGGCCGCGGGAATGTCTGTACTGAGGAGACGTGACCACCAAGAATCCCGCGGCATGCGCCTCACGATTTTTGTCATCGTCCTGATCGTGCTCCTGGGCGCCGGGCTGGCCTGGTTGGCCGGGTCCGGCGCCCTGGCCGGATCGGTGCGTGCCGCTGCGGTGGCGCAGATCGCGCAGGCACTGGGGCGCGAGGTTCGCGTCGCCCGCCTGGCTGGCGATCCCTTGCGCGGGATCGTGCTCGATGGCGTGCGTATTGCCGCGCCTCCCGGCGAGCGTGGCACCTTCTTTGACGTCACCCGCATCGTCCTGCGGTTCCATCCTCTCACCCTGCTGGTCGACCTGCTGCGCGGCCGCGGACCGGCCGCCAGCCTGGCCACGATCGAACTGGACCGCCCGGTCCTGGTGCTGTCACGTGACGCGGCAGACCGGTGGAACTATCCTCGCCTGCCTCAGCGGCGGACGGGCGGCGCCGGGCTGGCGGGGTTCACGGGAACGTTGGACATACGCGAGGGGACCCTGATCGTCACCGACGCCTGGCAGCAGCCGGTGCCCTTTGGCGCACATTTCGAACGGGTAACCGGAAGCATTTCTTGGAGCGACTCCCCACGCCTGCGTATCGAGATGGACGCCGTCAACACCGACGGCCGTACACCGGCGTTATTGCGCGTCGCTGGAATCGCACTCCCGGCACAAGGAGTCGTGGATCTCGCGTTCACGACCCGCGGCGCATCGGCCGCGCATTGGGGGGAGTATCTGGCGCGGCTGGACTGGCTCCGATGGACCGGTGGTACGGTCGATGGGGATGCGCATCTACTGGTGTCGCGCTGGGGACCAGAGACGGCATACGACTATCGTGCCAGCCTGCGGATGCACGACGGCCGCGCCGTCCTGCTCCCCACACAGGTGACGCTGTCTGAGATCGAGGGGCCGCTGGTGCTGGACAACCGCCGCGTGACCAGCGATGGGCTGGCGATGGTCGTGGATGCATCCCCGGTCTGGGTGCGTGGTGAGATCACGCACATGGCGGGCGCTCATCTCGACCTCGCCATCCGATCGGTGTCGCTCGATCTGACCACGTTGAAGCGCCTGTTCTTCCCGAGCGCCGGACTGCAGATCTCAGGCCGCACCGGTGGGGAGGTGCGGGTCGCAGGTTCGTTGGGCTCGCTCCTGGTCGATGGCGCCGTGACCAGCGGGGCCGGCCAGATCCAGGGACAGGCATTTTCGGATCTCTCCGCCCACCTGCAACTATACGGCGGGGTGCTCGTCTTTGACGGGCTGGATAGCGCCCTCGATGGGGGGAGAACGCGTGGGTACGTGCGGCTCACCCTACCAACACGGGAGTTCTTCGTGCTGGCCGACCTCGAGCGCGTCAACGTCAGGAGTATCGGATCTCTCGACCTGCTCCCGATTCCATTCCGGGGTGAGGCCACAGGATTCATCGCCGCCGCCGGGACGCCGGGTTCGATCGTCGGCCAGGCCCGGCTGGGCCTGGCTCGTGGAGATGTTGCGGGGGTGATCGTCGACCACGCCGACGCGGTGCTCGGGTTTGGGCGAGGCGTCGTGGACGTCGACCGGTTCGAAGCTCACCGCGGCCCCGCCGTCGCGCACGCCACCGGCACAATCGGACAGAGCGGAACGTTGGACCTGGCGCTCGTGGCGACGAACATGAACCTGCAGGCGCTTGGCGGGTTCGCCGGACCTGGGCGGTGGCTGGCTGGCACGGCGGATCTGGATGGACACCTCACCGGCGCGGTGGGGGCGCCGGTCGTGTCCGGCCGCCTTGATGCGCGGGAGGGCCGGCTGGGCCCATTTCCGTTCGACCAGGCGACTGGAGCGGTGCAGCTCAGCGCGACCGGGTTCATGACGCCCGGACTGGTGCTGCGCGACGGCGAGGGATTCTACGAAGCTGCGGGCGAGGTCGGGTGGGGTGCGCCTGAGCATCTCGACCTCGCACTGCGAGCCCGCCGCATTCCTGCACAACGACTGTTCGACATCGCAAAAATGCCACTGGATGTGACCGGCACGGTTGACGGGACGGTGAGGCTGACCGGCACGTTCAACGATCCGCGGGCCGACGGAGCGGTGACACTCACCGACGGGTTTGTCGGCGGGCAGCCGGTGGATCGGGCGATTGCGGCGTTCCGGTGGACGGGCGGGGGGCTTCAACTGGACGATGTCTCCTTGGAGGTGAATGCGTCGCGCATCGCGCTCCACGGCAGCGTGGACCAGCGTGGCCAGCTGGCGCTCTCCTTCGCCACCACGGACTTTGACCTCCATGATGCCGCCGCGCTCCGCAACGGGGCGGTGCACGTTGACGGTGCCGTCAACCTGGAGGGGATACTGGGCGGTTCGTTGACCGCACCCACCGTCACGGCGGCGCTGTCGTCCACCACGATCCGCCTCAACGGGCAGCCGGTAGACCGGGTGGAGGGGACACTCTCCTATCAACGCGGTCGGTTCACCCTGGCCCCGCTGTCGCTCTTCCGCGAGGGGGGGACGCTCGAGCTGTCGGGCAGCGCGCTGCTGGGCGAGGATCCTGTACTGGATCTACGCGCGTCCGCACAGCAGGTAGGGCTCTCGACGCTGCTGGGATTCCTTCGGATCCGGCCGCCCTTCGCGTTGAACGGGATGGTGGATGGTGAGGTCGGCGTGAGCGGCAGAGTCAGCGATCCCGCCGCCGTCCTGACCGCACAGCTCACCGACGGCGTGGCGGGCGGCCATACCATCCGCCATGCCGCCGTCAACGCGACGCTGGCCGGGCATGCGATCACGCTGCGCACGCTGTCTATCACCCCCGAGCAAGGCAGTGTGATTGGCGCAGGTCGCATCGACCTGGGGGGGGCCAGTGAGCTTGAGATCAGCGGCCAGGGTCTGAGCCTCGGCCTGCTGCAAGCGCTGGCCGGCGGGCGGCGGTCGATGGACGGCGAGTTGGAGTTTACGTTGCAGCTCAGCGGTGATCTTGCCGATCCTCTGGCTGGTCTCTCGGCGACCGTCACGAACGGCATGGTGGGGAGCGCACCGTTCGACCGCATGATCCTGCAGGCGTACTACCGGCACGGGCTCCTCTTTCTTGAGCAAGGACTCGTGCAGCAGGACCGCCACAAAGTGAAGCTCTCGGGGACGGTGCCGGTCGATCTGCCGCGGCGAGGCCTCGACGACACCCGGCCCGTCGACCTGCACGTCTCTTTGGTCGACGCAGACCTCTCCATGCTGTCGCTGCTGACCGAGCGGATCGAGCAGGGACGAGGACCCCTGGCTGGCGAGTTGCATCTTACAGGCACGATGGCCCAACCCCATCTCGAGGGGATGCTGGCGGGCAGCGGTGGGATGCTGCGAGTGCGTGGGCTGGAACCGAGCCTGACCGATCTGGGGGTGCGTGTGGAGTTTGCGGACGGCGAAATCCGGGTCATGGATCTGCGTGCCAGGGCCGGGGATGGGACGCTGGCAGTCTCCGGTCTCGTGGGTCTGCAGCGATTCAGACCTAATCGAGTGGCGCTGGTTGTGGAGGCCGCGGGCGCGCGCCTGCAGTACCTTCCCTATTTTGACGGAGTCGCCGATGGCGCCCTGCGGCTGGAAGGTCCGGTGGACGGGCTGTCGGTGAGTGGGTCGCTGACCCTCGGGCGCGGTGATCTCTTCGTGCTGCCGGTGCAGGCGCCGGGGCGGCTATCGGATCAGGGGACCGATCCGGCGCTCGATCTCGAAGTTGCCGCAGGGGATGAATTATGGGTGAATTTGGGGCAGTTGCGCCTGCAGGTCGAGGGAACGATTCGCGCGATGGGGACGTGGCGGCACCCACGCCTGGCCGGTGAGGTCCAATCTACACGCGGGACGTTCAACGCCTTCAACTCGACGTTCACCTTGACCGACGGCTCGGCGACCTTTTCGGAGTTCCGGGGTACCACGCCGTTCGTCGACGCCAGAGGTGAGACCGACATCCAGGTGCTGACTCCCCTGGGAACGGAGAACCGCCCCGAAACGGTGCGCATCTTCCTGCACATAACCGGAACCCCCGACGACCTGGTCGTCGATGTGACCTCGGATCCGCCGCTCACACGCGAGCAGGTCCTCGCCGCTCTGGCCAGCCGGGTTGGCGTGACCAGGCTCCTGCGCGGGGAGGGCATGGAGAGCGTACTGCAGGCCGAGGTGAGTGCGGCCGTCTTCGGGTCGATGAGCCGCGCGATGGCCCAGGCGTTCGGGCTCGAGGAATTCACGATTGGATATGACGTCGAGCGACCACTGACATTGCGCGTCGGGAAGGCAATCGTCCGCAACCTGTACGTCACGTTGACCTCCGAGTTTGGAATCGATCCCCGATACATCTGGTCGCTGGAGTATCGGTTCACACCGGCGACGATGTTCAGCTTCTCGGTCGATAATCAGGGCACGTACGACGTGCTCTACCGGATTACGTACCGCTTCTAAGAACCCAACAGCGACGCCAAGGGACCAGGGAACCAGGGGACCACGCGAAACGCTTGGAGCGTATGATTGCGCGTTCCCTGGTTCCATGGCTTCCTGGTTGCGTCTTCTAGGCGGGCAGGACTTCCCAATCTGCTTTGCGAAATTTCGGTCGTGCTTACCGAGTATCTGAAAGAACTTCAGAAGGTCGCCCTCCTCACCCCCGAGGACGAGCACCGCTTGTGGCATCAGTACCGCGTTCAGGGGGATGTGGACAGCCGGCTGCGCCTCATCGAAGCCTACCAGCCGCTGGTCTTCAAGCTCGTCATGCAGATCCGGCCGCCGGACGTCATGTTGATGGACATGCTGCAGGAAGGCACCGTTGGGTTGATTGAGGCCGTGGAGCGCTTCGACCCCACTCGCGCCGTCCGCTTCTCCACGTTCGCCACGTATCGGATCCGCGGGCGGGTCCTGAACTCGCTGCGGCGGATCCGGCCGGTGGAATACTCGCTGGAGGAGGACGGTCAGGGCGAGATGCCTCTCTCGACGCGCCTCGCCGACCCGGAGTCGGATGACGCGCTGCTCGGAGTCGAGGATGACGCGCTGCTGTCGCAGGTCTGGCGGGCGGTGGACGACTTGCCGGCGCGCGAACGCGCGATTCTGCGGGCCACGTACGTGGAGTCACGCGACCCGCGGCGGATTGCCGCTGAACTGCGCATCAGCCTGTCCCATTTCTATCGTCTGCATAAGCAGGCCCTGTCGCACATGCGGCGGCTGGTGCTCGAAGAGACGCACCAGACTCGCCGGGTGCCTGGATATTAGTTAGTGGCTCTGGGCTCAGAACGCAGGATGCAGAACGCAGGGTGCAGACGGTCCGCTGCGTTCTGCCGCCTGCAGTCTGCGTTCTATGATGGAGGGGGTTCACGACAATGAGGGTGCCTGCGAACGGTGAGCAGGTGGTGGCACGGATCGGATTTGCGCAGCGGTGGTTGGATCGGGCCAAACGCCAGTGCACCGATGGCAACCTGCCCCGGAGCGTCCTGACGCTCGTGCTGGCTGATGCAGAAGTGCACCATGCGCTCGAAGCGGCAGGTGGTCCGGCGAGGGCACAGACGCGTCGGATGACCCCTGCAGCCTTCCTGCTCTTGGGGGCGGCGCTGGTCTCGGCGCTCTTGTTGGCCTCTCGTGGGCCGGCGGTGTCCGGGGTTGTCTCTTCGCCGGCTCCAACCCTGGTACGTTTGTCCTCGTCGTCTGGGACGCTCCTCGAGGCGTTGGGCGAGTCGACGGCCATGTCGAGATCCACGCCGGTCTCCACAGCAGCCGGCACGGACACGTCCAGGCGCCCCTCGACCACCCGGTATCCCGCACGCACCGCGACGCCGTCAGATGGGGCCGGCCTGCGGCCACTGAGCAGCGCCGGTGGCATGTCTCCTGTTGGGATTGGGTCAACCCACGTCTCGATGTCTGAACTCATCGATCTCGTCCTGACCGCCGAGCGGGCGCTGCGGCAAGAACCTGCCGGCTCATCGTCCCCGTAGCACACGTAAGATCACTGTGAGGATCCGGCCGCAGTGCACGAGCGGCCTGCGGCCGGAGTTTGTGTGTGGAGGACACATGACGATTCGTCCGGCCTTCCGGCTCTTGCTCGTCCCGGCGCTGGTAGCGTGCGTCGCGCTGCTCCCCTCTGTGGGGCTGACGCAGGCGCCGGCACCGCAGCCCGTTCCACCGGGCTCACCACAGCCCGCGCCTCCACCGCCAACCGTGAAGCGCATCGAGATTTCCGGCAACGTCAAGATTTCCGTCGAGCAGATTCTCGCCGCCGTCACCGAGACGAAAGTGGGCGAACCCTTAAGCGATGAGAAACTTCGCGCCGATGTGCGCGCCATCAACGACCTGGGCTGGTTCGCTGACGTGTCCGCACGACTGGAGCAGGAGCAGGGCGGGGTCGTGGTTGTCTTCCTCGTGACAGAGAATCCGGCGATCGCTGACATCATCGTTGAGGGGAACACCGCCGTTACGGCCGACGAGGTTCGCGCAGTGCTGGGCGTCCCGATCGGCGACGTCTTGAACCTCACGAAAATGCGCGAGGGCGCCCGCGCTGTGCAGAAGCTGTACGCAGACAAGGGGTTCGGGCTGGCGCGGGTGGCCGATCTGAGTATTCTGCCGGCCGAGCAGCCGGATCAGGCCCGCCTGCGCCTGCGTATCGCCGAGGGCGTCGTGGAGGCGGTCCGCTTTGAGGGACTCACCAAGACCCAGCCGGCGATCGCGGCGCGGTATGTGCAGGAGACGAAACCCGGGGTAGTGTTCAATCTAAACGTCCTGCAGCGCGATCTGCAGCGGCTGTTCGATACGGGTTTGTTCGAATCCATCCGGGCCCGGCCAGAACCTGGTACGTCCACCGACTCCGCCGTTATCGTCATCGAAGTCAAAGAAGCCCGCACGGCGTCGGCCTCGTTTGGGCTAGGGTATAGTTCGAGCGAAGGACTGCTGGGGTTCATCGAATATCGAGATCGGAACTGGCAGGGCCGGGCGCAATCCTTTGCCGTCCGTGCCGAGCGGGCCGTGCAGGAGGGCACCACCGAGCAACTCAACTACGAAGTGAGCCTGAACGAGCCGTTTCTTGACCCGCTGGGCACCGGGTTGGATCTGAGCCTCTTTTCGCGAAATTCTGTGGAGCGGGAGTATGGTCCACTCACCGGGCAGGCGACATCCCGCTTCAGCCTGCGGCGGGACGGCGCGACCGTGGGGCTCAGCCGGCCGCTGGATGGCGTCACAACGGGATTCGTCAGATTGAGAAGCGAGTTCACCAACTTCATCGCCTTGCCACTCGACCCCACTGATCCCGTCCCATGTGGCCCGCCACCGGATCCCCGGTGTCCCCAACCGTCCTTGCTCACGCCGGGCCGTGTGGTCAGCCTCCAGTTCTCGGCCGTTCGCGACACGCGGAACTCCCGGTTCACCCCCACGTCGGGGGACAGGGTGCTGGCGTCGGCGGAACTGGCGCCGTTGTGGCTGGGGGGGGACTTTGACTTCACAAAATTGAGCGTCGACTACCAGCGCCTCTTTCCCACGGGTGGTGGTGCGGCGGTTGTCACCCGGCTGTTTGCGGGCACGGCAAGCGGGGCCTTGCCGCTTCAGGACCAGTTCATCCTGGGGGGCCCCAGCACCGTTCGCGGCCTCCCGGCCGCGTTTAAGCGCGATACCAGCATCTTGGTCGCCAACGTCGAGTATCGGTTCCCGCTGAGCGGGATCATCCCGTCGTTCCAGGACGTGGGGATGATTTTCTTCGCGGATAGCGGCGCCGCGCCGCTCACCGATGCTCCTCAGGTGGGATACGGCGTAGGCATTGCCTTCAACACGCCGCTGGGACCGATCCGCATCGATCTGGCCTGGGGTCCTGGTGGGCAGCGACAAACGTGGCTCTCCCTCGGGGCGCCGTTCTAAATGCCATGGAAAGTTGCGGGAAACATCACGGCTGCGCTTCTCCTCATGCTGCTCGCCGGAGCCGGGCCAGCCCGCGGGCAGGCCGCGGTGCAGCGAGTCACGGTTGAGCTCACATTTGACGGCGCCACACCCCACCCCATCATCCGTGAGCGGCTGGAAGCGACCGTGGCCAGTGTGGCAGAGCGGCTGCTATTGGGCCGGCCCCTCGAGCAGGTTACCGCACTCCTGCCCCGGCCGGAAGAGACAATCGCCGGCGTGGTCGAACGAGTTACCGCCGGGTACGCCGTTGCCGATGCCGCGGTCCGCCCCGGAATCGTGACCACGGTGGCAGTCCGCTTGCGGCCGCTGGGCGCCGTGGTACGGGATGTCGCGGTCATCCTCGATCTACGGGCGGTGCACCCACGCGTTCAGCCTCTCCTGACCACACTGGTGCAGACAGGAGCTGCGGCGGAAGTCCGCGCGCTGGTGACCGCTCTGCCGGTCGCCTCGCTCGAGTGGGCCGGTCCGCTCGTCGAGCTCCGCGTCCGCGATGTGGTGGAGGCGGCGCTGCCCGGGTTCACGGCGACCGCCAGGATCCACCCTGGGGAGTCCGCTCAACTCGACCTGCCGATCGTGCCCAAAGATTCCCGCGTCATCAGAAACATCGGCGTGCGGTTTCGTTCGACCTCGATCCCGATCGTGCTGCTCGACCAGCACGGTCCGCAGGTCGCCTCCATGGCGGAGCCGCTGCGCGGCCTGCCGGTCGCCTTTGCGGAGGCCTTCCGCCGCGCCCTGGAGCGGTTGCTGAACGAGGAGCTGGCGGCGTACCCTCCGGCTGACGAGTACAACATCGTGGCCACATCCCGGCTGGAAGTCGCCGAGACCACCTATCTCACCGTCTCAGCGGAATCGCTGGTGTACCGGGCGCGGGTGGAAGCCCGCCTCAACATCGGCCCCAGCGCGCCGGGTCCTGAAGTGGTGGCCCACCTCGGCCGGCTGATTGCGCCGCCGCTGGAGCCGTTCGTCGAGATCCGTCTCGTCCCGACCCCGTTGTCGCTCACCGCGGATCTTGGCATCCGCTACGAGGTCTCTCCGGTCTCCTCACTGGGAGCGACCTACGCGCCGTCGACACAAGAGACCATGCTCTGGACGACCGTTCAGGTCAGCCCCGACCTCGGGCTGCGCGGCGAATGGGCGCTGCCTACCCAGATCTTCGAAGGGACGCTGACGTATCGGATCAATGAGTTTCTGGCATGGGAACTCATCGGGACGTCGCGCGGCGACGTATGGCTGCGCCTGACCAGCAACCTATAAGACAAGGAAGAGGGAAGAGGGAAGAGGGAAGGATGGAAGATGGGAAATGACCTGGTGTGGTGAGGTAGAATGATGGGAGCCGATTTTGCTCCAGAGCGGAATAGGGAGGGTTTTCCCTCTTCCCTTTTCCCTCTTCCTTCTTCTTTTCTAAGAGGAGGTTCGTGATGCAGATTCGAGGGAGGACGATTCGCACCATCTGGCTGGGCGCTGGCGCCGTGGCCGTCCTGCTCATCCTCATCGGCCTGGTCGCCTGGCAGGGCGGGTCGGTCCTGGGGCAGTCCTTCAGCATCGGCTTTGTAGACATGCAGCGGGCGCTGGACAACCACCCGCGCAAGGCGTCGTCAGAGCGTGCGCTGCAGGAATTCTTCCAGGCCAAGCAGCGCGAGTTCCAAGAACGCGCCAAGAGCCTGGGCCCGGTTCAGCGCCAGGAACTCGACCGCCAGCTCCAGCAGGAGTTCGTGCAGAAGCGTGAAGAGCTCTTGAGCGGACTGGACAAAGACATCCGCACGGCTGTGGAAAAGGTCAGCCGTGACCGCGGCGTCACCATTGTTCTCGACCGCACCGTCGTGCTCTACGGGGGGGTCGACCTGACCGACGCGGTGATCGCGCAGCTGACCGTGAAGTAGCGTCCCACCGTTGACATGTCGCACCAAGACGCGGCGCTGAGCACAGCGAGAGCCTGGCTCCTCCTCGCGCTGGCCGCAGTACTCGTGGGCGGCTGTCGGGGACGGGTCCAGAGCACGTCCGCTCCGGTCGCAGAGACCCGCGTGGGCGTCGTGGATCTGCAGGTTGTCACCCGCGCACACCCGCGCTGGCAGCAGCTCGACGCCGTGGTCAAACAGTTGCAGGATGTGCAGGCGCAACTCGCCGTGCTTCCCCCGGCGCCGGCCATGCCTGAGGCCGACGTCAGGCGCGCGCTCGACGAGGAGGCGCGCCGGCTGCAGGGCGAGCTGGACAAGGAACTGGCATTTCTCAAGCAAGACGGGGAGCGGCGTCTGCAGGCATTTGCAGATGAGTTGCGCAGCGAGCACGCGTCCAAGATCGAGCAGATCCGTCGCGAGCTGGAGGCGCAGGGCGACCGGGAAATCGTGGCCAGACGCGACGAGTTACGCGCCCAGCTCCGGGCGGCCGAGCAACAGATCCGCGATGAGTACCGGTATCCGCTGCTGAACCTTCGCCTACGGGCCGAGGTGGCCGGGCTGACCTCAGAGGAGGAAGCGAAGCAGCTTCAGCAGCAGGTGCAGGCCCTGCAGGATGAGCGTGAGCAGCGCCTTGCGGCCCAGGCGGGCGAGACGCAGAAGGCGTTCACAGAGTTCCAGAAGAGCAAAGAAGACGAGGTCAACACCAAGTTGAAAGCGGCTCAGGATGTCATGCAGGCCGAGGGGCAGCGGCGCCTGCAGACTCGCCAGCAGGAGGTCCAAGCAGAGTTGAGGCAGGCTGCGGTCGCGCTGGACGAAACGTTCCGGGCCCGCCTGGAACGGCGCCGCAGGGAACTCCTGGCGGCAGCCGAGGGGCAGCCGTCGGGGCGGCAGGGCACCTATGTGGAGAGCCTGGGCGAACGCAACCGGCGGCTTCGAGCGGAACTGGTTTCGCTTCAGGAGCAGCGGGCACGGCTGGAAGATAGTATCGTCGCGGAGGTAAAGATCGAAGTCGCCGCGATCGCCCAGGACCGCAAACTCGATGTCGTGCTGACCCGGCTCGTTGCCAATGTGGCCGGGATCGACATCACCACCGACGTCATCCAGAAGCTGAAGCGATAGGAATGACGGGAACGCGGGAACACGGGAACCCCCACGCCGGCTTCGCCGGCTCGGGGCGGAGCACGGGAACGCGACCCGGGACGCGGGGCTCGGCGCCCGGCACCAGACTCACCTCCTTGCTCCCCGTGATCGTCGGGTTGACGCTCGTTGCGACCGGATGTGCGCCACGGGTCGGGGTGGTAGATTCCAAGCGGATCCTCAACGAGAGCGTGGTGGCGCTATCGTACCAGAAACAACTTGATGATCGCGAGAAAGCGATGGTGGCGGATCTGCGGCTGCTCACCGGGCAACTTGGCAAAGAGGATCTGGAAGCGCGCCGGCAGGCCTACCTACGTGAACTGGCGACACTCCGCCGCGATTTCGAAGAGCGGCTCAATCAACGCATTCACGCCGCGGTTGCGGAAGAAGCCCGTGGGCGGCGGCTGCGAGTCGTGCTGGTCAAACAGGTCACCAGGTTCGGCGGCATCGACATCACGGACGCGGTGCTGGCTCGACTCAAATGACGGGGAGCCGTAGTGACGAAGCCCGAGGCTCGAACTCCGTCAGGTTGAGGGTACGATGAAGCTCCGTGACCTGGCTGCGGCGATCGGAGGAGAACTCCTGGGCAACGGTGAGGTCGAGGTCACCAGCGTCACCGATCTGGAGCGCGCCGAGCCCGGAGCGCTGGTGATGGTGGCCGAGTCGGATCTTCTGCCACGGGCCGAGGCCAGCGCGGCTTCCGCCCTGCTGCTGCCGCAAAAGTTGCGACCCGCCGCGAAATCCGCCATACGGGCCGGGGACGTGCGCCTGGCGCTGGCGCGGGCAATCGCGCTCCTGCATCCCTCGCCCCCCGTCGCCGCCGGGGTGCATCCCAGCGTCACGGTCGGGACCCACGCCACGCTCGGCGCCGGGGGATTCTTCGGTCCGTATGTCGTGATCGGGGACGGCGCTCGGATCGGAGACCGCGTGGTCATCATGGCCGGATGTGTGCTGGGCCGGCAGGTGACCATCGGCGATGAAAGCATCCTGTACCCCCGCGTGGTGGTGTACGATCGCACCGAGATCGGCCGGCGTGCGACCCTGCATGCCGGAGCCGTGATCGGGAGCGACGGCTTCGGATACGCCTCCGAGCAAGACCGGAACGTCAAGATCCCCCACATCGGTCGCGTCGTGATTGAAGACGACGTGGAAATCGGGGCCAACACGACAGTCGACCGGGCGACCCTGGGCGAAACGCGCATCGGCGCCGGCACAAAGATCGACAATCTGGTGCAGATCGCCCACAACGTGACGATCGGCCGGGGGGTCATCATCGTCTCCCAGTGCGGGATCGCCGGCAGCGTCACCATCGGCGATGGCGCGATCCTCGCCGGGCAGATCGGCGTCAAAGATCATGTACGCATCGGCGCACGCGCCACCATCTTGGCCAGGGCCGCCGTCACGAAGGACGTCCCGGAGGGGGCGGTCATCTCCGGCGATCCAGCCCGGCCGCACCGGGAGGTCCTCAAGCAGCAGGCCGCGCTACAACGCTTCCTTCACGGAGACACACCGCCGCCCGGCCACACCGCGGGATGATCGCCATTCCGCAGCGGTCGATCCGACGGCCGGTGACGCGCTCAGGCATCGGGATCCACACCGGAACCTTCGCCACCATCGTCTGCCAGCCGGCCCCTGCCGGGACCGGCATCGTCTTCACGCGGGCTGACCTTCCTGGCGCACCGGAGATCAGAGCGACACTCGATGCCGTAAGCGATGCGCGACGCGGGATCACATTGGGGGGCCGCACCCCCGTGCGCACCGTCGAGCACCTACTCGCGGCCGCGGCCGGGGTGGGCGTGAGCAACCTCCGGGTGGAGGTGCACGGAGAAGAGATGCCCATCCTGGATGGGAGTGCCGCGCCGTATGTGGAGGCGCTTATCGAAGCCGGTATCGCAGACCAGCAGGGTCACCAGCCGCTGCACACGCTGCACGGTCCCGTGTGGGTGGTCAACGATACTGCCTGGGCCCTGGCGGTGCCCGCCGATCACCTTCGCATCACCTACGTCGTGCCGCTGCCGGCGACGAGGCTGGGGACCCAGGTCGTCGACGTTGATCTGGACCGCCACCGGTTCGTCCTCGAGATTGCCCCGTCGCGGACCTGGGGATTCGCGCACGAACTGCAGGCACTGCGGCAAGCCGGCCTGGCGCGTGGCGCATCCGCCGGCAACGCCCTGGGAATCGGACCGGAGGGATATCTTTCCACACCGCGCTTTCCCGACGAGCCGGCCCGGCACAAAGTGCTGGATCTGCTGGGGGACCTGATGCTGGCGGAATGTGTGGTGCATGCGCATATTATCGCCTGCGGGGCCGGCCATTCCTTGCATCTTGAAATGGCCCGCCGGATGGTTGAAAGGTTGGAACGTTGAATCGTTGAAACGTTAACGACGGACCGTTCGCTTCAACGTGTCAACGCGTCAACGGCAGTTCACCCAGCGCGTCAACGTCAGTGAGGTGCGCGTATGCAGCTAGACCGTGAGGGCATCCAGAAGGTCATCCCCCACCGCCCGCCGTTTCTGTTTGTCGACCGGATCACAGAAATCAGCGAGAACCGCATCGTGGGCGAAAAGGACGTCACCGGTGACGAGTGGTTCTTTGCGGGGCACTTCCCCGGAACACCGGTGATGCCCGGTGTGCTCATCGTCGAGGCCATCGCGCAGACCGGAGCCTGTCTGGCGCTGAACGCCCATGGATTTGCGGGGCAGATTCCGTATTTCGCGGCGCTCGATAAGGTCCGGTTCCGTCGGCCGGTGACGCCCGGCGCGCGGTTGGTGATGGAGTGCACGGTGAAGTGGGTACGCGGCCGTGTCGGTCGCGTGGAAGGCCGGGCCACGGTCAACGGTGAGCTGGTTGCCGAAGGGGAGTTTACCTTCGCAATCCCCGACGCCGCGGAGGCCAAGTGACGATGGGCGGTGACGCCCCGAGCTCGACCGAGACGACGGTACACCCTTCCGCGGTCGTGCATCCCGAGGCCCGCCTGGGTCGCGGGGTGGTGGTGGGCCCGGGTGTGGTGATCGACGCCGGCGCTGTGCTCGGTGACGGCACGCTGATCGGGCCGCACTGTGTCATCAAATCCGGCGTGACGATCGGGCAGGACAACCATCTCAGCGTCGGCGTGGTCCTCGGAGAAGAACCCCAGCACCGCCGGTTCGCAGGCGAGCGGAGCTTCGTACGCATCGGCAATGGAAACACGTTCCGCGAGTACGTCACAGTGAACCGGGGGTACGGGGAGGGGGAGAGCACGGAGATCGGCGACGACAACTACCTCATGTCGTACGTACACATCGGGCACAACTGTCGCATCACCAGCGGCGTCACCGTCACCAGCGGCGCAAAACTCGCCGGCCACGTGCTCGTCAATGAACAGGCCAATCTCGGCGGGCAGGTCGGCGTGCACCAGTTCGTGCGCATCGGCCGGCTGGTGATGGTCGGCGGGGGGTCGGTGGTCCGGCAGGATGTCCCCCCCTTCGTGCTGGCCTTCGGGGTGCCGGCGCACGCCTATGGTCTCAACTCCGTCGGTCTGACCCGTGCCGGGATGCCGCCGGTCCACCGCACGATGCTGAAACGGGCCTTCATGCTGCTGTATCGTTCCCGGCTCGGCGTCTCTACGGCGTTGGCCCGCATGGAGGCCGAACTGGGAACCGATCCCTATGTGGTCGAGATGATCGAGTTCATCCGCGGCAGCCAGGAGCGCGGGATTATCCGCTGGACCAAAGAGCGCGATGAGGAGTGATGCCGCCTCGCCCGGCGGTGACGCGATCGGCCTGATTGCGGGCGCAGGCAGCCTGCCCCTGGTGCTGGCCAAAGCGGTCAAGGCCCGCGGTCATCCACTGGTGTGCCTCGCCCTGGAAGATGCCGACCCATCGCTGCTCCCGCTTGCCGATCACACCTATCGAGTGCAATTCGGCCAGATCGAGGAGGTCATCGCCGCGCTGAAACGGCACGGAGCCCGGCGCGTGCTGATGGTCGGCCGGGTCTCCCGGACGGACCTGGTGGATCGGGGAGATACGTTGTTCCGGCGCTGGCTGAGCGAGGCCACCGACCGGCGTGATCAGACCGTATTTCGGCGCGGTCTGCAACGTCTGCATGATCTGGGCGTAGACATTGTCAGCCCGCTGGAGTTTGCGCCGGAGCTCGCGGTGCCGGTGGGCGTTCTCACACACCGCGCGCCGACGGACATCGAGTGGCATGACATCCGAATGGGAATCTCTGTTGCCCGTACGGTTGCCGCCCTCGATGCCGGCCAGACCGTGGTGCTCAAGCGAGGCGTGATTCTCGCTGTGGAGGCGGCCGAAGGGACCGACGCGACCATCCGCCGGGGCGGGAGTTTGGCGGCCGGAAGCGTCGTGGTCAAGGCGGCGCGACCGGATCAGGATCCCCGATTTGATCTGCCGACCATCGGCGCACAGACCGTTGGACTTCTCCAGGAGGTCGGCGCCACCGTCCTGGCCGTTGAGGCCGGGAAAACACTGCTGCTTGACCGGGTCGAGGCGTTGACGATCGCCGATCGGGCGGGCATTGCGATTGTCGGCGTGGACGTGGCTGAGGCCGGTGGGTAGGGGCAGGAACATCTTCATCGTCGCTGGGGAAGTCTCCGGCGACATGGCCGCCGCCTCTCTCGCCGCCGAGATCGTCCGTCTCGACCCCGCTGCCGCGCTGCGAGGGGTCGGCGGCCCGCGCATGGCGGCCGCCGGTGTGACCGTACTCCTCGAAAGCTCCACCTGGAGCGCCATCGGGCACGTGGACCCGCTGCTGCGGCTGCGGACGCATCTCCGCCGCCTGCGGCAGGTGGAGGAGCTGATCCGGCGTGACGCACCCGCGGTACTCCTGCTGGTCGACTTTGCGGCGTTCAACCTCCGGATGGCCGAGCGCCTGCGCGGCGCGTTTCCCGTGGTGTTCTACTTCCCGCCAATGGTGTCGGTGCGCCGGGGAAACCGAGCGGCCAAGGTGGCCAGACTCCGCATGCGCCTGCTGGCCACACTGCAACGCGAGGCAGACGCATATCGTGCTGCGGGGGCCGACGTGGAATTCGTGGGACACCCCGCCGTCGATGTGGTGCGCCCTTCTATGGACGGCGCGGCGGCGCGCCGGCGGTTCGGAGTGCCGGCAGACGCGCCGGTGGTGGGTCTGATGCCGGGAAGCCGGTCGCAGGAGATCCGCGCCCACCTGCCGGTGATGCTGGCCGCGGCGCGCAGACTCCTCGAGATCCGGCCCGCGCTCTGGTTCCTCCTGCCTGTTCCAACTGAAGTTCTGGCGCGGCTGGTTGAAGCGCCGGTCATGGCGTCGGGCTTGCCGGTGCGTGTGGTGCCGGAGATCTACGATGCGATGGCCGCCTCGGATGTGCTCGTCGCGGCCACCGGCACGGCGACGCTGGAAGCGGCGGTGTTGGGAGTTCCGATGGTGGCGGTCTATCATCTGCCCTGGCTGAGCTGGGAGATTGCGAAGCGGATCGCCAGTGTGCCGTATGCTGCGCTGCCGAACATCCTCGCCCGTCAGGAGATTGTGCCGGAACTGCTCCAAGGCCGCATGCGCAGCGACGCCATCGCCGAAACCGTGGGGAGGCTGCTCGACGACCCCCAGCGGCGGGCCGCGATGCGGACCGCGTTGCGGCAGGTCGCGGCTGATCTTGGCCCGCCTGGGGCTGCGGCGCGCGCCGCCCACCACGTCGTCATGCAGCTGTCCGGGGCGTCGATTGCCGGGCATGAGTCCGAAGGGTAAGATGGGAGCGATCGTGTGCATGCACTGGCGCGGGCTGGCGATTGGAGTAGCGGCCGGGGCCCTGGTGTGCTGGGGGGGCCTTCTGCTCCTACCGCAGGCGTCCGCGGAGGCGCAAACGGTCCCCGTCCCGTTTGTGGACGTCGAGGGCACGCGGCTGACCGGCGTCGACGACGCCGGCCGCAAGCAGTGGGAGATGCAGGCGGCGTCGCTGCAGATCGATCGCGACCGAAGCACGATCGTCCTGACTGACGTCACCGGCTGGCTGTTTCGGGGCGGCGCCCGCTATTTGCAGCTGCATGCCCCCCGGGCCGCGTATGTCACCCTGACGAAAACCGTGGAGCTCTCCGGTGGCGTCACGGGAAGCGCGCCGGATGGCCGCGCGTTCACCGCGGACCGTGTGCAGTGGAAGGGGACACAACTCACGGCGGCGGGTGGGATCGTGCTGACGCAAGTCGGCATGACCGTCCGCGCCGATCAGATGTCCGGCGACGCCGCGCTGGACTCGGTCACGTTCGAGGGTCATGTGGCGATCACGTTTGCTCCGCAATAGGCACGCGGGATTGCTTGTCGGCCTCGTGTGCGCAGCACTGGCCGCCGTGGCCACGGGCCAGGCGACAGCGCAGCAGCCTGTGCCGCTGGACGTGACCGGGGCGACCCGTGTGGAGTTTGACGACAGCGCCGGGGTGTGGGAGCTGCTGGGGAACCCGGTGACCGTCAGGCGAGGACTCGTGGTGTTGCAGGCGCCGGCAGTCCGCTACGACACCAGAGACCAGATCGTGATCGCCTCGAGTGGAGTATCGTACGGCGACGATGTACTGACGGCATTTGCCGGGACGGTGACGGTATGGGTCCGCGAAGGGCGCGCGGTGGCCGAGGGTGACGTGCAGGTGACCACCCGGGGGGACGCGCCGGTAGAGTTGCGCGCTGCCCGGGTGGAACTGCTACAGAAGCAGCGCTACCTCATCGCGTCCGGGGCCGCCAGGCTCGTCGGGGGTCCCTCGGCGATCACAGCCGACCAGATCGCATACGATCACGCCGCCAGGCGAGCGGTAGCATCCGGCTCCGTTCAGGCGCACACCCCCGATGGCATCTTCAGCGCCGATCGCGTCGAGGCCCTGGTGCTGGCGGAGGAGCTGATCGCCGACGGCCATGTCGTCGTCACCAGAGGTGATCTGGAGGCCCGCGCCGCCCACGCGGTCTTCCGGCAGCAGGCCGGTCAGGCCGAGCTGTCCGGCGGCGCTGTCGTGCATCTGGGCCGCAACACGATGGAGGCACCAACCATCACCGTCGACCTCAGAGCCAGACGCGTGACGGCAACCGGCGGGGCGCATCTGGTCGGGTATCCGGCCGCGCCGCCGTAGGGCCGTTCCAACTTGATAGCTATGGTCTACACATACGTACTTTACAGTCGGAAAGATGGTCGGTGGTACACCGGGGTTACGAAAGACCTAAGAGCGCGGATGCGAGAGCACCGTACAGGTAGGGTGTCATCCACGAGATCTAGGCGCCCGCTTTTCCTCGTGTACTACGAGGCCTGCCTGGACGAGGCTGACGCCTGGAGACGGGAGCGCTACCTGAAAACCGGGCGGGGCAAGCGCTACCTCCGTCAGCGCATGCGAGTTGCAATGAGCAGCATGCAGCAATCAAGTTGGAACGGTCCGTAATTTATGCTGGCGGCGCAGGGGCTGGTCAAACGCTATGGACCCCGCACGGTGGTGAACGGTGTGGCCGTGAAGGTCGAACACGGCGAGACCGTCGGGTTGCTCGGTCCCAACGGCGCGGGCAAGACCACGACGTTCTACATGATCGTGGGGCTGGTGCGGCCTGATGCCGGTGACGTGTTCCTGGACGGGAAGTCGCTGACGACGATGCCGGTGCATGAACGGGCCCGGCGTGGCATCGGGTATCTGGCGCAGGATCCGTCGGTCTTCCGCGGGCTCACGGTTGAAGAGAACATCCTCATGATTCTGCAGGCGAATGGGACCGCGAAGGCGGCACAGCGGGAGGTCCTCGAGCAACTTCTACGAGAGTTTGGCCTCGGCACCGTGCGTAGGCAACGCGGAGTGACCCTGTCCGGAGGCGAACGGCGTCGCGTGGAAATCGCGCGCGTCCTGGCGATGAATCCTTCGTATGTCCTGCTCGACGAGCCGTTCACGGGGGTCGACCCGCGATCGGTGGCGGAACTGCAGGACGTGGTCCGCTACCTCAAGCAGCGCGGCCTGGGCATCGTGATCACTGACCACAACGTGCGGGACACGCTGGCGATCACCGATCGCGCCACCATTATCCATGAAGGGCGAATCCTGCTGGAAGGCAAGCCCGACGCCATCCTGGCCGATCCCGATGTCCGGCGTGTCTTCCTGGGTGAACGCTTTGAGATGTGACGCGGCGATGACGCCATGACCGGCCGTCTGCTCGACCGATACATATGGCGCCAGCTCAGCGAGTTGTTCGTGTTCGGGGTGGGTCTCTTCACGTTGCTCTTATTAGTGAACCATCTATTCTTCCTGGTACGCCTCGTCCTGCAGCCAGGCGGCGTGCGCCTCTTGGTTGTGCTTCAACTCCTGATCTACAAGCTTCCCTACCTCCTGGCGTATAGCTTCCCGATGGCCATGCTGCTGGCCGCGCTGCTGGCGATCGGGCGTCTCAGTGATGGCCAGGAGATCACCGCGATGCGGACGAGCGGCATCAGCCTGGGCCGCATTGCGCTCTCAGTCACGACCGCGGGGATCCTCGTAAGCGCCATGACCCTGGCCCTGAACGAAGGCGTCGTCCCATACGCTGAAAATCGGTACCAACAGGTCCTGATCACCGGCCTGCGGGAACGTTTCGCATCCGAGCAGCGGGATGTGCTGTTCCGCGACGTGCAGGAAGATGTCGAGTCGGTCTACTTTGTGCGCCGGTTTCACCGCGACCAGCAACGGATGGAAGGCGTGGTGGTCAATCAGTTTGAGCGAGGCGTCCTGAACCGCGTGGTCGAGGCGGAGGTGGCGCAGTACACCGACGGCGCCTGGGTGTTTCGCGACGGTACGATGTACGTGTTCACCGGCGAGACCACCGTGGTCACACAGTTTGCGCGGCTGCGCGTCGGGCTGCAGCGGACACCCGAGCAGATCGCGGTGCCCCAGCGAGATCCGTCGGAGATGAGTGTCAGAGAGCTACGGCAGTACATCAGCGTGCTCCAGCGCAGCGGGGAAAACGCAGCCCGCTACATCGTTCAGGTGCAATTCAAGCTCGCCATCCCTATGTCTGCAGCGCTGTTCGCGCTCCTCGCCGTCCCCGTGGGTTTGAGGCCACACCGGTCAGGCACCTCAATCGGAGTGGGCCTCGCCTTCCTGGTCCTCCTCGGCTACTACGTCATCAGCGCCGTGACATTGCCGTTGGGCGAAAACGGCCGTTTGCACCCCATTGCGGCCGGGTGGCTACCCGATGTCGTCCTGGCCGCAGTGGGATTAGCGCTGGTCCGCCGGGCCGACCGGTGATGAGCAACAGGATACCAGGGTTCCAGGGCATGAGGGCACCACGCGAAACGACCGGACCGGCATCTACGTCGGATCCCGGATCCCGGATCCCGGATCCCGCTTTGTCGGTCATCGTGCCAACTTATAATGAACGCGACTCTCTCCCACGGCTCGTCTCGGGGCTGGCTGAGGTCGGGCGCGGGCTGGCCGTCGAGGTGATCATCGTCGACGACGCTTCCCCCGACGGCACAGGGTTGGTCGCGGACGAGATGGCGAAATCTGGGCCGCTGCCGATGACCGTGGTGCACCGCTCCGGCAAAGCGGGGCTGGCGTCTGCGGTGCTGGCCGGTGCCGCTGCCGCGCGGGGCCGGGTGGTCACCGTCATGGACGCCGACCTCTCGCATCCGCCGGAACTGGTGCCCTCGTTGGTTGAGGCGATCCGGAGAGGCGCCGACATCTCGGTGGCCTCTCGCTACGTCCCCGGCGGTGGGGTGGGCCAGTGGCCGTGGTCGCGCAGACTGGTGAGCCGCATTGCCACGTTGACGGCGCGGATCGGCCTCGGACTGCAGGTGCGAGATCCTCTGTCGGGGTTCTTTACCGTCCGGCGGGAGATCCTCACCGAGCACGGCTATCTGGGGCTGGGGTACAAGTTGCTGGTCGAGATTCTGGCCCGGCATCCGCAGGCCCGGGTCGCGGAAATCCCCTACAGATTTGTCGATCGGCAGGCGGGCCACAGCAAACTCAAGACCGGCGAGATTTGGGCGTTCCTGAAGCTGTTGGCCCACCTGAAAGTGGCCCGGATCCATCGAAGTAATGTTGAAACGTTGAAGCGTTGAAACGTTGAAGCGAAAAAGACGTTGAGGTGATTCCAAAGCCGGGAGTCACCACGGAGGGCAATACTCGGCAGGAGAGCTTCGATGCAGGTGAAACATGAGAACCTTCGCGTGTGGGCGGAGGCGATGGATCTCTCTGAGTTGGTTTATGCGATGAGCCGGGAATTTCCGAGGCGAGAAGACTTTGGGCTAACGGCTCAGATTCGAAGGTCCGGGGTCCTTCTAGATCTTTCACTTCGCCTTAAGTACCTGTCGCAGATGCAGTATTCTAGGTTACGTGAGGCTTCAGAGCGGGTGCTGATCGCCTTGAGTGGATTGATCCGCAGTCTGGAAAGGCGAACGCGTCCATGATCCGCGCCCGTCCCGACCTTCATTTCGGTTGCCGCATGCTGTTACGTTTCAACCTTTCAACGTTCCAACGGTTCAACGTCTGATGGAACTAGGCGTCCTTTTAATCCCAATTCTGATCGTGGTGAGCGGTGCGATTGCCCTGGTGGGCAACGCCGTGGGCCGTAGCATCGGCCGCCGGCGGCTGTCCCTGTTCCAATTGCGTCCCCGGTACACAGCCCAGATCGTGACGGTGATCACCGGGATGCTCATCACCATCGTCACGCTGATCGTGGTCCTCCTGATTTCCAGTGAGGCACGAGTGGCGCTCTTCCGGTTGAACACCGTCTTGCGCCAGACCCGCCAGTTGGAAGAGGAGATTCGAAGACAGGAAGACCGGCTGAAGCAACTGGCGCTGGGAGACATCGGGTACCTCAACAACCAAGAAGTGCTGCGTGACGTGATTGACGGCCGGCAGCAGGCCGACGCGGTCCGCCAGCGTGTGCTGGCAGACGTGCAACGCGCCACCGAGATGGCGCGGGACAATGGCATCGGTCCCGACAGCCACGGAGATGTCATCGTGCTGACGCCTCCGCGTGCCTCCTGGGATGACATCGCCCACCTGGTCGACCTGCGTGAAACGGACAGCGTCGTACGTCTGGTCGCCAGCCAGAACACATTGAAGGGTGAACCACTCACGGTCTTCGTGCAGTTGTTTGACAATCGTCTCGTCTACGCGCAGGGGACGGTTCTCGTCGAGGGAATCGTCGACGGCCGGCAGGCTCGGGAGGTCATCAGTCGCGAGTTGCTGCGCCTGGCCGACCAGTCGGCCCGTCTGGCCCGCGGGCGCGTCATGCCTCCCCCGTTCACGCTTGTCACGGCTCCGGCGGCAGCCCAGGTGGATATCGACGCCCACCGTGCCGCCGTGGCCAAGGTCCAGCGGGCGGGGAGGCAGGTGCTCGTCCAGGTGGTCGCCCCGCGAGACGTCTACACTGTGGGCCCTCTTGCCGTTAGCTTCACTGTGCGCTAAAAGCTGGAAGTTGGAAAGTTGGAGAGTTGGAAAGTTGGAGAGTGACTGCAGCTTCTTTGATTGTCCAACTCTTCAACTCTCCAACTCTCCAACTGGCGCCGCTCCGAGCAAGCTCACTTCTAAAGGAAAACATTCCCAGTCCGTGGAATACTGCGCCCAAGAGTGAGGGTGAAGGGAAGTCCGGTGTAACTCCGGCGCGGTCGCGCCGCTGTAACCGGGAAGTCCTTCTCCATAGCACGCCACTGAGCGCCTCCGCCGAATCAAAGCGGGGCGCTTGGGAAGGCCGGAGACGGACAATGATCCGGAAGCCAGAAGACCTGCCCGCACTCAGCGCCCCGTACCATGCGGCACGGGGCAGCGCCACACGCCTTCGCGGCAGAGGAGGTGGGCGGGATGCTCCACCATGGTCCCAGAGGCCGTGTCGGCCGCTGGGTCTTTTTGTTGACCGGTATGGTCACGGTGATGCTGGTCGTCTTCCCGGTGCCAACGGTGATTGGGCAGACACCTGAGCCGGTACCGGTGCAACCGCCAACGTTCGAACTTCCGGAAGTCATCGTGCCTGGAAAACGGCCCCAGCCCGCGACGTCCACGCCCGCTTCGGTCACCGTGATTTCGCGAGACGAGATCCAGCGGTCCGGCGCGCGCACGGTCGCCGATGCAGTGCGGATGGTCGCGGAGGTGTCGGTTCGCGCCTACGGCGGGCTCGGAGAGCTGGCGCAACCCAGCATCCGCGGCTCCTCGCCCGCGCAGGTGTTGGTGCTGCTGGACGGGATTCCCTTGAACAGCGTCGCCCTGGGACAGACCGATCTCAGCACGATCTCCGTGGATGGCGTCGAGCGCATCGAGATCTTGCGGGGGCCATTTGCTGCAATTTACGGCAGTGGCGCGCTGGGCGGTGTGATCAACATCATCACGACGAAAGCCGCCCGCAGCCAAGTCGTCGGCCGCACGGGGGGGTTCGGCCAGCGGTCTGCGTCGCTGGCCATCGCTGGTTCCCGCGGCATCCCCTGGCAGTTGACCGCCTCCTCCGACGGGACCAGCGGGCACCGCACCAACAGCGACTATGCGGGGACGACAGCCGTGACGCAGATCGGTCTTTCTCCGGACACGAGGCTAGTCGTACATCATTACGCCGCCGACCTGGGTGTCCCAGGCGATATTGCATCGCCGACGCCCAACGACCGGCAATCCGAGCGCAGGACCTTGCTCCAGATCGAAAGTGGAAGCACAGACCGCACCGGACCATGGGGGCGGGTGTACTACGTCGCGGACTCGCTAGCCGCTTTTTCCGCATCATTCGGCACCGATACGTACTACTCTACGGTCGTGGGCGGTGAGTGGCAGCGCGTCTGGCAGCTAGGATCCCGGCGGGTGCTTACAGGCGGGATCGAGGTGCAACGGCAGGCACTGGATGCGGTCGTGGCCGGCTCGCCAATTGTGGAGAATGCGACGATTGGGGCGGGCTACCTGCAGTATGATGCGGCGATCTCCGACCGGGCACTCGCGTCGCTCGGGGCACGGCTGGATTCCCACTCAATCTACGGCACAACGTTGAATCCACGCGCCGGGATTGTCTACCGGCTCAACGATGTGACACGGTTCCACGCAGCGGTGGGCCGTACGTTTCGCGGCCCCACCTTCCTCGATCTCTTCCTATCTTTCCCCGGGTGCCCGGGGAATCCGAGCTTGCAGCCCGAGACGGCATGGGCGGGAGAGATCGGGCTGGAGCGGCAGGCTGGCCAGGTAGTGTTCACCGCGACACTGTTTGGCACTGAAGCCACCAATTTGATCGTGGGCGGATGCCCGCCGCAGAACGTCGGCGCGGCATCGATTCGGGGGGTCTCTGTGGAAGCGAAAAGCGCGCCGGGACCGGTGCGCGTCACTGCGAATCTGACCGCGATCCGGGCGATCGATGTGGCCACCGGGAATCCTCTGCTGCGTGTCCCAGGTTTCACCGCCAACCTTGTGCTCTCCCATCAGGTGGGAGATGGTCCGGGACTCGCGCTGCTGGCGAGCTATGTCGGACCGCGGACCGATTTTGACGCCGCCTCATCGGCAACGATCCTAATGCCGGGATATGTGGACCTGCGTCTCCGCTATCAGATCTCTGGTCCCGCCGGTTGGGTGGTAACCGTGGGCGTGGACAATGTGCTCGATCAAGTCTATGAACCGGTGAGGGGCTACCCGGCTCCCGGCCGCAACGTTTTTATCTCGGCGGCCACGCAATTCTGACAATGCGAAATTTCCTGGTGGTAGGCGCAGTGATCGCGGTCCTGGTGACCGTGATCCTCCTCGTCCCACGGGAATCCCGGCATGCCAGCAGCGGCAAACATCCGGCCGCTCCGACCGCTGCGGAAGAGGGCGGCATGCCGGCGACTGGAACCGCACCCGCGCAGGCGAAAGAAGAGTCTGGCCAGGCCGCGACGGCAACGAAGCTGCGCGCCGCCGCACACCCTCAGCGGGCCGCGGCCCCACGCCTGGATATCCTCGCTGCTCCCTCCCCACCGGCGCCGCTGCCAGTGTCTGGTGTCCGGGTCCCGAACGGCCACCACGACATTCGTAGGAGTGAGGATCGTGTGGGGCCGTCATCTGGAGTTCATCAGGCTGGGGAAGAACCAACAGTTGCACCGAACGGTTCCGTCGGTGCGGCCGGGCTCACCGCGCCCGTCTTGCTAACCCCGGTCGCCGGCTATCCGGCAGAGGGCTATCGCGTGGTGCTGGATCGCTCAACCTTGACGGCCGGGGTGCGCACCGAGGCGGCCCAAGGACGGGTTGTGCTCCGAATTCTGGTGCGGTCCGACGGCTCTGTGGGACAGGTGAACCTCGTCGAGTCGTCTGGATACCCGGCACTGGACGAGGCGGCGGTCAGAGCAGCCGCCCTATGGAGGTTCGCACCGGCCACTCGCGATGGTCAGCCGGTCGAGGCCTGGGCGGTCATTCCAATTCGGTTCGTCGTACCATAAGAGGGAAGAAGGAAGAAAGAAGAAGGAAGAGGGAAGAAGGGAGGACGAAGACGGAACAAGGGAGTGGCAGGTGGCTATTGTGATTATTCTCGCTGTCGATCCGGGTCGAGAAAAATGCGGTGTTGTGGTCGCAGACGACAATGTCATC
>Ga0209236_1000344_pt1 | contig 26129 bp, 26 predicted proteins | sample GraSoi013_1_40cm_FD_185819 | JGI IMG/M metagenome (GOLD analysis project Ga0209236, IMG submission 185819) | Grasslands soil microbial communities from the Angelo Coastal Reserve, California, USA - Sample 09_27_2013_1_40cm (SPAdes) (version 2) | ecosystem: Environmental > Terrestrial > Soil >... | reverse complement strand
CTGAAGATCTCGCCGGAGCAGATGCAACAGCGCTTCACGAAGATCATCACGGAGGTGAACAACCGCATCCGCAAGTGGCTCCCGGAGGACATGGGCGAGAAATGGATGGTCCACGTCGAGGCCGGCAGCGTCGCCTTCGGGAGCGCGTTCCACAAGTGGGCCCTGTCCGTCCCGTTCATGAAGAAATCCGGCATCACGTTCAAGGACGTCTACAAGCACTGCCAGGAAGGGACGATGAAAGAGTTGGCGAAGAAGGCGCCCCTCCATAGCGTCGTCCTGAACATGGTGATCCGCCACCTGCCGAATCCGCTCGAGGCCCAGAAGGTCCGCATCCCGATCATCTGGAAGGGAGACCTCAACTCGCCGGTCGGGAAGTCGATGATGGAGGTGAACGAGAACGGCCCCGTTGGGTACATGGTCACGAAGATCATCGTGGACCCGCAGGCGGGGGAGGTCGCCGCGGGCCGCCTGTTCTCCGGCAAGATCCGCCGCGGTGCGGAACTGTGGGTGATCGGGATGCCGAAACCCCAGCGCGCGCAGACGGTGGCGATGATCGTCGGCCCGGACCGCGTCCCCGTGGACGAGATCGATGCCGGGAACGTGGTCGCGGTCGTCGGCCTGAAGGACGCGATCGCTGGCTCGACCGTGAGCGACGACAAGGACATGCAGCCGTTCGAGAAGATCGTCCACTACTCCGACCCCGTCGTGACGATCGCGGTCGAGGCCAAGTCGACCTCGGACCTGCCGAAGCTCGTCGAGGCCCTCCGCCTGATCGCCAAGGCGGACCCGAGCATCGAGGTCGAGATCAATCAGGAGACGGGAGAGCACCTGATCTCCGGCATGGGCGAACTGCACCTCGAGATCACGATCTATCGGGTCCAGAACGACTACAAGATCCCCGTCACGACCAGTCCTCCGATCGTCGTGTACCGGGAGGGCGTCGCGGGGAAGGGCGGCCCCTTCGAAGGGAAGTCGCCGAACAAGCACAACCGGTTCTACATGGAGGTCGAGCCGCTCGAGGACAAGATCGTCCAGGCGATCCGCGCGGGCGAGATCGCGTCCGGCCAGCGGATCAAGGACTCCAAGGTCCTCGCGAAAAAGCTGGAGGAACTCGGCATGGACCGCAACGAGGCGAAGAACGTCGTCTGGATCCACGACACGAACATGCTGATCGATGCGACGAAGGGCATCCAGTACCTGCACGAGACGATGGAGCTGATCAAGGAGGCATACATCGAGGCGATGAACCGCGGTCCCCTCTCCGCGGAGAAGGGGATGGCGCTCAAGGTCCGACTCGTCGACGCGAAGCTCCACGAGGACTCCGTCCACCGCGGTCCCGCCCAGGTGATCCCTGCCGCCCGGTCCTCCATCTATGGGGCGATGGTCCTCGCGGGCCGCATCCTGCTGGAGCCGATCCAGAAGGTCTTCATCAACGTCCCGCAGGACTTCATGGGCTCCGCGATCGGCGAGATCCAGAGCCGCCGCGGCGTGATCGACGACATCAGCCAGGAGGGCGAGATCACGGTGATCCACGCGAAGGCGCCCGTCGCGGAGATGTTCGGCTTCGCGTCCGCGGTCCGATCCGCGACCCAGGGCCGCGCCCTCTGGTCCACGGAGAACGCGGGCTTTGAGGCGGTACCATCGAACCTCCAGGGCGAGGTCGTGCGATCCATCCGGACGCGGAAGGGCCTGCCGCCGGAGCCGTACGACGCCGCATACTACGCGTCGTGAGCCTTGCTTCGAACGGGATTTGCAAACCCTGAAACCCGTGGGGCTCATGGACCCTCGGACCGAGCATGACGACGGACCGGCGATTCTCGCGTTTCAGCAAGTCCCGAGACACCGCGGCATTCAGTATCACGGAGATTCCAGCGGGTGGCGTCTGTCTCTCCGCCTTCCTGATCGTCACGGAAGCCGGGCACCCGACGAAGCTCCTGATGGGCCACATGAACCCGGAGGCTCCGTGGGACCATCTCGGTGCCCTCGATCCGTCCCGCGTCGAGGTGCATTCGCGGGGCTGGATGCTCCCGTCGTCCCACCTCATCTTCCAAGAATCACCCGGAGACGCCGCCCGGCGCATCGCCCGCGAGCAACTCGACTTGCCCGATCTTCCACTCACGGGACCCCTAGTGGTGTCCGAGGCCTACACGCCGAGGCGTTTTCCGGACGCCCCGAAGCATTGGGACATCGAATTCCTGTTCCGCGGCGAACTGCCTGCGGCGGCAGTCCCCCACTCCGCGGCATGGGCGGAGTTGGCGTTCGTGGACCTACGTCGAACGGCGAAATCAGAAATCGCCCGCTCCCACGAAGACGTCATCGAGTCCGCCGGCCTCGGATTTGGCAGAGACTGAGTCGCTCCCGTTGAACGTCGATCAGCCACACAAAGCGAACCCGTTCAGAATCCGCGACAAGCCATATGTACCCGCACGCGCTCGCACTACCAGGTGAAGGACGTGGTCGTTGACTTCGAGTTCAAGCGGGAACCAGCCTACACGGTCGCCGCGATCCGCTACGTGGGCCCATTCCGTGAAAATCATCTGCGCAAGGAGTTCAAGGAACTCGTGTCGTGGGCGAAAGGGGCCAAGGTCCCCACCGGGAAATGGATCTTCCGAGAGATCGACGGACCGTTCTCCCGTCGACCGGACAGCCAGCGGCGATGGGAAGCCTGCCTCGTGATCCGGGGAAAGGCCCGCGGCCGGGGCCGGATTCGGATCAAGAAGATTCCAGCGACAACCGTTGCGCGGGTCGTGTTCGATCCGGACAAAGTCTCCGCGCGACTTGTGTACCACGGCCTGAGCGATTGGCTCCGATGGCGGAAGAAGGACCGGACGATCAAGGGGATCGGGCCGACGCGCGAGGTGTACGCGGGAGACCCGTGGACAAACCCACGAGCATGGTCTCGCGCCGAGGTCCAATACCTCGTCCGCAAGTAATGGAGGTCGGGCCTCGGTCGGCAGGGCGGCGTCTCGAATTCTCCCGCCGGCACACGACAAACTTCCATCGAGCCCGGGAGATGCGAATTTCTCCGAGAAAGTCGCGATGTCGGAGCAGGGAAGACATAAATAGGACCCAATCTTAAGGTGCGCTCCACGGAGTGAAACACATGCCTGCCAAGCCGCACCTCAACCTCGTGTTCATCGGCCACGTCGACCACGGGAAGTCGACGACCGTCGGCCGGATCCTGTACGACACCGGGAACATCGACCCCCACGAGCTCGAGAACCTGAAGAAGCTCGCCGAGCAGATGGGCAAGGCCACGTTCGAGTTCGCGTTCGTGATGGACCAGGTCAAGGAAGAGCGGGAGCGCGGCCTGACGATCGACGTCGCGCACAAGCGCTTTGACACGGACAAGTACTACTTCACGATCATCGATGCCCCGGGCCACCGGGACTTCGTCAAGAACATGATCACGGGGACGTCCCAGGCCGATGCCGCGGTCCTCGTGGTCGGTGCGGCGGAGGGCGTGCAGACGCAGACGAAGGAACATATCTTCCTGGCGCGGACGCTCGGCGTCGAGCAACTGATCGTCGCGATCAACAAGATGGACGCGTCGAAGCCGCCCTTTGCCGAGGCGCGATACAACGAGCTGAAGGCGGAGCTGTCCACCCTCCTGAAGGGGGTCGGCTACAAGGTCGACAAGATCCCGTTCATCCCGATCAGTTCGTACAAGGGCGAGAACATCGTGAAGGCGTCGACCAAGATGGCATGGTACAAAGGACCCGCCCTCGTCGAGGCACTGAACCAGCTCTCCGTGCCGCCGAAACCGACGAACCTCCCCCTGCGACTGCCGGTCCAGGACGTGTACTCGATCACGGGAGCCGGGACCGTGCCGGTCGGCCGCGTGGAGACAGGCCTCCTGAAGGTCGGGATGAAAGTCCACTTCATGCCCGCGGACAAGGTCGGCGAAGTCAAGTCGATCGAGATGCATCACGAGCAGATCCCGCAGGCGGAGCCCGGCGACAACGTCGGCTTCAACATCCGTGGCATCGACAAGAAGGACCTCCGCCGTGGGGACGTCGCGGGTCCCACAGACACCCCGCCCACCGTGGCGAAATCGTTCACGGCCCAGATCATCGTCCTGAATCATCCGAGCGTCATCACGGCCGGGTACACGCCGGTCTTCCACGCCCACACGGCCCAGGTCGCGTGCACCTTCGAGGAGATCATCGCGGCCCTCGATCCGAAGACGGGAGCACCGAAGCCCGAGAAGCCGGACTTCCTCAAGACCGGCGACGCGGCCCGCGTGAAGATCCGGCCCACGAAGCCCCTCGTGATCGAGGCCTTCAAGCAGTTCCCCCAGATGGGTCGCTTCGCGATCCGGGACATGGGTCAGACCGTCGCGGCGGGCCAAGTCATCGACGTCGAGAAGGCGAAGTGACCTCACGACCGCGAGATCTGTTTCCCCAGGTTGACCTATGGCCCAGAAGGCACGGATCTCGCTGAGTGGCACGGACCCGAAGAAGGTCGATAACGTGTGCCAGCAAATCAAGCTGATCAGCGAGCGCACCGGGGTCGCGATGGCCGGACCGATTCCGCTCCCGACGAAGCGCCTCGTCGTGCCGGTGCGCAAGTCTCCCGACGGCGAAGGGAGCGAGACATGGGACCGCTGGGAGATGCGGATCCATAAGCGGCTCATCGACCTCGACGCGGACGAACGCGCCCTGCGGCAACTGATGCGCATCCAGGTGCCGGACGGCGTGAACATCGAGATCGTGTTGCGCTCGTAAGACCGAGAAACATAGGTTTCAAGAATCGGGGCCGCGTCACGGGCTCGTGGAGGAGCGGCTGCTGACCATCTCGATGGTCCTTTCGATTCTTGTAGCCACCGTGATCGTCGCGCTCGGCGTCGGTCTGTGGGCTCAGGGACAGGGGACGCCGGTCCGGCCCGCTGTCTTCTCGGCGAGCTCGGTCTTCCACGACACGAGCGCGCCCTTCTCCCCGCCGGATCCCGCGCGTTCGATCAACTTCCGAATTACGTTCATCACGGAGCAGCCGTGGATCGATGAAGGCTTCAAACCATTCAACGGGACGCTCGACGCCCTCCCCGGTTCCGCCGTCCGGAGTATTCTGATCGGAACTATCTCCTTCCTCCTCTGCAAGACGCCGTGCACGCACACGAATTTTCTCTATGTCGACATCGAAAATGTGCGCTTGGTTTCCACCAATCACTGGGCCCTCTACGAACCGTACTTCCTGTACTCGCTGGAGGACGGATCGCCCCTGTACGTCACGTATACGCTGGCATTCACCGTCTTCTACGTGGACGGCACCAACGCCGGCGGAGGATGGGATTCGGGCACGCACCTCTCTCCCATCGTGGCCGTGCCGGACTATGCCAAGATCGGTCAATTGGTGTTGGCGTACCCCGGGAGCCTTTCGGCTGTGGCGTGCGTGTACATCGCGCTCGTTCGGAGGACTACTCGACGAGGGCGTCAGGCCCAATCGACCTGACGGAGTCCGATGCTTCTTGCGCTCGTAGACGGCTCGTACTGCGACCGAATCGGGCGAGCCTGCGAAATATTCATGCGTTCTCGCGAGGTGTCGATTCCGTGAGGGATCGGAACCGGTGGATCCTGGCCGGTCTTGCGGCGTTCGTCCTCGCTCTGGGCGCGTTCGTGTCCCTCTCCGGACTCCGGCCTGACACACGGCCGGTCGTCTTGGTCGGCGAGGCCGTGTTCCCGGATCACAGCGCAGGCCATCCGGTGGGACTCAACGCGGCGAATGCCGTGGGAATCCGATTCAGCTTCACGACGCGAGATCCCTGGATCCAAGGGGAGCGGCATGAGATCGTGGTCACGGTGGACGCGATTCCCGGTTCCGGTGTGGTCTCTGTCAATCTGACGACTCTGATCCTGTACCTCGAGCGTCCCGCGATGCCTCGCCGGGACATCGTCAACAGCGATCTCGTCCTCCTGGAATCCAGCGGAGCGAACCGATGGATCTCGATGGATGGTCCGATGGTCATCTATCCGAATTCTGACGTCTCCGGATCGAACTTCTTCCTCGCCGTCGCCCTCAGCTTGAATGTAGACTACACGAACGGTCAATCATACGGATGGGGGGGCTGGGATCCTGGGATTCGAATCATATCGCCAAATATCCTCCCGGACTACACCCCGATTGGCTTGATGATGGTGGCCGGAGGATCGGCGGGTTTGATTTTCGTGGCTGCGACCTGGAAATTCGCCCGTTCGAATGTCCCTGCGACCCCGAAGTCGGATGGCGCGAATTGAAGACTCATCCCGCCAGCGTGGTCCAGCCGCGGCAACCCTTACCACGTCCTCCGAGGACGTCCGCATTCACCGCGATTCAAAGTACGATCGATGGAGCACGAGTAATCCCACGATGTCTGCGACGAATAGGACGAATCCACCGGCGACGACGCCGAAGGGAATGGGCGCGATCAGCAGGACGATGGGCCCGAAACCGACCACGCTCGCGAACGCGACGGGCCAAGCCCAGAGCTGCCGTCGCAGGATCCCGATCCCCGTCCCGAACGCGACGATCGATGCAAAGCCGCTCAGGAATGCATGGCCTGCGGGATCGACATGGGCCCACAGCATGGCCAGGAGGACGGAGACAATCCATGTGGCCGCAGGGGCCATCGGAGACCGGCCGCCTCCGTCCTCAATCGCGGTGAAGACCGCGAGAATCGCGGCGACGACGCCCGCGAGCATGACGACCCAAAGGGGCGCTGCCTGAAGGGTCCCGAACGCAACCGCCTCGCCGAGGAGGACCAGGCCGCCGAGGAGCAGGCTGAGGCCGACGAACCAACGAGTGAGTCGTTCGCCTGCGGGATTCAACCTTCCCCCATCCGCCGAGCGTGGATAAGCCTTGAGCCACCGACGACGCGCGAGGCTTTACGGAGCCCCGGACCGGCGTCGGCGGCGACGGACTGCGACGTACGCCGACACGACCGCGATCGCGCCGAGGACGAGCATGAGGAGGCCGAAGTCGAGGGCAGAGATCCCGAGGGGACCCTGTGGGTTCGCGCCTCCATACGTGAACGGGGCCCCTGCGTCTTTCACGTTTCCCGCCCGGTCCGTCGCGCGAATGCTCACGAAGTGCGGGCCCACGGAGGGAGACGGCACGGTCGTCATCGTCGCTCCCGTCGCGATGACGGGTTCATTGTTGTCAAACAGGAATTCGACGCGATCGATTCCGGATCCGCTGTCCGAAGCGGTCCAGGTGATTTGGAGCGTTCCAGAGATCGTGGTCCCGCTCTCCGGGCTCGTCAACGCGACCTGCGGCGGCGTCACGTCGACCGTCACGGCCACCGTCTTCGTGAGGTCGTTCCCGGCTCGGTCGATTGCCCGGACCACGACCGAATGCGCTCCCTCTCCGACGTTGGGGAAGGCATATCCGAAGGCTTCGTTCACGGGAACGGGAGTGCTGCCGTCCAATGCGAGCTCGAAGTGGTCGATCCCGGAGTTCGAGTCGGACCCGGCCCAATACAGCTGCAGGTCCTTCGTGTTCACGTAGCTCCCGGTCGGGGCGATGATGGTCAGCTCGGGCGGCGTGACATCGACCGCGAAGGGGATCGTCTCCGTGGCGACATTCCCGGCCGCATCCGTCGCCAGCAGCGTCATGTCGTGCCCGGTCTCCGAGAGACCCGCGAGCGTGTACGAGGTCGCATCCAGAGGGAGTTCGACGGGAGGCGCCGAGTCGAGTGAGAGTTGGAGGGACGCGAGGCCGGAGCCGGCATCGCTCGCGGTCCACGACACGTCGACGTCCTTCGTCTTCACATAGGAGCCCCGCGTCGGCGAGGTGACCGAGAGAGAGGGCGCGGTCGGATCGAAGTGGAACGGCACGGTGACGTCGACGGAGTTCCCCGCCCGGTCTGTGGCCGTGACCTGGACCGCATGATCGCCCGCGTTCAGCGAGAGTTCCGTTTCTCCTTCCGCGGTCATGAAGTGGAGCGGGGTGGTCCCGTCGAGGCTCACGATCACGCTCGCCACACCGGATGACGCGTCCTGCGCGATCCAATGCAGCACATTGCGGTTCGTCCATCCCCCGGGGGTGGGCGACGCAATGAAGAGCTGCGGAGCATGCGAATCCACCGTCGTGTTCGCCTTCTCTCCGCTGATGGGCTCGCGGCCATATTTCGTGTGCACGGCGGCGGTCGTGAAGCCGTAATGGGTCTCACCGCCCGTGTAGAACGTGTCAAACGGGATCAGTCCGGTCACCGCGCCTTCATGCTGGGAGTCCCGGACCCCGAACCATCGTCCGTCCGGATTCCAGGGCGGCATATAGAGGGCCCATGCCGATTCGTTCGAGGTGCGATAGAACAGCTCGGTCCAGAATTGGGTCTTGCCGCTATCGGGCTGGCCGGACGATGGGTTCCCGCCCGCCGGACCCACCGCGGACGTGGAGATTCCGTCATCATCGTCCTCGCCTCCGGAATCCTGTCCTCGTTTGAACGACGTATACGCAATCGTGACGACCTGGGAGGTCGTGTATTGCGGCAACGGCTGAACCTTCGAGGTCGGCTTGCCGTGCTCGCCTCCCGTCGCAACGACCGCCGCGGAGGGAAGGAAGGTCACCGCGGGCACGACCGTGACCAGGAGCAAGAATGTCAATACGGCGGCGCTCGTCGCCGCAATCCTCCTCGACGTCGCAACCCCTCGAATAGAGATGAGAGGCGGGGCTAATGAGGCCTTCCATTCGTTCCGAATTGCTTCGAAAATTGAGAACGTCTGAACCGAACAAACCCCGCCCCGTGCGGTTGCGAATCGGACACAGGACGAACCGTTGCTGCGGAGGAAACATGCTTCGACGAACGCGGAAAGTTTCATCCGCGGAGCCACGCTGAGGACGCGCGGACGGGCCGGTAGATCAGCGGAAGATCGCCTGCTTTGCAAGCAGGAAGCCCTGGGTTCAAATCCCAGCCGGTCCATCCTTCGGACGTATGAGCTCATCATCAAACGGTGCCCCGATTCGTTATCCGCTTGTGGTTCGAATGCCGGCGCCCGAAAGGGGTCCTCGAGACCGGGAGAGGGCACGCACCGACCTCCTCATCGGATCACAAGTCGCCGTCGCCATCGTGCTGCTCCTACTGGTTGTCGTATACGTCCCCCGGCCCAACATTCGACTGACCGCGGCCCGGTTCGAGGCCAGCCCGTGCAACGAAGGGACATCGAGCTTTGTCGTGACCGCCTACGTTTCCCTCGCCAACACAGGCAGATCGGATGGAGACATTTTCGTTCGATTGTACGTCGATGGTCCTCGCCGGGCTGCGGAGGACTTCTTCGTTCCCGCAGAGACGGCGATTAACCGTTCCTTGAGCGTCGATGTGACGAACTGTGCCTCGCATCAATACAGCGTCGACACATGCCTCCCACCTGCAAAATATGCGACGTGCTAGATCGCCTGCTTTACAGGCAAGAAAAAGCGCTGGGGTCGAATCCCAGCCGGTCCGCTTGCAGGGGATCGCCGTTCAGCCGACAACAACGGTGCCCACCATCATAGGATGGAACGCGCAATAGTAATCGTACCTTCCCGGTTGGGTGAAGGTGTGGCTCCAGATGGACCCCGTCGTCATCGTGCCCGAGTCGAACGAGCTACTATTGCTCGTCACCGTGTGAGCCGTGGTGTCCCGGTTCACCCACGCGACGGACCCCCCGACGCTCACGTGGTAGACTTGCGGCACGAACGGCACCATCGCCGTCTGTGCCCCCGGGACGATCGTGATGTTGGCCGCGGTAGCGGACACGTTTCGAAGGATGACCTCGGAACCTATGGCGCCCACGACAACGCTCCCGACCACAAACCCGACGATGGCGAGAGTAAGGAGGCCTCCTGCGGACTGCACCGTCGACAGGTACCGTTTGGTGTCCAAGCCGCTCTTCGCATGGATGAAACATAGGGAGGAAAACAGCACCACAAGGAACCAGGTCGGCAGCGCCGAAATGATGAGCCAGAACTGCGCGTCCGCGGGGTTTGAGAGGGTCGTCACAATCACGAAGGAGTAGAGCAGAACTAACACTACGCTGGTCGCCGCACCGAGGACATAGGCCCAGCGCTTCTGTCGAAAGGAGTAAACGGAGGCCACGAGAAAGACCGCGACAAAAATCAGGATGACGAGCACCGTGCCACTGTCTCCCATGATGCCGGCGGCGAGGGCAAACGGGATCGTGAGGTACGCGAGCGCCAGCGCCGAGTACAGAAGCCCTCCCGAAATCACCCAGATGGCGAAGGGAATGCGCCGCATGCGAGTCCACATTGAGTCGTTCGGCAAGCCTCGAATCTCCCGCCCGCTGGGCACGTCGCAATTCTACTTGGACATTTCGGCACGTCCAAGCAACATGGCGCGGGAGCACAGCCGGTCCATACCTACTACATTGGAATTCGCGTGCTGTCTCCGCTTCCTGCTGGGCCACCCGTTGCACGGAATGTCTTCCCGGCGGCCGAGCCTCTGGGTCGCGATTCGCGGTCTGCGACCCTTAGTCTTGGACGAGAAGATAGGCCCCCGCCAAGTCACCGGCAACGGCAAGAGACTCTCCCCAGAAGGCTTTGTTCTCAGGATCTCCGGGATGGAAGAGATTGTCGTACTTGACTCGGTCATCGCCGGGGGACATTCGCTCCACCGCGCGAACCGCTAACTCGTGAAGATGCCGGGCATTCGTGAGTCGCCGATCCAGTGCGACGTAGTAGAGCCCAAGTTTCTCGACTTCGCGGACATCGCGTCCCAACCGCTTCCCCGCGAGCCGGAATTGACTCAAGGCCACCACGATCCGGTCGCCGACGCTCATCCCGGGGACCGAATACTCGTTGTCCACCGGAATTCGGCTCAGCATGTCGGCCCCTTTCGGGCGCGAAGCGATCCTCTCCTTCATCCCGTTCGGCCCGGAGCCGGAGCTGCCGGCGACGACGAACACGCGGCGCGCGCCGTGGACCGATGTCGAATCGAAGAATGGAAGGAGTAGCTCGTAGGGCCAACGCTCCTCCGACTTCGCATCGACCTCGTCGATTAGACACAGGCACGGTTGCTCGAGATCGGTGATCTCGCCAAGAGCGGAACGGAAAGCCGGTTCGGTGAGTTTGGCGAGGTTGAGTTCGCGGTACTGCGCGACCCGGTCGAGCGAAGCGGCGACCTCCTCGACGAAATAAGTCTTGCCACTGCCCGGGGCCGCCCACAACAGGTAGTTTTCCCGTTTCGTGGACGGAGACAGGAACGCGGCCACCATCTTTTGCCGAGCATCCTTCAAAATGTTCCGAGCGGCTTGATCGTACCGCATATAGTTCCCCACGACGCGGTACAAGGATAGGCTTGCGACGGCGACACCGACAAGAAGCGAGTGGGCCTCCCGCGCTTCCTTCCCCTGCGTGACGGCAGGGGCGGTCGCGGGCCCCCCAATCGCACCGAGACTATCGTGGGAAGGGCGCTCGGTCAGGAGCTCGTCCTTCACGCCGATGAACTTGCGCACCTCGTAGAGGAATCTCGACCAAGCGGGCTCGTCTCGGAGCAGAATGTGGTTCTTGCCCTCGAGCGCCACGAATCGCGCACCGGGAATCTTGGACGCCACGCGGCGGCCTTCTTCGAACGGGACCACTTGGTCCCCCTGAGCATGCAAGACGATCGTGGGGACTTTGACACGCGAAAGCATGTCGCGGACATCGATTCGTCCGAACTCGACTTGGAATCGCACGGCGTTGTCCGGGGAAGTGGAAATCCGCTGGAGCTCATTGAACCAACGCATCTGCTCTGGCGTTGCCTCCGGGATGAATTCAGAGGTGAAGATTTGTCGGTATGCCGGATTATCCCGCCCCCATCCAATCCCCGTCAACTTGATCTGTGCCTCGCGTTCCTCAATCTGGACCGGTGGGCTGCGCTCGGCCGCCGCCCAACCGAGGCTGTATGTTCCGTACAGGACCAGGTGGCTTACCCGCTCAGGATGTCGGACGGCGTACGCGATGCCGACGGGACCGCCTTGAGACAGGCCCAAGAGCACGAATCGCTCAAGCCCCAGCGAGTCGACGACCGCCTCCAGGTCACGGACCCATGCATCGAAGGAAAAGTCAGCGACCTTCCAGTCAGAAAGGCCGCACCCCCTTTCATCGTAACGCACGTACCGGTGAAACTTTGAAAATTCCTCGATCCAGTGCCGCCACACCGGGCTGTCCAAATCGAACTGGACGTGGCTCAGCCAGTTTGCCGCCTTCACGATCGGGGGACCCTCGCCCGTCGTCCCACAAGCGATTCGTACGCCATCCTCGGAAGAACAGAAAGTGATTTGCTGTTCCAATCCTCGCCTCCTGTCCAACGGCGATGAAGGGCATGGGTTTGGGCGCCAAAAAGATACGGGCCGCATCAGGCTGACGAGGGCGGGCTCATGGACCACCTTTGGCCAGGCTTCTGGCCGGAAAGAGCATCCTCGGTTGCCGCGATGGTGCCGGCTGCCCATCGCTGCAACCCTCCGCAAGCCCGGACCTTAGCCGCTCCATCTTTTCGAACCATTCCCCCGAGGTCCTCAGGCTGTCGGGCCTTACACGGTCAGGCAGATAAGCGGCGGACGACATGGCCGTTCGATGTCCGACTTCTCTCGGATCCTTGTTCGTCCCGCCACGAGGGAGGACATCCCTGCGCTCGTCCTGATCTCGAACACCTCGGTGGCGGAGGAAGAGGACGCAGGGTTCGGCACCCCTCGCTCCGAGTCCCTCTTTTCCGATCCGAGATGGCTCTCGGCCGTGTGGGAGGAGCCGAATCGGGTGCGCGGCGAGGAGGTCTTTGTCGGCGTGAATGACGACGAAATCGTGGGCTTCATCACGATCGAGGACCGCGGACCGGAACTCGAGTTGATCAACATCAACGTCGCTCGAAACCTCCAAGGCAAAGGCATCGGCACTCGCCTCGTGCGATTCGTGGAGGAGCGGGCACGCCAGGAGGGCAAACGGTCGGTCACCCTCGGGACAAGCCGGAATGCCGTCGGAACACCTTGGAAGTCGTTCCCGTGGTGGCTGTCTCGCGGATACACTGTCACCGGTGAAGAGGAAAACGAGTGGACCCAGCGGATTGGACCGGGGGTCCGAGAAATCCGCATGCGCAAGAACCTCTGAGACCACGGTTTGCGGACCCGCCGGCGCTGAGACGCAAGAAGAACCCTGATAGCGGCGGGTGTGCATCGCGCCGCCGGTCATGACAGAACCGGAGCCGGCTCCCGTCGTTCGGCCCGTGATCGCGCCGATGCGTTGGCTCCTGTATGCCGCGAGCACCCTCGTGTTCCTCGCGGGTCTCCAACTCACGGTCTTCACGGAGCAAACGAACACGTACTTCGCGTGGACCATCTCCCCGCCCCTCACGGCCGCATTCCTCGGAGCGGCGTACTGGGCCGCAGTCCCTGTCGAGGTGATTGCCGCCCGACAGACCATCTGGGCGAAGGCCCGCGTCGCCGTCCCAGCGATTTGGCTCTTCACGACGCTCACGCTCGTCGCGACGCTCCTCCATTTCGGCAAGTTCCATTTCTCGAGCGCGATTGCGAGCGCACAAGGTGCGGCGTGGTTCTGGCTCGCGATCTACGCGGGCGTCCCGGTCGTGATGCTCCTCATCGGATGGCTTCAGATCCACGTGCCCGGAGACGATCCGCCTCGCGGGTCCGCGGCGGCAACCTGGATGCGGGCGCTCGTCCTCGGGCAGGGAGCCGGGATGCTCGCCTTCGGTGTGGGCCTCTTTGTCCTGCCGGATTTCGTCGGACCTGTATGGCCGTGGGCCCTGACGGAACTGACCGCGCGAGCGACCGGGGCGTGGCTCATCGGGATCGGCTTCGCTGCACTCCATGCGAACCGCGAGAACGATATCTCCCGGATCCAGCCCTTGGCGGGGGGATACACCGCGTTCGCCGTCCTCGAGCTCATCGCGATTGCCCGCTATTCGGGGAACGTGAATTGGAGCGCTCCGGCCGCCTGGGTGTATCTCGCGTTCCTGTTCAGCATCCTTCCGGTCGGACTCCTCACGCTGTTCCGCCGCCGCTGGGTCGAGAAGCGTTGAGCGAGACGATCCGGGCCGAGTCCAATCGTTCATTATACGAAGACATGTTCGACGCTTTCGCGGGAACAAGGAGGCAACTGGATGGCGAAGGACGCGAAGAAACCAGCACCGACGGTGAATCTTCGAGCGAAATTGGATCGGATTGGCGACTATTGGAAGCCGAAGATTATCGCCGAGCTGAACGATTCGTACGTGAAGTTGGTGAAGCTCAACGGCGAGTTCGTCTGGCACCACCATGCGGGGGAGGACGAACTGTTCCACGTGTTGAAGGGCCGCCTCCGGATCGACCTGCCGGACGGTCCGATCCACCTTCGTGAGGGTGAGCTCGCGGTGATCCCACGGGGAACGGAGCATCGTCCCGTCGCCGACGAGGAGGTGCACGTCCTGCTCCTCGAGGCGAAGTCGACCGTGAACACGGGACAGGTCCGTAGCGAGCGGACTGTCGACGCGGAGTGGATCTGACCCGGTGCGTCACACGCCCGTGTAGAGGCGATCGGCCAGTTCGGTCGGCAAGCCATTGCGCTTGATCGCGGTCGCGACCGCGTCGATGTCGTAGGGGACGCGGCGGACCGCGAAGGTTCGGCGCGTGAGGTCCAGGAGTCCCCAGGCGGCCCGCGGGTCCGAGTCCCGCGGCTGGCCCACGCTCCCTGGATTCACCATGAGCCCCGACCGGAACGGACGCGCCATCGGCAGATGGGTGTGGCCCAGGATCACGAACGGTGCGCCGGCCTTCTGCATCATCGTCTCGTCCGCGGTCCACGGGAACACGTACTCGTCGTCGTCGCGCGGGCTCCCATGGTACATGGCCACGACGCCTTCCGGCATCGTGGTCCGAGTGCGGTCCTCGAGGTCCTTGAGATATCCCACGTTCCCGGGCGTGAGTTGGATCCGGGTCCATCGGATCGCGGCCGCCGCGAGCTCGTTGAAGCGGAACGTCTCCGCGCCGAGGGCCGCCCGGTCGTGGTTCCCGCGAATCGCCTTCATTCGTCGGTCCCGCAGGATCTGCAGGACCTCGTTCGGCCACGGATTGTACCCGACGAGGTCGCCCGCGACCCAGATCCCCGCGGGGGTGACCCGGTCGACGTCCGCGAGGACGGCCTCGAGGGCTGGCAGGTTCGCGTGCACGTCGGCAAGGACCGCGAGGTGCATCCCGCGGCCGATAGACATGGAGGGCTATATCACGTTCTCAACACAGGACGGATTCGTCCACCCTGAAGTTACCCTTAAGTAAGGGTAATTCCTTCTCCGAGGCATGCAAGTCGGCTGTGGATTCCGCACGAAGCCGGTGCGCGGTCACGACTACGTGTACTTCTGGCACTACGAGAATCGGGGCGGGCGCTCCCGCCAGGTCTACGAATACATGGGTCCCTGTCGATCCTTGGACACGGCGCGGCGGTTGGCCGCCGCCGTCGATGCCTACTATGCGGGCGCCGAAAACGACCTCCGCCGACAGCTTGTCGGACAGCGTGCTGCAATCGCGGCCCTCTGAACCCCCATCGGCCAGGAGGACCCCGTTTCCGTCAATTTCGGGTGTGCGGGCTGGGTGCGCACCTTTAATAAGGATGGGCCCTGTAAGCCGCTCATCCGTGCCCACAAGGGTTCGGATAGTAGGTAGTGAATGGACGAAGACAGAGGCGGCAGACGAGGCGGCTACGACCGTGGCCCGCGTCAGATGTATGATGCGGTGTGCGCGGACTGTGGCCAAGCCACGCAGGTTCCGTTTAAGCCGGACCCCGCGAGGCCCGTCTACTGCCGAGATTGTTTCGCAAAGCGCCGGCCGCGACGGTTCTAGTCAGGAACGGCAGCAGAGCGTTCGAACCCTTTTCCGTTCGAGCTCCACCCGGTCATGCGGCTGGCGCGGAGCTCTCGTTTTTATTATTCCGATATCGGTCAGAGAATCGGCTCGACGTCGGGGCTCTCCGTCACCTGAATCCGGACCCGGGCGATCGGTCGCCGCATCGTCCGTCGAGGCCTGTCGTCCGAGGCCGATATGAGAACATACGTGATCACGGCCGCCACGAGTCCATTGTGATACGCGAGCCATTGCCAGTAGTACGGGGACCACCGGAACAGGCTGGACAGGATGAGACCAAAGAGGAGACCGCCCACGAGCACGGCTCCCGCTGCGGCGAATCGCCTCGATGAGGCATCCTCGGAATCCACGGGGTTCGGGAGAGAAAGGGTCCCAACATAAAGGCTTCCGCACCACTTGCATTCGCGGCGGTTATCACACCCATTCCGCCCCCTTGTGGACGGGATTCGATGGGCTCGCGTTCCCCAACCTTATTTCGTTCGTCCGGCTACCGAGCCCGATGGACCGTATCGAGGTCGCGAAGGGCGTGGAGGCGACTCGGGACTTCGCCCTCCTTCTTCGTGAGGAACGAGCCCTCGTGATCTCGGACCTCCATCTCGGATTCGAAGGGGCCCTGGCGGAGCAAGGCGTGTCGATCCCGCGGTTCCAGCGACGTGTGATCCTCGAACGCCTCGGCCAGATGTTCGACCGGACGAAGGCGGAACAGGTGATCATTGCCGGCGACTTCAAACACGAGTTCTCGAAGAACCTGGTCGACGAGTGGGTGGAGGTGAAGCAGGTCCTCCGGTTCATCCGAGACCGCGCGACCCCCGTGCTCGTCCGCGGGAATCATGACAACTATCTCGCGACGATCCTCGGGGATCTGAACCTCCCGCTGAATGCCCGCGCGGACGTCGGCGGATACACGATCGTCCACGGGCACGAGGAGGTCTCGACGCTCCATCCGATCGTCATGGGCCACGAGCATCCCGCCGTGAAGCTGAAAGACGAACTCGGCGCGACCGTGAGTGTACCCGCGTTCTTGGTGACGGAAGGCCTGATCGTTTTGCCGGCGTTCAGCCCGCTCGCGCTCGGCGTCGATGTCTCGTCGTATCCCTATCTCTCGCCGATCCTGAATCGGACCCCAATCGACGAGGCACGCGTGATTGGCGTCGATGAGAAGGAAGGCCTCCTCGACTTTGGTCTGGTGAGCCGGCTCAAGTCGATTCGAGGCGCGCTGCTCATGAAGTAACGGGCCGCATCCGAACGAAGAAAATCCTTTTGGCCTCCTTGCGGTTCCTGCGGTAATGGTCGCGGACATCGAGATCGCGCAGGCGGCACGCAAGCGCCCAATCCTCGACGTCGCCGCGGAACTCGGACTTGGCAGGGAAGACCTCGTCCTCAAGAGTGACGCCATCGCGAAGGTCCGCCTCGCGGCAGTGGACCAGGCTCGGAAAGCCCGCCAGGGGAAGTTCGTCCTCGTGACGGGGACGACTCCGACGCGATACGGGGAGGGCAAGACCCTCACGACGGTCGGACTCGGTCAGGCGCTTAATCGCCTCGGGAAGAAGGGCATCGTCGCGGTCCGCGAGCCGTCTCTCGGCCCTGTCTTCGGCACGAAAGGAGGCGCGACCGGCGGAGGGCGATCCCAAGTCCTCCCGATGGAAGAGATCAACCTGCACTTCACCGGAGACATCCACGCGGTCGGCGCCGCGAACAACCTCGTCGCCGCCATCCTGGACGCGCATATCTTCCACGGGAACGAGCTGAACATCGATCCGACCCGGGTCCTATTCCCGCGGTGCCTCGACATGAACGACCGACAGCTGCGCAACATCGTCACGGGTCTCGGCGGCCCGAAGCATGGGGTCCCGCGGGAGGACGAGTTCGTGATCACGGCCGCGAGCGAGATGATGGCGATCCTCTGTCTGGCGGAAGGGATCGCGGACCTCAAGGCGCGCCTCGAACGAGTCGTCGTCGCGTTCGACCGCGAGCAACGTCCGGTGAAGGTCGGAGACCTCTACGTGCACGGTGCCGCGGCGATCCTGTTGAAGGACGCGCTCATGCCGAACCTGGTGCAGACGCTCGAGGGAACTCCGGCGCTCGTGCACGGTGGGCCGTTCGCGAACATCGCGCACGGTCACAACTCGGTCCTCGCGGACCGCCTCGGGCTCGGCCTCGGGGATGTCGTCGTCGCAGAGGTCGGCTTCGGAGCGGACCTCGGCGCGGAGAAGTTCGTGGATCTGGTGTGCCGCCAGAGCGGGCTCCGACCCGACGCTGCGGTCCTCGTCGTCAGCGTCCGCGCGCTGAAGCACCACGGCGGCGCGAAGCGGAAGGAGCTGAGCGTGGAGAATCCGAAGGCCCTCGCGGACGGCATGGTGAACCTCGATGCGCACGTACGAATCTTGAAGACGCTCGGCCTCACGCCCGTGGTCGGGGTGAATCGGTTCGTCTCCGACACGGACCGCGAGGTCGATGCCATCGTGGACCATTGCAAGGACCTCGGCGTGCGGGCGGCCGCGCACACCTGCCATGAGGAGGGCGGAGCAGGCGGGGAGGGGCTGGCGCGGCTCGTCCTCGATGCGACGGCCGGTGGAGCGAAGTCGGTGCGGTTCGTCTACAAGGACGAGGATCTTTTCGAGGAGAAGGTCGCGAAGGTCGCGACGTCGATCTACGGCGCGGCCGACGTGAAGTACGATGCCGCGGCCTTGGAGGACCTCGCTCGTCTCCGGGACGCCGGGCTGGACCGCCTGCCCATCTGCATCGCAAAGACGCAGCTCAGCCTGAGCGACGACGAGCGCGTGCTCGGCGCGCCGACGGGCTGGACGCTGCAGGTCCGCGGGATCCGGCCATCCGCCGGCGCGGGCTTCCTCGTCGTGCTCGCGGGAGACATCATGCGGATGCCCGGCCTCGGAGAAGAGCCCGCTGCGCTCGCCATGGACATCGATGACGACGGGCGCATCAGGGGGCTTTTCTAGGCCCTGGACGGGCCGATGGGAGTCGAGCAGATCCGCAGGGGAGATCTCCTCAGCCTCGAGAATCGCACAACTCACGGCCGCAAGCAAAGCGCCTTAGCCCACCCCTGCGCTGGACGTGGCATGGTGGAGCCGCCGGGCGCGACCGGGCCAACGGGCGATTGGGAGAAACTGTACGCGACCTCGGACGTGGCAACCCTCCCGTGGTACAACCCCGACCTGGACCCGGACATCGAGCGCGCCCTGAAGGCGCACCGCCTCCGTGGGGGACACCTCCTCGACCTCGGGACAGGCCCTGCGACGCAGGCGATGAGCCTCGCGAAACGCGGCTTCGACGTCGTCGCGACCGATATCTCTGGGAGCGCGATCAAGAAGGCGAAGGCCGCCGCGAAAGAAGCCGGGCTTTCGATCACGTTTCATGTGGACAACGTCCTCAAGTCGAGACTCGCGCCGAATCTGGTCGATGTAATCGTGGACCGCGGGGTGTTCCACGTCTTGCCGAAGGACAAACGGCCTGTCTACGTCCGGACGGTACACCGGGTGCTCCGCCCGAACGGCTGGCTCTTCCTGAAATGCTTCTCCAACAAGGAACCCGGCACGTGGGGACCGCACCGGATCGCAGAACCGGAGCTGCTCGGATACTTCCGCGAGTCGTTCGAGATCCGGTCCGTCGTCGAGACGGTCTTCCATGGGAACGTGAAGCCGCCCCCGAAGGCGCTGTTCGCGACGTTCCGTCGGAGAGCCTAGAACCGAGAACGGAATCGATCCACGAGATCCCGATTTCCCACATACGTCGGGACGGTCTGCTCGATCCCCGTCGCGGCCACGTCGAGAATCCGCTCGGTCCCCGTGGTTCCCGCTCCGCCCGCGGCCTCCGCGATGAACGCAATCGGATTCGATTCGAAATGGAGACGATACTTCCCCGCGGGCTTGTCCACCTGCGCAGGATACGCGAAGAATCCGCCGTAATGGAGGATTTGGTTGAAGTCGCCCACGAAGGAGCCGCCATAGCGGAGGTTCATCAGCTCCCGCTCAAGCTCTCCGACGAACTCTTTGATTTCAGGGATCCAGCGGTCCCGATGACCGCCGATGCCGTACAGCCTTCCCTTCGACGGGAGGCGGAGGCCTTCCTCAATCAGGAAGAACTCGCCGGACCGACCACCACCCCCTTGGACGAACTCGTTCACGCCCGTCGAGGTGGCGTAGACGAACGTCGTCGCCGGGCCGTAGATCATGTAGCCGGCGGCGAACAAATCGGAACCGCGAGCCGGCAGACGCTTCCGATCGAAAATCCCGAAGATCGTGCCGAAGATGTTGTTGCTCTTCACGTTCGACGATCCGTCGAGTGGATCGAGGACGACCGAGAACCGCCCTTGGCCGACGTCCTTCACCTGGCCCATCTCCTCGGAGGCCACCTGGGCCACCAGCTTCGACTCGCGAAGGGCGTCCACGAACAGGTCGTTCATCCAGACGTCGAGCTCGAGCTGTTGCTCCCCATACACGTTGCGCGTCGCGGCCGGATCCCGCCGAATCGGGAGCTCTTGTCGGATCGGCGTCGCAAGGCCGGCGATTCGAGACAACAAGCGGCCGATATCGCGGTCGACCTTGCCTGCATGCTCTGCGAGCGCGACGTCCTTTGTCCGTCGCGCCTCAGTACTTGACGTACCATCCCTCGAAGTGGTCCTGGAGCTTGTCTTTGCCTCCGTAGAAGTCCCACCAGGGAGGCGCGTACCGGTGCGCGAGATCCGCGAGGGTCTGGAAGTTCTTCACTCCCTGCGTCCGGACGTAGGCCAGTTGGGCTTCGAGGGTCTTCTCCCGGAACGCGTCCTTCCAAATCGCCCGGCCCGCGAGGAACCCCGAGGCCCCTCCGTGGCACGCGAGCCCGACGAGCCGGCGGAACACGTCGAAGTCCGCGCCCGCGCTCAGGACGACCCAAGGGACCTTCGTCGCGCGGCTCAACCGTTCGCAGTTCTTCCGCAACTCATCCGCGTCTGGCGTCACCTTCGGGTCCCCGGGGAACTCCGCCTTCAAGACGTCGAACCCGAGAGGGGTCAGGACCTCGGCCGTCCGGATGATCGTGTCCGCCTTCTTATGCGCGAACTCCTCTTCGCTCATGTCGACCGGATAGGACATCGGCTCGCAGACGAACGCGATGTCGAGGCGGCGGCATTCGTCCGCGATGGTCGTCACGACCTTCAGCTGGTGGTCCACGATCTCCCGCGGTGCGTCCGGATTGAAGAACAGGAGGAGCTTCGCGGCGCTCGCCCCGAGTCGTTTCACCTTCTCCACGGTCCACCCATCAAGGAGCGTCGTGAGCCGCCAGTTCCCCTTCTTCTCGTACCCGGATTGCTCCATGGCCACGAGCAGGCCCGTGCGACCGGGAAGGACGAAGCGATTGATCGCGGAAGCCACTCCGAACTCCGGGTCGAGCAGGTACCCGCTCGCGTGCGGCGCCAAGGCCAGCGTCACGCCGAGCTTGACGGCCTCCATCTCCGCATATGTCGCGGCCTTCGGGTTCTCCGGATGGAGCATTTTCTGGAGACTTCCCCGCTGGTCCATCGCGATCATCGTGAAGCGACCGGTGTCGTCCGAAATCTGCTGGAGGCCGCGGAGCTTGCCGACCGAAATCCGCATGGATGGCACCTCGGGGGTTCGCAAAGGTTCGGCCCCATATTGACCTTTTGCACACCGAGCTCGCAAGGACCGAACCCGGAACGAACTAGCGCCCTGGCTTCCTCGACTCTCTTTCGATGGCCTCTAGCATAGAATTATATTCGCGATGCCATATCAAATGATCATGCCCCAGACGCGAGCCCGTGTGCGCCGATGGGGCTCCTCCCTCGGAATCGTCCTTCCACCGGAAATGGTCAAAGAGCTGCGCCTCGAGGCCGGTCGAGAGGTCATGGTCGACATCCGTCCGGCGGGGATCGAGGAAACTTTCGGTTCCCTGAAAAATTGGACCGTGGATCCCCAAAAGTTGAAAGACGAACTCCGCCGGCGCTGGTAGCACAAGCCCAAGGATCAACGGCCAAGCCTATTTGCGTGAGCAGTACGTTCCCGCGTGGATGCGTCTTCCCGCCATTGTCCTGAACTTCAAGACGTACCCGGAAATACTCGGCAAGAAGGGGTGGGATCTCGCGAAGCGATTCGCCGCCATCTCCGACGAGACCGGGGCCTCCATCGTCCTGTGCCCGCCGGCCACGGACATCGCCCATATCGCGAAGCTTGTGCACGTGCCCGTCTTCGCCCAGCACGTGGACGCCGTCGAGCCCGGTCCGACAACGGGTTGGACGCCGCCAGAAGCCTTGCTGGAGGCGGGAGCTGCGGGGACGTTGATCAACCACAGCGAACGCAAGGTGGCATGGGAGGAGATGGCGAAGAGCATCCCCCGTTGCCAGAAGATCGGTCTCGAGGTGGTCGCCTGCGCGGACGATCTCGCGGAAGCGGAGACACTCGCGAAGTTCGCGCCCGAGTACATCGCGATCGAGCCGCCCGAGCTGATTGGAGGCGACGTGAGCGTCACGACTGCGAAGCCCGAGGTGATCTCGAGGGCGGTCGAACGTATCCGGGCCGCGAATCCGAATGTCGTGGTCCTCTGCGGTGCCGGTGTACGGACGCGCAAGGACGTCGCAAAGGCGATCGAACTGGGGACGTCCGGCGTCCTGCTCGCGACGGGCGTCCTGAAGGCGAAGGACCCGGAGGGCGCGCTGACCGACCTGATCAGAGGCCTTCCGAGCGGGGCGCCGCGCCGGACGCGATCCCGGTGAACGGGGAGGCGTCCCTCATCGCTCGACGGAAGCCGAATGCCGCGACGGGAAAGCTCTTGGCCGCCTGAGAGTGCCCCGCGCCAGCGATCCCGGCTCGAAGTAGCGTGCGTGTAGACGGCCGCCTTATCGCCGTCAGAGTTGCTCATCACGCGTGTGGGCACTGAGAGTTGCGGGCGCCGTCCTCGTGGCGGCGTTCCTCTTGGCGGCTCCTCCCCTCCCGGCGGCGCGCGAGGCCGAACCCCTCCCCCCTTGTCCCCGGCCCGCGCCCGCTCTTTTTTCCGCTGAAGCCGACGGAAGTGTCCTCCTCGTCCGCGTTTATGCCAACGCGCCTCGCGACAACGAGTTCGTGGAGATCGGCAACCGGTACGCGGTTCCCTTGGATCTCACGGGATGGTCCCTCACGGATCGAGAGGCGACGGCCGTCTTCCCCGTGGATTCCTTCCTGCCCGCAAGCGGCCGCCTCCTGATTACGAGGAACGCTTCGAGCTACGCGGAAGACACGTTCGCGACAGCAGACTTCACGTTCGAAACGGGCGAAGGCCGACGGATGGACGGCGGTGTGCCCCGGCTCGCCGATGCGGGGGACGAGATTCTTCTCCTCGATCCGGCGGGGTCCGTCATGGATGCCTATGCCTGGGGAGATTCCACCTACCAGGGCATGGGGTGGACGGACCGGGCCTCGGAGCGCATGGGCCGCGGGGAGGTCGCGGTCCGGCTTCGTGACGCGAACGGTGGATGGATCGACCGCGACGTGGCGCAGGATTGGGAGGGCTTGAGGCATCATCGTCTGGGGCAATCTTCGTTCGACCTCGAGTCGTTCGATCTGCACGGAACGGTGACTGCGGTCCTCTCGCCGGACGAGGGCGACGGGCCCCTCCTCGGGTTCCTCGGGTCCGCGCAGAACACCATCGAGGTGGGTGTGTACACATTCACGAGTGAACGAATCGCCGGCGTCTTGGAGGATGCGGCAGGCCGGGGAGTCCGAGTCCGCGTGCTCCTCGACGGCGGACCGGTGGGAGGAATCGATGAGGGGGAACTGAACATCACGCACGACCTCGAGAGGGCCGGAGTCGAGGTTCGATGGCTCAAAGGCGGATCGGATGTGGTCAAACGATATCGGTTTCTCCATGCCAAGTACGCCATCGTCGACGCGCAGGCCGCTTGGATCGGGTCGGAAAACTTCGGGGATGCGGGATTTCCGGATGGCACGAAAGGAAATCGCGGCTGGTCCGTCCGGATGGACGACGAGGACCTTGCGACCGCCCTGGGAAACGTCTTCGAGGTCGACTTCGACCGGCGCCGACGCGACTCAATCTCGGAAGAAATGAGCTCGGCAGCAGAAGTGCGCGCATCGTCGCAGATGTCGCCGCGGACCTCGGGGGGACCGTCGCAGATTCGACGAGCTCGTCTTGTCGTAGGTCCCGATGCAAACCTCGATCCGGACGGCATCCTCGAGCTTCTCGCATCCGCGCGCGAGCGTCTCTCGATCGAAACGTTTTACATCGAGGACCGTTGGCGCGACACCACGAATCCCTTCCTCGAGGGGGCGTTCGATGCCGCTCGTCGCGGTGTTACCGTCAAGATCCTCCTCGACGGAAGCTGGTCCTCCGTGGAAGCCGATTCGGGCACGAACGACGACGTGGTTGCCCGGATCAATCGCCGAGCGAAGGAACTGCACCTGCCCATGGAAGCGCGGCTGCTCGAGCCTCGCGGCTCCATTCAGCGACTGCACAACAAGGGCGTCGTCGTGGACGGCCGCGCGGTCCTCGTCTCGAGCATGAACTGGGCACTCGGGTCATCGACGGAGAATCGGGAGATCGGCGTCCTCCTCGACGACCCCGGAATCGCGCAACGGTTCGAGGCGGCCTTCGACGCGGACTGGGAGGGCCGGCCTACGTCCGGACCGGATGCGTGGCGGCTCGAGAACCCGTTCGCCCTCCTCGGATTGTACGTGCTCGTCGCGGTCGCCTCCGCGATCTCCCTGCGGAAATTGAGACCGGGAGACAAAGGCATAAAACCCTGCCCGCGGGTGCGAACGCGTGTCCTCTTCGGAGCTGCTCTCCGCCGCGGACGTGGAGAAGTTCGGCTACTGTCCCCTGAGCTGGTGGCTCAGTCGCGGTCTCGCGACGGAAGAGGGCCCCGAGCTCGCGGAGGGGGAGAGGAAGCACGAGGCCGCCGCCGCAGACCTGAAGGGGATTGAGGCGCACGAGGCGAAGGCTCGAGAGGCGGAGGCCGGTGTCCTCTACTTCGCGATCGCGGCTTCCATCGTCGCGACGGTCGGTCTGCGATTCATCGGGACGTCCCCGTTGCAGACCTCCCAGACCTTGAGCGCAATCTCCCTGATCTGGCTCCTTGCCGCCGTCTACTTCCTCTTCCGGGCGGACCGGATCGCGACGCCGCGGGACAAGCTGATTTCGGAACGAGTGATCCTCGGCACGGCGATGTCCGCCGCGGTGATCGCGACCGCCGCGGTGTCGCTGCAAGGGGTCCAGAACGACGCGCTCGCGCAAGGCTTCGAGGCGCTCGCCCTCCTGTGGCTGATCGGCGCCTCCGTGTTCCTGTACCGGTCGATCGGCCAGCTTCAGATCGCCGCGTCGACCCGGGCGCAGTATGACGTGACAGGAGATCTCGTGTACATTGATTCCGCGGCCGAGAAACCGAAGCTGTTCGTGTCGAAGAAGCACGGCCTCTCAGGACGTCCGGATGCGGTCGTGATGGACGGGGAGCATCATATCCCCGTGGAGCTGAAGACAGGCCGGGTTCCCCGCGGACCTCTCTTCTCCCACATCCTCCAGGTCGTCGCGTATTGCGTGCTGCTCGAGGACGAATACGGCCGCGCGCCCCCGTACGGGATCATCCGCTATGGAGAAACGGCGTTCGAGATCGAGTACAACGAGGACCAGAAGAAGCTGCTCTTGCAGAAGCTCGCGGAGATGCGGCTCGCGATCACGAAAGGTGAGGCCCACCGCAACCACAGCCGGCCGGGAAAGTGCATCCATTGCTCCCGGCGCGCGGGATGCCCGGAGCGGCTCGCCTAGGGAGGCTTGTTCCGGTTTCCCGGGGACAGGTTGAGGCGTGCGGCGATCTCGCCGAGGCGCTCGCTCAGCTCCCGCACCTCTTGACGCATACGGAGCATCTCCTGCTCGAACGGGGTGAAGCCCTTCGTGGACAGGATGCGATGGGACACGAACATGCCCACGAACACGGCGCCGATGATCGAGAGGACGGAGACCACCATGAGGCCGACGATGAACACGAGGAACGAACCAATGGGATCGAGCCGACCGGTCACGACTCCGATCTCGATCGAGACGAGGACGGCGATGATCAAGAGCCACAGGAGGATCCAGCGGGACAGTCTCATGGCAGCGTGCCTCGCGCCGGGATCACCCGGTGGAAGTCGTCCGGCCGAGTGATCCGGATCTCTTGCTTGTCCTTCTCAAAGGGGAAGGTGAAGACCATGACGGTCCGGTTTTGCGAATCCTTGTCGAGGTGGACGCTCACGTTGTACTCGAAGTAATTGCGCCTTTGGTCCACGAGTTGGTCCAGGAGGTACACGTGTACGGAAAACGTCGCGTTCCCGGGCACCCAGACGTGGAACCCGAACGTCT
>Ga0209236_1000339_pt1 | contig 26346 bp, 26 predicted proteins | sample GraSoi013_1_40cm_FD_185819 | JGI IMG/M metagenome (GOLD analysis project Ga0209236, IMG submission 185819) | Grasslands soil microbial communities from the Angelo Coastal Reserve, California, USA - Sample 09_27_2013_1_40cm (SPAdes) (version 2) | ecosystem: Environmental > Terrestrial > Soil >... | reverse complement strand
CAACGCCGAGATAGCGGCGCGCCTTCACGTCGCCGAGACCACTGTGAAGACTCATGTCGCGCACGTGCTCGACAAGCTCGAAGTTAGAGACCGCGTCCAGGCGGTGATTCTCGCCTACGAGGCCGGACTAGCAGGAACTGCTTGAGCCGAGGGCGTCGAGGCGCTCGAACACCCCGCTGACTTCGAGCGCCTCTTTGACTATGTCGAACATCCCACCCTCGCCGCCGCGGCGCACCCACTCCAAGGCGGCTTCGAACGACGCTGTCACGAACATCATTGACAACACGCGAACCTCGAAATCATCCGCGGCGCGGCCCGTACGTGCACCGATGAGGCCGCCGAGAAGTGTTTGCGCCTTTTGCAGCTCCTCCCAGAAGCGGGCGCGCAGAGCAGGCGCCAGCAGACCCAGCCTCGCGCGAGCTAGGACCATCTCGCGGTCGGGCTCCATCACCCGCGCCAGCTCGTCGATTGCGCGCCGGATCGTTTGGCTCAGGGTCTCGCCAGGAGGCGCGGCTTCGATGAGCGAAACGATCATCGGGTCGTAGCGGTCGTAGAGGACGACATCTTCTTTGGTGGGGAAGTAATTGAAGAACGTGCTCGGGGAGATCTCGGCCGCCTCCGCGATCTGATCGATCGTGGTCTCCTCATAGCCCTGTTCCTGGAAGAGGCGCATCGCCTCGCGCTGGATCGCCTCTTTGGTCTTGAGCTTCTTGCGCTCGCGGAGGCCTCGCGCGATGGGGGTGATCGTGTTCGGCATCAGGCGCTGACGCCCCTCTCCCTAACCAATTCCCCGATGGGGAGAGGGGACATTCGCGGCGCCCGCGCCGGGAGGAACAGCGCCATCAGCACCGCGCCCGTGATCATCATCGCCGCGCTCACAACCATCACCTCTGACATCCCCTGAGAGTAGGCCTCCTGGGCCGCTCGCAGGAGTTGGGCCCCAGCAGGGCCTGGCAGGCGGTGCGCGAAAGCAGCTGCTACGGCAACGCTGCTCTGAGCCGCCGACTGCGCCAGTGCCGGGAGTCCAGCGAGATGGGCGCTGATCCCCGCTTGGTACGCGCTGTTGAGGATGCTGCCCATGATCGCGACGCCGAACGATGACCCGATGTTCTGCAGCGTTCGGGTCAGCGCGCTCCCGGCGCCGGTCTCGCCGGCGGGCAAGGAGCCGAGGATGGCATCGAGAGCGGGCACCATGGTGAAGGCGATGCTGATCCCGCTCACCGCAAGCGCAAGCGCGACGAGTGCGTAGCCCGTGTCGACGCCGACGCGCGACAGAATGATCATTCCCGCTGCGTTTCCAAGCATGCCGCCCGCCACCAAGACCTTGGCGCCGAAACGCTTCGCGAGCCAGTCGGTGCTGATGGCCCCGACCATCATGGCCGCGATCAGAGGAATCAGTCGTACGCCCGTACCCTGGGCGTCGTTGCCCTGCACGATCTGCAGGAAGGGGGAAAGAATGAACAGCACTCCGGTCATCGCGAAGCCCACGATCGTGAAGGCGACCGTTGCCCACGAGAATCGCGCGCTCGTGAACAGTTTGAGGTCGATGAGCGGAAAGCGGGTCCGCAGCTGCCACATCACGAATGCCGCGACGAGTACCGCACCGCCGGCAATCGGCACGTACACCTGGACGTCAGTCCAGCCACGAACAGGCTGTTCGATGATGCCGTAGACGATGCCCGTCACGCCGAGCACCTCGAGGACGGCGCCGATCCAATCGAGTCGCCGCGCGGCCGGGTCCTTGCTCTCTGGTACGAAGAACCACACGCCGATGACCGCAATGACGACCACCGGTGCGTTGATCAAGAAGATGGAACCCCAGTCGTAGTGCGTGAGCAACCAGCCGGCCAGGAGCGGTCCCAGCGGCAGTCCGATGAACGAACCGGCCCCAGCTAAGCCGATGGCGCGCTGGCGCTCGTCGGCCTGAAACATCGACGGCAGCATCGACTGCATGAGCGGAAGGACGATGGCGCCGCTGGCGCCCATGATCACCCGCATGAGGATCAGCCCGTTCGCCGAGGTCATCTGGCTCGCGATCCCCGAAGAGATGCCGAAGGTGACCAGTCCGATCAGCAGCAACCGCTTGCGGCCGAGGCGGTCGCCGAGCACTCCGGCGGGCAGCATGAAGCCGGCCAGAGCGAGCGTGTAGGCGGCCGACATCCATTGCAGCTGATCTGTGGTCGCGTTGAGCTTGGCTGACAGCGTGGGCAGGGCGGTGACCAGGATCGTGATGTCGAGCCCGAGGACGAGCCCGCTGATGGTGAGGGCGGCCAGGCCCAACCAACGTCCGCGCAGCCGCTCCGGCGTTGTTCCTAGTGTGGTCATGGTCATCTGTATGAGCTCCTCTCGATGGGTCTAGTCGCATGATAAATAGAGCGACTCGAAAAATCAAGAGGCTACAACTATTAGCCCGAATCGTCTTGCTCGCGGCGAATCTGGGGGCATGTGGCGGTAGCGCCACCCACGGCGATCTTCCGGGCCTGCCGCACGTATTTGTGATCGTCATGGAGAACAGGACAGTGGCCGAAGCGTTGGGCGGCCCGTTCACGGCCTCCCTGGCGAGCCAACACGGTGTGGCCAGCAACTATCGCGCGATCACGCACCCAAGCGTCCCGAACTACCTGGCGCTGACGTCGGGCTCGACCTGGGGGATCACCGATGACAGCTACCACGTGCTGCCCAAGCAGGACCTCGGGACCCAGCTGACCACCGCGGGCATCACGTGGCGTGCGTACATGGAGGGGCTTGGTGACGGCGGCTGCCTGAACAGTCCGGTCCCTTATGACCCGGGACACAATCCCTTCGCCTTCTACGGCGGGCGCTGTCCTTCCAACGTGGTGCCGTTCACGGCGTTCGCCGGTGACCTCGCGAACAACACCGCGCGGTTCAGCTGGATCACGCCCGACCGCTGTCACGACACGCATGACTGCCCGGTGGCGACCGGCGATCAATGGCTCAGGCAAACAGTGGGGCAGATCAAGAGCTCGACGGCGTGGAAGAACCATGGCTTCCTGTTCATCACGTGGGACGAAGACGACGGCAGCGCCGATAACCGGGTGCTGACTTTGGTGGTGGCGTCAGGGCACCGCGAAAGCAAAGCCGCCTATGACCACTACTCGCTGCTGGCTACGATCGAGGACCTGTTGGGCGTCGGCCGATTGGGCGCGGCGGCGCAGGCTCACGCGATGCTGGACCTTGTGCCTGTCGGGATCTAGCCCCGCCGCACTACCTTTATCTATGTGAGCCTGATCATCTGCGACGTCGGTCCTCGCGATGGACTGCAGAACGAGGACCGTGTGCTGGAGCCGGCGGTGCGCGCGGAGCTGAGCGACCGGCTCGCGGCCGCGGGCCTGAGGCGCATCGAAGCGGCCAGCTTCGTCAACCCGAAGCTCGTGCCGCAGATGGCGGGCGCCGAAGAGGTCATGGTGGCTCTGCACCGCCGTCCCGACTCGTCATACGCCGGCCTGGTGCTGAACGAGATGGGTTACGACCGCGCGATCGGGGCGGGCGTGGACGAGGTGCACTACGCGTTCGCCGCCACGGACGAGTTCGGCCGCCGCAACCAGAACGCGACCACCGAGGAAGGTCTGCGCACGGCTCTCGTCCTGATTCCCCGCGCGCGCGCGGATCGAATCCCGATCACCGTCACCATCAGCGTTGCGTTCGGCTGTCCATTCGAGGGCCCGGTCGCACCAGCGCGCGTGCTGAACCTCGTCGAGCGTTTGATGGCGGTGCCGCCGGATGAGATCTGCCTTGCCGACACGATCGGGGTCGGGGTGCCATCACAGGTGAAGGTGCTCATCCGCGGCGCACGCGACCTGGGCGCGACGGTGGGCGCGCACTTCCACAACACGCGCAATACGGGCTATGCAAATGCAGTGACCGCGCTGGAGCGAGGGGTGGTTTCGCTCGACGCGTCGGTGGGCGGAGCAGGGGGCTGCCCGTTCGCGCCCAAGGCGACCGGCAACATAGCCACCGAGGACCTGGTGTATCTGCTTCGCGGCATGGGTGTGGAAACCGGGATCGACCTGGATGCCTTGATCGAGTGCTCGCGCTGGCTTGGGCAGCGGCTTGGCAAGGAGCTGCCGAGCATGGTGTCGCGAGCAGGAGATTTTCCGGCGGCCGGATAGACTCAAGACTGCGCCATGCCAAAGAAGAAAACCGCGCATCCCCACCGAGTCGCCGTCATCCAGTACCCGCCTGTGCTGCTTCATCGTGACAAGACCATCAAGCGCGGCGTCCAGCTGATGGAGGAAGCGGCTGAGGGCGGGGCACGGCTCGTCTCCTTTCCCGAGACATGGCTGCCTGGATACCCGGAATGGCTGTGGCGGCTGCGGCCGGGCGACGACTACGAGCTCACCGGCAAGATCCATGGCCGCCTTCTCGAGAACGCCGTCGACCTGAAGGCCGCGCATTTGAAGCCGATCCAGGCGGCGGCGCGACGCCTCAAGCAGACGGTGTCGATAGGCATTCACGAGCGGGATTCCGAGTTCAGCCGAGGCACGCTTTACAACACCGTGGTGCTGATCGGCCCCGACGGCGAGATTCTGAACCGCCACCGGAAGCTGATGCCCACGAATCCAGAGCGGATGGTATGGGCGATTGGCGATGCGCAGGGGCTGCGCGTCACCGAGACGCCGGCGGGCAGGGTCGGGGCGTTGATCTGCTGGGAGAACTACATGCCGCTGGCGCGCTTCAGCCTGTTCGCGCAGGGGTGCGAGGTATATGTCGCGCCCACCTGGGACGCGGGCAGCTCATGGGTGTCGACGATGCGGCACATCGCGCTAGAAGGGCGCTGCTGGGTGCTCGGCAACGGGACGGCGATGCGAGGCAAGGACATCCCGGCCGACTTCCCCGAGCGGGCTCGGCTGTTCCCCGACCTGGAGGAGTGGTTCAACCCGGGGGACTCGGTGATCGTGGCCCCAGACGGCAAGGTGGTCGCCGGGCCGCTCAGCGACAAGCACGGCATCCTCTACGCGGATTGCGATCCGGCGCGGGCGTCGGTGGCGAAACGAACCATGGACGTCGCGGGCCACTACGGCCGGCCGGACATCTTCAGGCTCGAGGTGAATCGAGACGCGCGGTCTCCCGTGGACTTCGGATCGCATTAGTCGCGATCCAAGCCCAGCCCGTACAGGGCGCCGAATTTCTTCCGGACGTATGCGATCCACGGCTTGGGCGTCAACGGCCCGCCGGTCACCCGCTCGACCAGCTCACCAGGAGTGAACTTGCGTCCGTGCTTGTAGACGTGCTCCTGAAGCCATCCCAAAAGCGTCGCAAACTCGCCGCGTTCGATATGCGCATCGAGGTCGGTGATGTCCGACCGGATCTTCTCCATCAGCTGGGCGGAGATGACGTTGCCCAGGGTGTAGCCCGGAAACTCGGCGAAGCCGACAAACGACCAATGAATGTCTTGCAGCACACCCTCGCGGTCGTTCGGAACATCGAGACCGATGTACGACTTGAACAGCTCGTTCCATGCCTCGGGCACGTCGCGCACCTTCAGGCGGCCCTCCAGCATGTCGTTTTCCAGCTCGAAACGCAGGAGGACGTGCAGGTTGTACGTGACCTCATCCGCCTCAACTCGGATGAACGACGGATATGACTTGTTGACCGCACGGTAAAAGGCCTCGGCGTCGACGCCCTCTAGTGGCTCTGTGAACGTTTTGCGCAGGCTGGGGAAGAAGTAATGCCAGAACGGCAGGCTCCGCCCAACGAGGTTCTCCCACAGCCGCGACTGCGACTCGTGGACGCCGGGCGAGGCGCCGTCCCAAACTGTCGTGCGGTCGAGGTTGCGCCCGATGCCCTGGAAGTACATTCCGTGTCCTGCCTCGTGGATCGAGCCGAACAGGCACTCGTTGAAGAAGTCGCGATTCACGCGTGTGGTGATGCGCACGTCCCCAGGGCCGAAGGCGATGCTGAACGGATGTGTGGAGATGTCCTGCCTTCCGCGCTCGAGGTCATAGCCGAGCGCGGCGACAGTGTCAAGCGCGTACCGGATCTGCTTGTCCGGATCGAATCCGCGATGGAGCACGCTGTCGTCGACTGCATCGGCATGGCGTTTGATGTCCGCGACGAGCGGGACGATTGCCGCCTTGAGCTCAGCGAAAATTGCCTCCAGCTGATCGGCCGTCAATCCGGGCTCGGTTCGGTTGAGCAGCGCGTCGTACGGACGCTTCTCATAGCCCAGCGCCTCGGCCACGCGCTTGTTGAGCTCGATGTTCTTCTCGAGATACGGGGCGAAGATCGCGAAGTTGGCCTCGCGGCGGGCCTGCTGCCAGAAAGGTCGAGCCGCCGAGCTGGAACGCGCAATCTCGGCGACCAGCTCGGCCGGCAGCTTGCGCGCCAGGTCGTAGTCGCGCCGGGTGACGCGCACGAGGCTCGCCTCGTCGGAGTCGAACGGCATCTTCGCCACGGCGCCCTCGGCGTCATCCAGCAACCGACCGACCTCGTCTGACGTGAAGCGCCGGTGGGCGACTTCGCTGAGCGTCGACGCCTGCTCCGAGCGGTTCTGCACGCCGCCAGGCGGCATGTAGGTTTCCTGGTCCCAATCGAGAACCGCGCCCGCACGATGGAGGTCCACGACCTCCGCCAGGATCATCTTCAAACCCTGCAACTTGTCAGGCATTCACCATCACCCCCACGCGTATTCTCTCCGGAATGGCGACCAGGCCCCGCTAGCTCAGTGGATAGAGCATCTGCCTTCTAAGCAGAGGGTCGGGGGTTCGAATCCCTCGCGGGGCGCCAATTCTCATACTGCTATCACGCCCCTCTCCCTAACCCTCTCCCCGATGGGGAGAGGGGATATTCTCCGCGGCGCTTCCGCTCAAGACGATAATCGCGGCGAACCAATTGGGCAGGAGGGCTGGTTGATGTTCTCGAAGATCCTGGTGGCGGTCGGCAGTCCGGACGACGCTGAGGAAACGGTGCCCGTGGTCACCGGGCTGGCCAAGGCCTTCGATTCGACGGTGCTCGTCGTGCACATGAGGGCGCGTGTCGTCACGTCGGTGGCGACCCTCGAAAAGGAGTCGATTCCGGAATCCTTCCGATTCGGCGAGGAGGTCGCGCGAACGCTGGTGGAGGCCGGAGTTCGGGCCTCGTCCGATATCGAGAGCCACCGACCCGAGCGCCTGGCGGAGTTCATCCTCGAAAAGGCCAAGGAATTCGGCGCCGAGCTGATCGTCGTGGGCAGCCACCACCCCCACGGCCTGAGCGACCGCATGTTCGGCGACCTCGGCAAGAAGCTGGTGCACGGCACGAAGTGCCCCGTTCTCATGATGCCCGGCAACGACGACTAGAGTGGCGACCGCAACGACCCGAGGGGATGCGGTTGGGCGCGGAATCCGCCTGGAGGTCGTGACTGTGGTGTGGATGGCTTTAGAGGCGGTACTGGCCATCGGCGCCGGCATCGCGGCGCGGAGCGTCCTGCTCACCGCATTCGGATTCGACTCGCTCATCGAGCTTCTCAGCGGCGCCGTGCTGTTGTGGCTCCTGATCGCTCAGTCGAATGGCACGAGCCTCGACCGTGTCGAGCGCCTGGAACGAAGGACCACCCGCATCTCGGCAATCCTCCTGATCCTTCTCTGCGCTTATGTCGTTGTGACCTCGGCTGTTGGACTGCTGACGGGATTGAAGCCTGAAGGGTCGATCCTGGGCCTGGCCGTCGCCGGGACGGCAGTGATCGCGATGCCGCTGCTGGCGGCTGCCAAGTCGCGCGTCAATCGCGTCGTCGAAAGCGCTGCGCTTCGGGCGGACATTGCCGAGACTTACACGTGCGCCTACCTGGCCGGCGTCACCCTCGCCGGCATCGGGTTGAGCACCTTCCTCGGACTTTGGTGGGCCCAGTACGTAGCCGCGCTTGCCCTGCTGATCTGGCTCGTTCCGGAGACCCGCGAGGCGCTGGAAAGCGCCGAATGGAGGATTTCCCGCGATGGCTGATGTCGATTTCGTCCACGAGGGCCACCCTCATACCGAAAAGAGACGGCTCAAGGCGCCCCCCAAGGTCGCGGACGAGCGCGTCGGCTTCAACGGCCGCCTGGCCGCCTGGATCACAAAGAGAGTCGGATCGATGTGGGTCGTCTACATGACACTCGTCTTCATCTCGATCTGGATGATCCTGGCTACGTGGGGACCGCTCCACCGCGATGATCCCTACCCGTTCCCGTTCTTGCTGTTCCTTGGCAACGTGGTCCAGCTGTTGCTCGTATTCATCATCCTGGTCGGCCAGCAGGTTCTCGGCATCACAGCAGACAAGCGCGCTGTGGCGACTTACAACGATGCCGAGGCGATCCTGCATGAGGTGGAGCAGCTCCACCGACATCTCGAGTCACAGGACCGCATCCTGAACCAGGGCATCAGCCTGGTCGAGTCACAGCCCCACCCTTGGATCAAGAAGCGCCATGCGATCGAGCCACCGCGCGTGAGAGACCAGCACATTGGCGTCAACGGGCAGATCGCGGCCTTCCTCACCCAGAGAGTGGGCACGATGTGGGCGTTCTACGCCGCGGCGGTCGGACAGTTCGGCTGGATCGCGCTGGCCCAGCTCGGGTTGCTCAAGTTCGACTCTTATCCGTTCGCATTCCTCCTCTTCATATCGAGCCTCGTGCAGCTGATCTTCATGTTCGTGATCATGGTCGGGCAGGAGGTGCTGGGACAGGCCGGCGATCGTCGCGCGCAGCAGACATACCTCGATGCCGAAGCGGTGCTGCACGAGTGCAGCCGCCTCCAGCATCACCTCACCGCGCAGGACAAGGTGATCGTGAAGATCTGCGGGTACGTCAAGGAGCACGCGCCGGAGCACCACCCGGTGAAGATGGTCGAGCCGCCGGCTGTCAAACCCGCACCGGCGGGATAATTGACCCCAGCCCGGCTCGAGCGCGCGGCAACCGCCGTGGCGCGGCCGGGGATGGGAGGACCGCGTTAGCGGCAAACCAATGAGCGACAAGAACCAACCCACGGACGGCCGTCCGCCATCTGGCGCGACCCCGCACGCGACCGGGCACGAGAAGCGGAGAGTGATGGTCACGCAGCTCCTGCGCAGCCCGGTCCTCAACCCGGCCGGCGAAGAGCTGGGCCGGCTGGAAGACCTGATCGTCAAGCTGGACAGCGGCGGTGGCGGCTATCCGCCCGTGACCGGGATCAAGGTCCGCATCGGCGGCCGCGACGTGTTCGTCGGCAGCAAGAGCATCGACAAGCTCGCACCCGGCGAGGTGCGGCTCAACACGCAGACGCTGGACACCGGCGCGTTTCAGAGACGGCCCGGCGAAGTCCTGCTGGCCGGCGACGTGCTGGGCCGGCATCTCATGGACATCACGCGCGGCCGAATCGTGCAGGCACACGACCTGGTCCTTTCACCTGCCGAGGACGGATGGCGGCTGATGGGCGTCGACCGCAGCCCGCGGGCAATGCTTCGCCGACTCGTGCCCCGCCGCGGCCGGCCGGACCTGCGCAAGCACGCGATCTTGGACTGGAAAGACGTGCAGCCTTTCGTCGGGCACGTGCCAACGGCCAAGCTGCTGATGCCGCTGCAGCGCTTGCGCAGGCTGCACCCGGCTCAGATCGCCGACCTCGTCGAAGGCGCGTCGCATGAGGAGGGCGAGGAGATTCTCGACGCGGTGGAAAGCGACGTGGAGCTGACCGCCGACGTGTTCGAGGAGCTGGACACAGAGCACCAGGTCGAGTTCCTGAGGTCGATGCCTAACGAAGAGGCGGCAAAGGTCCTCGAACGCATGGCCCCCGACGACGCCGCTGATCTTCTCAGCGAGCTAGATCAAGAGCGGCGGAAACCCGTCTTCGATCTCATGTCGCCGCAGGCTCAGCACAAGCTGCGCAAGCTACTGCAGTACCACCCGAGCACGGCCGGCGGGATGATGAGCCCCGACTACGTCTGGGTGATCAGAGGCGCCACGGCCCCCGAGGCGCTGGAGGCAGTGCGCATCGATGACAAGTCTCCGCGCCAGCTACTGAACACGGTCTTCATCACCGAGCAAGATGGCAAGTACATCGGCAGCATCGGCACAGCTGACCTTCTGCGTACGGATCCGAGCCGCAAGGTGGAGGAGCTCGAGCTCGCCACCTGCCGGGTCACCACCGGCGCCGATGTCACCGATGTGACCCTGATGATGGCGGACTACAACCTGATCGCGCTCGCAGTGACCGACTCGGCCGGCAACCTGCTTGGAGCCGTCAGCGCGGACGACGTGATCGAGGCCATCGTCCCCGAAGAGTGGCGCGCGCGCATCGAAGCAAGCACGGGCGTCTAGAGGAGACCGTTGTCCGAGCGCGAGCCGGTGAGACACGACTCGCAGCTGGTCCCCACATCCGCTGTGCTGGACGAGGCGCACCTCGGCGACATCCACGGCGCCTTCGGGACGATCCGCCTCAGCGACGTGGCGCCGCGACGGACGTGGCGCCGGCGCCTGCTGACCCTCGCCGCGATCATCGGCCCCGGACTGATCGTCATGGTCGGCGACAACGACGCCGGCGGGGTCTCCACCTACGCGCAGGCCGGCCAGGACTTCGGCTACTCCCTGCTGTGGACCCTCATCATTCTCATACCCGTCCTGATCGTCAACCAGGAGATGGTCGTCAGGCTCGGCGCGGTGACCGGCGTCGGGCATGCGCGGTTGATCAAAGAGCGGTTCGGACGCTTCTGGGGCTGGTTCTCGGTCGGGGACCTCTTCGTACTGAACTTCCTGACGATCAGCACGGAGTTCATCGGAGTCAGCCTGGCCGGGCAGTACTTCGGATTCAGCCCATACGTCGTCGTTCCGCTGGCGGCCGTGATCCTGATCGCGATCACGATCACCGGCAACTTTCGGCGCTGGGAAAGGGCGATGTTCGTCTTCCTATTTGCGAGCCTTCTTGTTCTGCCGCTCCTCGTGCTCAGCCATCCCGATCCAACGGCGGCCCTCGTGGGGTTCATCAAGCCGGGGGTGCAGGGCGGTCTCACGTCCGATGCCGCGCTCCTGATCATCGCCATCGTCGGCACGACGGTCGCGCCCTGGCAGCTCTTCTTCCAGCAGTCGAACGTCATCGACAAGAGGATCACCCCGCGCTGGCTCGACTACGAGAAGGCGGACACCGTCCTCGGAGCGTTCGTGGTGGTGGTCGGCGCCGCGGCGATCATGATGGCCTCCGCCTCGGCCTTCACCGGCACCAGCGACTTCGGCCGTTTCACGGACGCGCTTCATATCGCGCGCGGCCTCGCCTCACATATATCCCCGATCGACGGCACGATTTTTGCCCTGCTTCTCTTCGACGCTTCGATCGTGGGTGCTTCGGCGGTGACGCTGGCCACGTCGTACGCGTTCGGCGACATCTTCGGGCTGCGCCACTCGCTTCACCGTGGTATTCGCGAAGCCAAGCTGTTCTACGGATCGTACACAGTGATGGTTGCGCTGGCGGCTGGCATAGTTCTCATTCCGCGCGCCCCACTCGGACTCATCACCACCGCGGTCCAGGCGCTCGCAGGCACGCTCCTCCCCAGCGCGACCGTCTTCCTCGTCCTTTTATGTAACGACCGGGCCGTTCTCGGCCCGTGGGTGAACAGGCTGTGGCTGAACGTGCTCGCAACGATCATCGTCAGCGTGCTCATCATGCTCTCGCTGATCCTGGTCATCTCGACCGTAGCTCCCGGCATCAACGTCACGAACCTGCTCGCGCTACTCAGCGTCGTGACGGCCGCGGTCGTGGTCGTGGCCACCGGATTGATGGTCTGGCGCGCACGCAAGGCTGAACCGACCCCCGGGATGCCTCGCGCGGAGAAGGAGAACTGGCGGATGCCTGCCCTCGCCCTGCTCGAACGGCCGGCGTGGTCGCTCCCGAAGAGGGTCGCGATGTTGACGATGGCGACTTACATCGTGATCGCAGTGCTCTTCCTGGCGATAAAAGCAGTGCAGATCGCCCTGTTGCACCACTGATCGACACTCGTTAACAACTCGCTTACAAAGCTAAACGAGCCGTTTGGCTAGAATGTTGGCCCGTGCCGCTCGGTACCCTGCCGGGCCGCCGCGCGCGAAGATCGCGCGGACGCCTGAGTGCCACCCGAACCGCAACTCTCGCCGTTTTCGCCGTCGTTCTGTCGGCGATGGCGGGCAGCCTCGCGTACTTTCTTCCGGCCGCGAAGCTGGCGTGGGACGCGACGGGGCAGGTGGTAACCATCGCGTCCCCTACACCTTCGCCCTCGTCAGACACCAACAACGCATCTCCATCACCCAGCGCCGCTGCCCGGACTCCGGGCTCGTTCACCGTCCTGCTGCTGGGATCCGACGACGACTCGAAGTTCTCCTCCGACCACGTGCTGACCCAGTCGATGATCCTGGTCAGGGTCATTCCGTCCACCAAGCAGGTGGTAATTCTGTCGATCCCGCGTGATCTCTACGTTCCATTCTGGGTGGGCGGATCGGGCAAGATCGATGGCGCTTATTCGTACGGCCAGGCGGGCGGTGCCATAGCCACGGTCCAGCAGGACTTCGGCGTCCACATCGACGAGTACATCTGGATCGGTTTGCTCGGGCTCATCAAGCTGATCGACGCGATCGGGGGGATCGACGTCGTGACGAGCAGCCCGGTCGTCGACGATCTCTACCCACAGGACGTCTTCAGCGCGGATCCGTACGGCTATGAGCGCGTTGCGGTGCTGGCGGGACCACAGCACCTGGATGGCGTCCACGCGATGCAGTACGTGCGGTCGCGCCACAACGATTTACAGAGCGACATCGGTCGCTCCAAGCGTCAGCAGCAGGTTCTCCTTGCGATCCGTAAGAAGGCCAAGCAAGTATCGAGTGCCGACGTGCCCGCCATCGCGACCGCGCTGGGAGGGGAGATCAAGACGAGCATCGGACTCGATCGGGTGGCCCAGCTGATCCCACTTGCGGCCACCTTCGACAATCCCGACAGCATCACCACCCTGGTCATGGAGCCCCCGATGTTTCATGGAGGCGGGCCGGACGGCAGCCTGACGCCCAACTGGTCCGCGATTCTCTACCTCGTGCGGCAGTACTTCCCATGATCGCGCGGTTCTTTCTTGCGCTCGGCCTCTGCGTGCTGATGCTGGTTTCGAGCGTCACCACCTATGTCTACCTCGGTGGGCGGCAGTCAAAAGTCGCGGTTCGAACCGAGAAGCCGACGGTCGCGGCACCTCGCGCGAAAGCTTTCACGCTTCCGGGCACGCTGTACCTCAGCCAATCCGGAGCACTCTACAGCCTGAGCATCGGGCGGTTCCACCAGCTGACACCCGAGGATGGCTGGACGCAGCCGTATTGGAATGCGAGCGGCAACAATCTGCTGGCTGTTCGTCGCACACCGTTCTACTCTGACGTCTACATCATCGGACGCTTCGGACAGGTCACGCGGAGCCTAACGGCCAACGGTCCTCCGCCGCGGAGCAACGACACGACGCTCATGCACTGGTCCTTCTATCCCCGCCTGGGTCCCGACAACAACACCCTCTGGATGAGCTACGACTCACCCAAGTTCGGATACGACGTGCCGTTCTCGATCTGGTCACTGCCTGTGGGCGGCTCGATCCGCCAGGGCAAGCTGTGGACCAACGCCAACGACTACACAGGTGGGGATATGCAACCAATCCCGCTGCCTACAGGCGGGATCATGTACACGAAGTACACCTACGGACCCGATGGAAACCTGGTCGGCCAGCTCTGGCTCACGACCCGACCCACCCCTGCCGGCAGGGAGGGCAAACCGCTGACATCCACGGGTGAGGACTGCCACCAGCCCTCGATCTCGCCTGACGGTCACCAGGTGGCGATGATCTGCACTTACGAGAAGCAGATCTCGCAGCTCGTGCTTGCTTCGTGGGACGGCTCCAACCTCGGGCCACGCAAGGCGATCATCACCGACCAGCTCGTCGCCCAACCGACCTGGGCGCCAGACAGCTCCGGTATCGCGTACCTGGCTCCGGGAGCCAACGACTCTCCGTTCCAACTCTGGTTCCTTCCCAAGAACGCTTACGCGCCACCGCCGCCGAGCCCCACGCCGGTTCCGACCCCAACTCCGGGCGGTCCGTACAGCGGGACGCTGCCAACCCCAACGCCGGCTCCGCCCGTGGCGGCGCCTGTTGTCAAACCGATCCAGATCACGACCAACAACGGATTCGACGCCACCTCACCCATCGCCTGGGCGCCATAGAAATCTAGGGAGCGCAGGCCGGGTCTGGATGCCCGCCGGTCACGAGGACGGGTTCGGCGTTGGCCTCGAGCGCCTCAGCCGCCGTGATGAAGCCCTCTGAGATCATCGAAGCCAGCACCTGGCTGCGCCGATGCACGGCCGCCGCGGGATCGACGGTCGGGTCATAAAGCGACGGGGCCTGGGTGACGCCGGCCAGCAGCGCGTACTGGCCGAGGCTCAGGCTGTGCAGCGGCGCCTGGAAGTAGGCGCAGGAGGCGGTGCTGACCCCGCGGCGACCCAGGCCTGTAGTGATCTCGCTCAGGTAGTCCGCCATGATCTGCGGCTTGGTGAGGACCCGCTCCACCTTCAGGGCGAGCACGGCGTCGACCATCTTGTCGTATCCGCTGTTGTAGCCGCCGAGGTACACGTCTTTGACAAGCTGCTCCGTGATCGTCGATCCGCCCTGGCAGAGGCAGCGATTGGACACGTCATACAGAAAGGCACGCGCGAGGCCGACCGAATCGATCCCATGGTGGGTATAGAAGCGCTCATCCTCAGTCGCGACGACGGCTTTTGCCAGCATGGAGGGGATGTCTTGGGGGCCGAGCAGGACGATCCCGTAGTGGTTGGTCAGGGCGCTGACCCGCGCCTGGACATCGGTCCCTGACGGTGTCGAGACCCAGAGAGTGGTGAGGCTGGGCGCGAGCAGGGTCGTCACGACCACCAGCACCAGGGCAACACGCCGTGCCGCCACCGGCACCGGGTTCATGCCGTAGCGCCCCACGTTGCGATGAAACGCACCATTGCGTGGGCACGTTACGCGGCGGCGAGCTGGCTTTAGCTAGTGGTCGCCCTGTTCGCCCATCTGGCCGGCCTCGGTTTCGCCGTCGCCCTCTTGGGACTCTGAGCAGGGTCACCAGTTTGATCTCGCGACGCTCACGATTAACCTTCTCAGTCGTGGCCATCATCGTCTGTCCCCAGCCGCTCGCTGCCGAGATCGGGTTGGAGGTCATGCGTCGAGGCGGGAACGCGGTCGACGCCGCCGTCACCTGCGCGTTCGTCCAGGGTGTCATCGATCCGCAGATGTGCGGCATCGGCGGCTGCGGCGTGATGCTCGTGCACAGCCCGAAGTCGGGAGACGCCCTGCTCGAGTTCTATGCGACCGCCGGCTCGCGCGCCCGCGAGGACCAGTGGGAGCACCTGTTCCTCCGCCAGGCGGCCGATCGCTACGGCTACGTACTCGATGGCTGGGTCAACGACGTCGGCTACCAGTCGGTGGGCGTGCCGGGAACCGTGGCCGGGCTGCACGACGCGCTGACCAGGTACGGCACGATCACGTGGGGGGAGGCGATCGAGCCGGCCATCCCGCTGGCGCGGGAGGGGTTCCCGGTGACCGGCTACATGCATGGCTACTGGACGGCCGACTACGGGCCCGACGTCGTGCCCAACCGCGAGCGGATCCAGACCACGCCCGCGGCGAAGGCCATCTACACCCGAGACGGCGAGCTGTTCGCGGTTGGCGACAACTTCGTCCAGGCGGACCTGGCGCGCACGCTGGAGCGCCTCGCCGGCCTGGGGCCCGATTCCTTTTATAAGGGAGAGATCGCGGACGAGATCGCCGGCGACTTCGAGGCCAATGGCGGATTCATAACCCGGTCGGACCTGGCCGGCTACCGCGTGAACGTCACGGAGCCGCTGCGCGGGACATATCGGGGCCTGTCGGTGGTCACTGCCGGACCGCCGGCAGCGGGCATCACCCTGCTGCAGATGCTCAACTTTCTCGAGGGGTTTGAGCTCAGCGCGCACGGGTGGCCGAGCACGGAGGCGGCTCGCCTCCTGGTCGAGGCAATGGCGTGGGCAGTGGCCGATCGCGAGCTGCATGTCGCGGACCCGCGATTCGTCGAGGTGCCCACAGGTTCACTGGCGGACAAGGACTACGCGGCGAAGGCGCGCGCGGTGTCGACTGTGGAAGCGGCCGCAGTCCACGATCGCTCCGACACCACGCATGTGTGCGTGGTGGACGACCAGGGCAACGCCGTGTCGTTGACCCACACACTTGGCTCAGCCAGCGGAGTGGTCACACCCGGGCTGGGCTTTGGCTACAACGACTACATGAATTGTTTCGATCCGCGGCCGGGCAATCCGAACTCGGTGCGGCCTGGCAAGACGCGGGCGACCAGCATGACGCCGACTTTGGTGTTCGACGGGGACCGTGTGAGGGTCTGTGTCGGTGCGCCGGGGGGCACCAAGATCGTGACCGCGATCCTCCAGGTGCTGGTCAACGTGCTCGACCACGCCATGACGCCGGCCGAAGCGGTGAGCGCGCCGCGGGTCGATTTCCAGGGCGATGTCGTGCAGGTGGAGGGCCGCGTTCCCCTCGCTGTCAGCCGCGGGCTGGAGAAGCGCGGGTACAAGGTCAACCGCCGGACGCTCAACTACGACTCGTACTTCGCGCGGCCGCAAGTGATAGTTGGCGAGAAGGACGGATTCCTTCACGGTGCGTCGGATCCGCGCAAGGATGGCGGGACTGCTCTGGACACGGAAACGGAATGAGATTCAAGGATCGGGTGGCGCTTGTCACCGGCGGCGGCCGTGGAATCGGCGCAGCCAGCGCGCGGTTGCTTGCCGCCGAAGGCGCTCGCGTCGCCGTGTCGGACCTCGACGATGGGCCCGCCCGAGAGGTCGCGGATGCCATCGGCGGTCTCGCCGTTGCCTGCGATGTCAGCGATCGGTCGCAGGTTGAATCGATGATCGAGCTCACGTTGAAGGAGTTCGGCAGGCTCGACGTGCTGGTCACCTGTGCCGGGATCATCCGCGACAACCTGCTGTTCAAGATGACCGACGAAGACTGGGACCTGGTGATCGACACGCACCTGAAAGGCACGTTCTACTGCGCTCGAGCGGCGCAGAAGCACATGGTCGAGCAGAAGTACGGAAAGATGGTCTTCCTGTCCTCGACCTCCGCGCTGGGCAACCGGGGCCAGACAAACTACTCGACCGCGAAGGCGGGCCTGCAGGGGATGGCTCGCACGCTCGCGATCGAGCTGGGTCCGTTCAACGTCAACGTCAACACAGTGGCGCCCGGATTCGTGGAGACGCGCATGACGCGCGCCACCGCCGAGCGCATGGGTGTCGACTTCGAGACCTTCAAGCTGGGCGCCGCCTCGCAGATCCCGCTCCGGCGCATCGGTCAGCCGGAGGACATCGCCAGCGTGATTGCGTTCCTGTGCAGCGACGAGTCGGGTTTCGTGTCAGGGCAGACGATCTACGTGCGCGGAGGGCCTTAGGGGACCGGCAAGCTTGCCGAGGGCTCGAGCGTTGAGCCACGTGTGAAGCTGCGTTTCAGCTTGCTTTCGAAGCGGCGGTCCGCTTTGGCCGTGCGAACTTTCGTTCGCCTGGGCGCCAAAAAGCACGCCACACCCAAACTTGAGCTGAGTTCAGCACGAGTGACCGAACTTGCGTTCGAACGGCTGAGCCTTGAATCTCACCCGTTGACGGCCTTGCCGGGCGTCTGTTACGGTGACCGCCGTTCTCTGGGGACCCGGTCGCGCCCGCGGGCTGGTTCAAATCTATCGCAACGTTTAGGGGTAGACATTTGCGAGTCAATCGATATCTGACACATGCTGTCGTGCTTGCGATAGCTGTGGCCATCTCGTCCTACGCATCGATGGACCGCCATGTCCCCGCTTACTTGACCTCTCGACTCGGAACCGTGAACGCCGAGGCGGTCATGGCCGGTGAGGGCGGAACTGCCGGAGACGTGTCCCTCGGTCGCTACAGCACGATCATCAAGCCGGTCGCGATCCCAACGTCGGCGCCGGTCAGCCACAAGGCGTTCGGCTACACGGTGAGCCCTGGCGAGAACCTGACCTCGATCGCGGCCAAGTTCGGCGTGACGGTCGCCCAGATCCGCTGGTCGAACACGAACTTGTACTCCAATGACGCGGTCGCCACCGGCGACCAGATCGTGATCCCGCCGGTGCCGGGCGTCGTCGTCAGCGTCAAGGCGAGCGATACGCTCGACGCTCTCGCGAACAAGTACCAGGTCGACCCGCAGGCGATCTACGACTTCAACCGGCTTCGCAGCACGCAGCTGGTGGTTGGTACGGACCTGGTGATCCCGAACGGCGTGGGCGGCGCGTTCCCGCCGCCGCCGGCGCTGTACCAGCTGCTGATGCGTTCAGGCTCCGGCGGCGGGTTCCCGGTCAAGGTGCTCGGCTGCTGCCTGGGCCCATACACGGCGAATGGTTTCCCGGTCGGCTGGTGTACGTACTACGTCGCCACCAAGCGCAACGTGACGTGGCGGGGCGATGCGGGCTTCTGGTACCAGAACGCGGCGGCGCAAGGCTATGCCGTGGGCCCAACCCCAAGGCCGGGCGCGATCATGGTCACGTGGGAGAGCTGGGCCGGCCACGTGGCCTACGTCGAGTCGGTCAATGCGGACGGGTCGTGGGTGGTGACTGAGATGAACTGGGTCGCGTTCGACGTGATCGACCAGCGCACGATCAAGCCCGGCCAGCTCGGCCAGCGCCTCGTGGGGTTTATCTACTAACCGAGGCCCGCCGGTTGCGGTTCGTTTGCTCGTGCCGCCCATTGTGCTTCCATGCGCTCGGTGTCCGGCTTGACCGAGCGGAGACCCGTCGCAGCTATGATCGCCGCCACGATCAGCAGCGTCGGGGAGGTGATCAGCAGAGCGAGCTGAAGGCTGTGGACGTGGTCAGAGATCCATCCCACGTCAAAGGTCGAATGCGAGTCGCCGAATACGTGCGAGACGAACAGAAGCAGGGTCACGCAGCTGGCGCGCAGCGCAGGTGAGACGACGTTCTGCGAGACGGCGGTGAACGGGCCCGCATGTAGGTAAAGGGCGATGACCGTGATCAGGAAAGCCGGCACGAAGACCGGGACAGGCCCGACGTTGAGCGGCGCGATGAGAGCGATCGTGATGAACACCGCGCCGATCAGAAAGCCGGCGATTCCGACCTCGAGGTGGGCCGCGGGACTCGTCTTCGCGCGACGATCCGCGATCCAGCCGCCGGCAAGCGTACCGATGAGCCCGCCCACGACGAGGACGACGCCGGCGAGCAGCCCGGCGCCGCTGACGGACATGTCGAACCGGCGGTGCAGGACGGTCGGCAGCCAGAAGGCGTTGGAGGCGAGGACGAAATAGAGAACCGTCTGGGCAAGGATCGATGCTCGCAGCGTCGGGATGCGCATGAGGTTGATGAACGTGCGCGCGGTGGCGTCCGTGGTTCTTTTCACGGCCATTCCCAACTTCTCCATGCTTCCGCGCAAAGGCTCACGCAGGGTGAAGGCGAGGAAGGCGAACAGGAGGCCGGGCACGGCCGCGAAATAGAAACTGCTGCGCCAGCCGAGATGGTCGGCTACGACACCGCCGCCGGCATAGCCGACAGCGATGCCGATCGCGCTGCCGGCGCCCCAGATCGACATCACCCGGCCGCGTTCTTCCTTTGGAAAGTAGTCCGAGACGAGCGATGTGCCCGCCGGGTAATAGCTCGCCTCTCCGATGCCGACGACCGCGCGGCTGAGGAAGAGCTGGACGTAGTTGGCGGCGAGTCCGGAAAAGAGGGTCGCGACGCTCCAGATCGTGACCCCGACGCCGATTATCGTGCGGCGGACTCCGCGATCGCCCCAGTAGCCGAATGGGAGCGCGGCGACCGCGTACACGAGCAGGAAAGCCGTGCCGAGGAGCCCGACCTGCGCGTCGTCGATGTGGAACTCTTTCTGAATCAACGGCGCCGCGGCCGCAGCGACCCAGCGATCCACGTAATTGAGGAAGTTGATGCCGACCATGACCGCAAGGACGTAGCGGGCATAGCCACGCGTCACGGCGCCATTCTATGGGCCCGGCCGCTGAACCCGGACGGGTACCATACCCTCACCGCCTTCGGCGGCTCGAGGTGGGTCGGCTGGGCATTGGCGAGCTCAAGTGGCTGTAAACCACCCGCGAAAGCTGTGGGGGTTCAAATCCCTCCCGGCCCACTCCAATTTCGCCGCCTGGTGCCAAACGGCACTATGCCAAGTCCCTCACCCTCTTGAGGCCCTCGAGGATGAGGTCGAGTCCGAACTCGAATTCGTTTCCATAGGCGTAGCCGGGCTTCATGGCATGCTCGATGGCAATCTCAGCGAGGTAGGGGTACTGGTCGGGGCGGAACTCCCGAACCATGTTCCCTGCCACCTCGGCGACATCCGACGGGTCGAACGGCAAGGTCAGCTCGTTCAGCGTGAATCCGTAGATGTAACTGTCCAGGACCGAGTATGCGTGGGCGGCCGCCTCGACCGAGAAGCCGGCACCCCGAAGACTGCGAAGCACCGCGTCGTGATGCTTCAGTGTCGCGGCACCCGGTTGACGCCGCGACTCCATCAGGCCGACTGCCCAGGGATGCCGCAGGAGAGCCTTGCGGGCTGAAATCGCCCGCTCGCGCATGGCCGCCGACCAGTCCACATCACCGGACGGCAGATCGATCTCGCCGAAGACGACGTCGACCATGCCATTCAGGATGTCCTCCTTGTTCCGTACATGGTTGTAGAGGGACATCGCCTCGACCCCGACCTCCTGGCCGAGCCTCCGCATGCTGAGCGAGTCGATGCCGTCCCGATCGGCGAGTTTGATAGCCGCTCGGAGCACCCGTTCCCTGCTCAAGGGTGTCCGGGACTCCTGGTGCCGCTTCTCGGTTGTGACCATCTGCATGTACCCCTATTGACAGACTTACAGTGTACGTGCTAGCTTACGACATAAGCTTACGCCGTAAGCGCTTAGCAAAGGAAGGGTGAACACCATGATCTCGACGAAGACTCGTTCTCTCGATCTCGCCGGCAGCATGAAGGCCGTTGTACGAGACCGATACGGCTCAACAGATGTCCTCCAGCTCGAGGAGGTCGCCAGGCCGGTGGTCAACGATGGCGAGGTGTTGGTTCGCGTTCACGCCGCCGGCGTGGATCGTGGCGTGTGGCATGTCATGGCGGGCCAGCCCTACCTGATTCGCATCGCGGGCTATGGACTCCGCGCGCCAAAGAACCCCGCGTTGGGGATGGACCTCGCGGGGATCGTGGCGGCGGTAGGCACGAACGTGACCAGGTTCCAGGCTGGCGATGAGGTGTTCGGTGTCGGCACTGGCTCTTTCGCCGAATACGCGACCGCGCGCGATGACAAGCTCGCGCTCAAACCACAGAACCTCACCTTCGAGCAGGCAGCCGCCGTCGGCGTCTCCGGCTCCACCGCCCTGCAGGCCGTGCGCGATCACGGACGCGTCGAGCCCGGCCAGGAGGTGTTGATCATCGGTGCGTCGGGCGGGGTCGGCACGTTTGCCGTGCAGATCGCCAAGGCGTTCGGCGCGCGGGTGACCGGCGTGTGCAGCACCGCGAAGGTGAACATGGTCCGCTCCATCGGCGCGGATCACGTCATCGACTACTCGCGCGAGAACTTCGCCGAGGCGGACCAGCGCTACGACCTCATCCTTGACATCGGCGGAAACTCGAGCGTGGCAAGCCTGCGCCGCGTCCTCACCCCAAAGGGAACCCTCGTCATCGTCGGAGGAGAAGGAGGCGGACGCTGGTTCGGCGGCATTGATCGTCAGCTCCGGGCGATGACGCTGTCCCCGTGGGTCGGCCAGAAGCTGGGTACGTTCATCGGCACCCAGAACCACGAAGATCTCGACACCCTCAAGGAGCTCATCGAGTCCGGCAGGCTTTCACCGGTCGTCGACCGGACATACTCGCTCTCAGAGGTTCCAGAAGCCATCCGGTATCTGGAGAAGGGACAAGTGAAAGGGAAGGTCGTCATCACCGTGCCAGCCGCGGCAACGGACTAACCTTTTACCGGCACCGATTAGTTTTCCGTCGGTGCTCAGTCTGAACAGTTGAAGGACACCTGGGAGTCCGATGCGGTGATTCAGGCCATGCCGGCTGGTAGGAGTGACGCATGAGCAAAGTACGGGTACTCGTAGGCACGCGCAAGGGTGCATTCGTGTTGAGTTCGGATGCGAGCCGGAAGCAGTGGAAGGTGGACGGCCCAAACTTCGAGGGCTGGGAGATCTATCACGTGAAAGGGTCACCGGCGAACCCCGACCGCCTGTACGCATCGCAATCGACCGGCTGGTTCGGCCAGGTGCTGCAGCGGTCGAACGACGGCGGCGAGACCTGGGAGGCCGCAGGCAACCAGTTCGCCTACGAGGGCACGCCCGGTCCGCACGTCTGGTACGACGGCTCGCCGCATCCGTGGGAGTTCAAGCGAGTCTGGCACCTCGAACCGTCCCTTGACGATCCCGACACCGTTTACGCCGGCGTCGAGGACGCGGCGCTTTTCAAGTCGACCGATGCCGGTCAGACGTGGGCTGAACTTCCCGGCCTTCGCACGCACGAAACAGCATCAACGTGGGCGCCGGGCGCCGGGGGCCTCTGTCTGCACACGATCCTGATCGATCCGACCAACGCCGAGCGAATGTTCATCGCCATCTCGTCAGCGGGCGTCTTCCGGACCGACGACGCCGGCAAGACATGGCGGCCGGCGAACAAGGGATTGCGCTCCAACACGATGCCCGACCAGGACGCCGAGGTCGGCCACTGCGTCCATCGCATCGCGATGCATCCGTCTCGCCCGAATGTCCTGTTCATGCAGAAGCACTGGGACGTGATGCGCACGGACAACGCCGCCGAGTCATGGCGCGAGATCAGCGGCAACCTGCCGAGCGACTTCGGCTTTGTGGTCGACGTCCACGCCAACGAGCCCGACACCGTCTACGTCATCCCCATCAAGAGCGACTCCCACCATTTCGTGCCCGACGGCAAGCTCCGGGTTTACCGCAGCAGGACCGGCGGTGACGAATGGGAGGCGCTGACCAAGGGACTTCCGCAAGAGAACTGCTACGTCAACGTGCTGCGCGACGCGATGGCGGTCGATGCGCTCGATCCATGCGGCGTGTACTTCGGCACCAGCGGCGGCCAGGTTTATGCGTCGGCGGACGCGGGCGACAGCTGGAATCCGATCGTCCGTGACCTGCCGGGCGTGCTGTCGGTCGAAGTCCAGACCCTGAAGTGAACCCGCAATGATCCACGTAGTCCTGCCCGCGCACCTGCAAACCCTGGCCGGGGTGGGTCGCGTCGTCGACCTCGAGGTCAGCGCTCCGGTCACCCAGATGTCAGTCCTCGATGCGCTGGAGGCGAGTCATCCCGCGCTGCGGGGCACGATTCGCGACACGACCACGAAGAGGCGCCGGCCGATGCTGAGGTTCTACGCCTGCGCAGAGGACCTGTCCGACGCCTCACCGGAGGCACCACTGCCTGATGAGGTGGTGTCTGGCAAGGAACCCTATTTGATCATCGGGGCGATCGCCGGCGGCTGATCAGGCCGTGGGCTGGGAGAGCTTTCAAGTCCGCACCGGGCGTCGTGTGCAGCTGCTCGATGTCACCGACGAGGTCGCTCGCATCGTCGAGCGTTCGCGCGTGTCGGAGGGCATATGCCACGTCTTCGTGAGCCACACCACCGCCGGGGTGACCATCAACGAGGGAGCCGATCCCAACGTCGCCCGCGACGTCGAAGCCCAGTTAGGGAAGGTCGTCCCCAAGGACTCGGGATATCGGCATGCGGAGGGCAACTCCGACTCACACATCAAGACTGTGCTGGTCGGAGCCGCCACCGCGGCGCCGGTGCGTAATGGAAAGCTCAAGCTCGGCACCTGGCAGGCGATCTTTCTCTGCGAGTGGGATGGACCTCGCACGAGAACCGTCGAGGTCGCGGTGGTTCCCGTATCCGGCTGACCGAGGCCGGCTATTCGGCCTGCTCGCCCCCAGGCTCATCATCGATGAGAACGTCCTCGTCGCTCGCCGAATACCGATCGCGCACCTCGGCTCCACTGGTCTCCGAGTCGCCCAGGCCCTCCTCCGAATCCGTCTCCACGAGATCGCCCGCCTGTCGATCTTCGGCGAGCAGCTGCGCGTAGGCCCGCGCCGCCTCGTCCAGATTCGAGTACTCCCAGAACTCCGTCCCCTCCGGGACCTCGGCGCCCTCGGTCTCGTCCAGGCCGTGTTGAAAGACGTACGCAAGTCCGCTTGCGGGATCATGGATCAGCGAGATGAACCGTTCGCCGGTCAGCTCGGCTCGTTGCGCAGCCTGGCCGTCGTTTTCCAGAGCGAACAGCCGGCTGATCACCTGTTCTTCGCTTCTCTCTTCCATGCCGTCTCATTGTGGACCTAACTTTTGGACATTCCCAACCCGACCAGGGCCTCCGGGTAGGAGTACCGTTCCGGCCGTGACGAGGTCCGCCGTTTCATAAATGCCGGCGCTCAGCTCTTGGAACGACTACTTCATCGTGGTGGGCGGCGGCTCGGCAGCTCTGACCGGCCTGGTCTTCGTCGCGATGACGCTCCACCTCGACGAGATCGCCACCAACCCTGTGCATCGGCATCGCGCACGAACCATCCTCACCGGGTTGACGGCCGTCTTCATCCGCTCCGCACTCGTTCTCATGGGCGGCCAGAACGCACAGGCCGTCGCGGTGGAGCTGATCGTGGTGCTCGTGATTGTCGAAGCCATCCTTTTCAGGAGCATCCGGCAGGCCGCGAGCAGTGCCGACTCCGGAGTTTTGATGCGGACCATCGGGAGCTTCGCCTGCCTGTTGCTGGAGCAGGCGGGCGCCGTCGTCCTGTTCTTCGGCAACACGTGGGGCCTATATGCGGTCGGGTTGGGAATGATGTCGTCGTTCATCTTCATGGTGAGCGGTGCCTGGCTGCTCTTGGTCGGTGTCGGAGCGCAAGAGGCGGCCCGCGCTACCTCGCGAGCTGCCGACTAGCAGGCGCCGGGCGCTAGCTGGTTCCGGTCTCCGCTTCGAGAGCCTGATTGGCGGCGGCCAGATCCACGAACAGCTCGCGCATGCGCAGCAGGTTGCGAACACGCAGCACGACCTCTGTTCGATCCAGAGGCTTGGTCAAGAAGTCGTCGGCCCCGAGCAGCAGGGCGCTGTTTCGCGCCAGGCGGCTCGTATCGCTGGTCAGGACGACAACGGGGAGGAAGCCGAGGCTCTCTCGTGCGCTGCGGAGGCGCCTCAGGACCTCCTGGCCGTCGACATTCGGCATATGAAGGTCGAGAAGGACGATGTCCGGCTCGAACTCATTGAATGTCTGCTCCACGTGCCGTGAGTCGGTGAGGCTACGAATTTCGGTAGAAGTGTCGGACAGGAACTGTTCGAGCAGAAGGAGGTTGGCCGGCTCGTCATCGACGATCAGTATGCGGGCGTTCAGCTGGCTCAAGGATTGACCAAGTATCTACAGTCGGCAACCATCGAAGGCGGAGTCATCGGAAAAGTGATGCATTGATTCGAATCAATGATTGGGTTTTAAGGCCGACCGTAGCATGATCTTGCTACCTTGGAACTGCGCCACCTGAGAGCGTTTGTCGCGATCGCCGAGCACCGCCACTACGGTCGTGCGGCCGCGAGCATCAGAATGACCCAACCTGCGATCACGCATCGGATCCATGTCCTGGAGGCTGAGCTGGGGGTTCGGCTGCTGGAGCGCAACGCGCGCGAGGTCCGCCTGACACCAGCCGGCGAGGTGCTGATCGAACACGCCAGGGGGTTGGTGCAGATCGAAGAGCGTGCACTCGGGGCATTGAGGGATCACGCAGCCGGAATCATCGGCCGCCTGAACATCTCCTATCTGACCCTGTGGGATGTTGGTCTTCCGGCTGAGATACTGGCCGAGTATCGCCGCCGTTACCCCGCGGTCAAGCTGGAGTTGACGAGTGGCTATTCGCAGACAAATGTGGAGCGACTGCTTGCGGGGGATGTGGACTTCGCGTTCGTCGGCGTAGCGATCGGAGAGCACAACGGCATCGCCATTCGTCCGCTCGACCGTCACGAGCTCGTGCTGGTAATGTCGCCCGCTCACCGCTTCATGGAGATGGAGAGCGTTCCGATCGACTGTCTGCGCGGTGAACCGGTGATCACGGTTTCATCAGGTGTGAATGGACCGCTTGCCGCGGCCAGCATCAGCTGGCTCACAAAGTACATAGGCGAGCCCCCCAATGTGGTCGGAGAGGAACCGCCTGACCAGATGGCCGCTGCGCTTGCGCAGGCTGGCAATGCTGTCTCACTCATGTCGGAGCATCGTGCCGCGATCGCTCGAGCCGATGGTCTCGATTACCGGCGGCTGACGCCCAAACCTCTCATCGAATATGGAGCGGCTTGGGTCCGCGACAATCCG
>Ga0209236_1000338_pt1 | contig 26378 bp, 34 predicted proteins | sample GraSoi013_1_40cm_FD_185819 | JGI IMG/M metagenome (GOLD analysis project Ga0209236, IMG submission 185819) | Grasslands soil microbial communities from the Angelo Coastal Reserve, California, USA - Sample 09_27_2013_1_40cm (SPAdes) (version 2) | ecosystem: Environmental > Terrestrial > Soil >... | reverse complement strand
GGTCGGTCGACTTGGTATCGCGCTCGAGGGCGGCGACCATGAGGATCGGCCCATCACCATCCCGCCGATATGACTGGCCCGATCCCATCAGGCCGGCCGGCATGAAACCACCAGGCCGCGGACCGAAGCCCTGAAACACACCCCAGCCGCTCTTGGTCAGCTCCGCATCGCACATGGCCAGCACAGCCGCCGAAACGCCATCCGCATCGTAGACCGCCTCGATCAGAGTCGGCCTGCCGCGGCGTGAGTGGAGCGCGCTGCCCAACAACCGCGAGCCCGGAGGAGGAGGTATCTCGCTCCAGGCGTCCGGCAGGCGCTGGACGAAGAGCTCGATCGAGGTCGCGCCTTCGGGATGCGGATGAGTGAGGAGACGCTGCGCGAGCTCCCGCAAGTCGTCTGCGTCAGTCACTTGCCCAGCTTAGTTCCGCAGGGCACTAACCTCATGTTCGTGGGATGTTCGGCATGAGCGTGTTCAACCTGCGGCTGGAATCTTTGCAGCGAAAGACCGGCGGACGCATACACCTGACGCCCAAGGTCCCTCGCAGCGGTCCAGTCACGACGCTCTGCGGCAAGACGCTGCCCGCCGGCTCTTTCGTCAATGTCGATCGTGACCCCGATTGCGTCAACTGCCTGCGCCGGTCGCGCGACCCCAGCCGCATCTCCGGCGCATTCTTCGAGCAGGAGGAAGGTTCGCAGCTGCTTCAGCTTTCGCTCGAGCAGGCGCGAGCCAGGCGGCCCGCTGGCAAGACCTCCCCGTCCGGCAAGCCGATCATGCGGGTGCTGCCCCCGCCGCCGCCCCCTGTCCCGGATCGCGTGGGAGAGCTCGTGACGTCAGGGTTCAAATCGGCGGGGGAGGGCCTGTGGCGCAGCGCCGCCGGCGTTCTGGTGAGGATGCGCAAGCACGGCCGGGATTGGGTTTTCGCCGAGCTCGTATTCGAGGGATCGACGGTCGCCACCCGCGAGGGTGATGGCGGCATCAAGCTGCGCGCCGGCGACGTCGAGGTGCGCCCGACGGCGAAGGGATTCGAGGTCCGCGTAAGGAAGCCCTGACCGGCGCCGGATCCGCGTGAAACGCAGCGAGGGCCTTTGCTTCTTCATCGAGCTCTCGCCCCGCGGCCCTTGGAATGGGCGCGAACGGATCGACGCGCACCCGACCGCCCTCGTACCTCCATGTGCCGGCGACGGCGCCATCGATGAGAAAGACGGGAATTGAGTGCGGGGTCTTGGTGTTGAAGACGATCGGCCGGAACGCCTCAGGCATGACCTGGGTCCGGCGCGCGTGGATCATCAGAAGTGCCTCGAATGTCTGCAGGAATCGCACGGGCGCGCGCGCCGACGCATCGGGCAGGGGCGCTCCCGGGAGATCCACGAGCACGCGACCGCGCTCATCACGAAAGCGACGAAGCCGCAGGCGCTCGATCACAGGCGCCATCTTCGAGGGCGGCAGTCCGGCCCAGCTCGCGATGTCGGCGACCGACGCCGGACCAAACCCACCGAGGTATCGGCGCACCAGATGCTCCATGCCTTTGGACTCAGTGACGTCGCCCATCCGCACCCACGCCTCGGCCAGACCGTAGAGGTCAGCCCGCCTGCGCTCCCACGTGCCGGATGGCGGGACGCGAATCAAGTCGAGCCACAGCCCGATCCCCGACCACCCGATCGGTGGAACGCCTTTGGCCGCCAGCAGCGCTTTCAGCTCAGACGTACGCGCAGGTCCTTGCTGCAGCCGCGCTCGCACGAGGTCGACCACCGCCTTCATGTCGAGGCCCTCCGCCTGGTGCCGGACGACCCACTGCCACCATTCGCGACGTCCGGAGCGAACACCTGCCAGCAGGACCGGATAGTCGGCGGCGGAGACGGTGTGGATCGTGCTGCGCATCAGTGTGCCCTGGATCGCGGTCCGATTCACCAGCGCTTCGGTGAGCGCCGCGCGACGGAAATTTCGCAAGCGAGACCACAGGCCTACGTAGCCGCTTGGCGCGTGCTGGGTCTGCAGTCCACCAACGGCCTCGAGCGCTCGTGTGAGAGGCAATGACCATCGCTCGAGCAACAGCTGGCGCGCCAGCAGGGCGCGGTTCAGCTCGCGTGTGGAGAGGACGCGTTCCGTCAAGTGCGTCCAGATTCGCACGAGCTACGCGATGGCGCCGGAAGCGATGCCGCCGGGCGAGAAGTGGGCGGCCGGCGCATGGAATCCCGCGGCCTGGGCGACGACCAGGCCGACCACGACGAGAGGTAATCTCTCCGCTGTGCCGACATATCGGGCCGGGTAAAGCCCCTCTAAACGCTCCAAAGCGCCACACGCCCGTGTCAAGGAATAGGCGCGCGAGGCGGCTTTACTACCCGAAACCCCGGCCGGCGAGCCTCCGCCGCGTCTCCTGAGTCAGCTGTCGCAGCGCCGCGGTCGACCGCGCCACGGGGGGTCGCGGCGAGCTCACCGATCGCGCGCCTGTGGGCAGTCGGTCGAGGTCGGCTTTGAACCGCGCCCTGGTCTCGCCGATGGGTTCTCGGGCGCCGCGGCGCGAGCCGCCGATCATCATCGGCTCCAGCAGGCGCTCGGTACCGGCCGGCACCTGCTCGTCATACAGCCCGACCAGATCGGCGAAAGGCCTGGTTCGCCGGAACACCTGTTTGCGGCCGGGCGCGGTGACCTTCCCGCGTGACAGCTTCATGACCGGCCCGCCCTCGTAGGAAACCAGCTTGTACGCGGTGTCGAGATATGGGTGGTCCGCCGAGACACCCATCCTGGTGCCGACACCGAACGCGTCGACGACCGCACCGCCATGCACCAGCTGGTCGATCGACGTCTCGTCGAGGCCGCCGCTGACGAATATGCGCACGTCGCGGAGCCCGGCCTGGTCGAGAATGCGACGACCGCGCTTCGAGAGAGCGACGAGGTCGCCGCTGTCGATGCGAATGCCCAGCCGGCCGCTGAGGCCAAGCTCTTTGATGATCGCGATCGCGCGCTTGATCCCCGTGATGGTGTCGTAGGTGTCGACTAGAAAAGTCGCGCGGCCGGGAAAGTCCTGAGCGAAAGCGCGGAACGCGGCCGCTTCGTCGGCGAACGCCTCGACGTACGAATGGGCCATGGTGCCCGCCGCAACCAGTCCAAAGCGCCTTGCCGCCTCCACATTGCTGGTGGCCGCAAACCCGACCATCGAGGAGACCCTCGCGACATCGATGCCGGCCTCGATCCCCTGCGTGCGTCGAAACGAGAAATCGACGACGTCGCGATCTCCCGCCGCGATCACGCAGCGGGCCGCCTTGCTGGCGATGGTTGTTTCGAATGTGACCTGGTTGAGGAACAGCGTCTCGACGAGCTGCGCTTCAGGCAGCGGTCCAGTGACCTCGAGGATCGGCTCGCCGGCGAGCGCGATGCGTCCTTCGGGAATCGCCCAGACGTCGCCGGTGAATCGAAGCCGGCGAAAGGCTTCGAGGTCGCGAGCCTCGAAGCCCTGCATGTCTCGGAGATATCGGATGTCGTCGTCGTCGAAGCGAAGGTCCGTGACCAGATCGAGGCACGACTCCACGCCCGCCGCGACCAGGAACCCGCGTGCGGGCGGCAGGGATCGCACGAACAGGCTGAAGGTGGCCGTGCCGGTCATGCCGCGCCGCAGATAGCTCGCGGCCATGTTGAGCTCATAGAGGTCGGTGAGCAGCGCGTTCACGGTCGTGGCCGCATCCTAAGGTTTCGCTGTGAGGCTGGTCGCTGCGTCATTCGGGTGGCCGTTTCGCGGCGCCTGGCCCTCCAGGTTCGCCATGGGCGCGCTGATGGTCCTCCTCCTTCCGATCTCATTCATCCCTCTGCTGGGCTATGCGATCGCCGCGACGCGCACCGCTGAGGAAGATCCGACTCACGGGCCGCCGCGGTGGAGGCTGTCGCGGCGTTTGATCGCCGACGGGTTCTGGACAGCGCTCGTCCTGCTCGTTCTCTCAGCGCCGTTCATCCTGGCGTGGAATCCGCTCGCAGACGTGATGCCGCTACAACAGGTTTATGCGCACATCGGCGCGGCATTCCTTCTCGCGCTGCCGTGGGGGCTTCTCTTGTTGCTGCTGATGCCCCACGGGACGAGCCGGTTCGCAGCGACGGGCCGCCCGCTAGACCTGTTCGATTTTCCGGCGTCGCTTCGCGGAGTCCGCCGCGATTTTCCGGCCTGGAATGTTGCCGCCGCCGCGATGGTGACCGCGTGGGCCATCGGGGTGGCTTGCGTCGGTCTCCTCTGCGTCGGCTTCTTGCCGGGCATGTTCTACGCCATTCTTGTGAGCGCACATGCGTCCGCCACGCTCCGTCCGGCCGGCATCTCGGGTACGACTCCATCCTCTGGGTGACACCGCTCTGCTCGCCGAGCTCGGCACCAGGCTCGATACCGCGCTGAATACGCGGGCGATCGCCCTCGCCACCGCCCTGAAAAAGCGTCGAGACGTGCGGCAGGCGGTCGCCGGTTACGCCGGCGTGACCGTCCATTTCGACCCCGACCAGACGACGCATGAAACACTGGGCGCCGCCATCAAGAGGTTGGCGGCGAAGCGTTCGCCGATGGCCGAGCCGGGCCGCCTGCACCGGATCCCAGTCGTGTACGCAGGACCGGACCTCGAGGAGGTCGCCGCCCGCCTGAACCTGACGAGGGAGACGATCGCGGAGCTGCATTCGAAACCGATCTATCGCGTGTTCCTGGTTGGCTTCGTGCCGGGCTGGGCCTACCTCGGACCGCTGCCCGAAGAGCTCGAGCTGCCGCGGCGGCAGGTGCCCCGCACGCAGGTGCCGGCCGGCTCGGTCGCGATCGCGGGAAGGCAGACCGGTATTTATCCGTTGCCGACGCCTGGCGGCTGGCACCTGATTGGGCGGACCTCGGTGAAGCTCTTCCTGCCCGACCGCGATCCGCCGTGCCTCTTTCGCGCTGGCGACCGGGTGAAATTCTTCGCCGCAAATCTTTGAGTACCGTGCTCCGGGTGCTCGAGCCCGGTCTCTTCACGACCGTCCAGGACCTCGGCCGGCCAAACGCCATCGCCTCCGGCGTGCCTCCCGGCGGCGCGATGGATCGCTTCGCGCATCGGGCCGCGAACCTGCTCGTCGGCAATTCGGAAGGGGATGCCACTCTCGAGTGCACGCTCACCGGCCCGCACCTGCTGGCCGAGCGTTCGTGCGTGGTCGCGATCGCGGGCGCGGAGTTCGAAATTCGGATCAACGGCCAGGTCGCGCCCACCTGGACGGGCATATTTCTTGGGCAGGGCGACCACCTGGCGTTCGGCGCCCGCCGTTCGGGAGGGCGCGCGTACGTCGCTGTCGCCGGCGGGATCCAGGCCGATCGCTGGCTGGGATCAGCGTCGACCAACTTGATGGCCGCTCGCGGCGGCATGAACGGGCGCAACATGAAAGCTGGCGACCAGATTGGCGTGGCCCGCGAAGCGTCGCGGCCCGCGGTATCCGGCCACCACCTCCCGAAGCGGCTGCACCCCGACTATGGCAACCACACGCTCGCCGCAGTTGTGGGCCCGCACCTGAAACGGCTGGATCCGGACAGCCGCGGACTGCTGTTCAAGGCTGCCTTCAAGGTCAGTCGGGAGGCCGACCGCATGGGCTACCGACTGGACGGCCCGAGGCTCGGGACCTCAGGCGACGAGCTGCTCTCTTTCGGGCTCACCGCTGGCGCGGTGCAGGTTCCTCATGGCGGCCAGGCGATCCTGCTGATGGCGGACCACCAGACTGCCGGCGGCTACCCGGTGGTGGCAACTGTCGTGAGCGCGTCGATGCCGGTGGCGGCACAACTGGTCCCCGGAGACGAGCTGCATTTCGCCGAGGTCACGCTCGACCGAGCACACCAGATGCGCCTGTCGCTGGCAAACGCGCTCGACACGCTGCGCGAGCCCGCGCGTTGAGCCGTCAGCCCTGGGCCGCTTTTCGCGCCTCCTCGATCACGGCGTCGTAGTCAGGCAGCGGCTGCTCACGCGAGCCCTGCCATGCATAGCGGATCGTCCCCGAGCCGTCGATCACGAAGACGGTGCGCCGCGCCATCCCCGAATAACCTGCCACGTCGTCACGCCGCACGCCGTAGTCGGTGACCATCTTGCGTTCGAAATCGCCTATGAGGTCATAGGGCAGCCCGCCCAGCTCCTTGGCGAACGCCTGGTGCGAGAACACGGAATCGACGCTGATGCCGTAGATGCCGATGCCATCCGCGGCGGCCGCCTCGTGCCTTGACCGAAACTCGGTCAGCTCGGTCCTTCAACCACCCGTGAAATCAAGCACATAGAAAAGGAATATGAGGGCCTTGTGCTTCGCCAGCGCTTCACCGAGTGTCAGCTCCTGTCCGCTTGTCGTCGGGAGCTTGAAATCCGGCGCCTTGTCCCCGACCTGGAGCACCATAAGAGTCTATCCGCGCTCGAGAACGTACCAGCCGGTGCGGGTTACGCCGGTCACCTGGTAGCCCGCGTCGAACGCGGATGTCAGCGCTTTGCGCACGGCCATCCGCCACGCGCGGGCCAGCTGCGGATCGGAGCGCCGGAGGGCGACGATGTCTTCGGGCACCTGACAGGTGACCACGCGCGCGGCTGACGACCCCGGCACTGGCTCGCCACCATCGCCTACCGAGAGCACAGTGTCGATTCGCCAGCGCTGCAGGTCCTCCGACGCCGGGTCGTGCGGCTTGCCTTCGGCCGCCTCCTTGACCTTCGGCGAGTCGAGGCGCCAGCTGATGAGAAGCCGGTCTGTCTCTTCACCCGCATTGATTCCGTCCCTCATCTCGCCGTAGAGATTGATCAGATAGCTGCTAGCTTCGGCGCCGAGCTTGTTGAGGTTGAAGTAAGCGTTGCGCCGCACGAGGGGATCAAAAGTCCATTCGATGACATTCACCCCGCGGTCGAGGCACCAGGTGCGCTGATGCTGCTTGAGGTCGAACCCGAGGCCGCGCGCCTGGCCACCGGCGACGACGCCGAGGATGTGCGAATGGAGGTGCAGGTGATCTGGCAAGCCGCCGAGCCAGCCGACCAGACCGCCTACAAGGCGCCCGTCCTGGTGCGCGCCGACGACGTAATTTCCAGAGTTCGCGAGGGCGGTGAGCACGTCGGAGCCGATGGGCGGCTCGCCCGGCCGCTCCCATACATCGGCGAAGAGCCGCTCCAGCGCCCTTAGGTCGTCAAGCTCCGTCAGCTCCGAGATCACATTCGGACTCTAGCGGCTACGCGATCGCGAGCCGCCTGCCGGCAAAGAGCGAGGCGGCCGGCAGCGCGAGCGCGACGGCGGTGGCGGCGCCGAATGCGATGGCGATGCCGGCCGGCTCGAGCAGCAGCGAGACGGTGAGGAAAAACCCGGCGAACGCAAACAGTCCGAGCAGGAGGCCGCGCAGCACGCCGAACGCCGAGTCGGCGCCCTGGAGGGATTCCGCCTCCCCCACTTACTGCCTCGCGAGTGGGCCCGTCTCCACGCCCGCCTCACGAAGGGCGGCTCGAACCGCGGCGGCGACCGCAGCCGCGCCTTCGGAGTCACCGTGTATGCAGACGGTGTCGTATTGCCCCGAGCGCGCAAGGCGCACGGCTTGAGCGGCGGCGGTGGGCGCGTCGAGCACTGCTCCCGGCTGTGTCCGAGGGGCCAGGCTGCCGTCGAAAAGGAGGAGGCGATCCGCAAAGCCCTCCCGATACGCGGGCACACCCGCTCTTCTCGCAGCGGCCAGCAGCTCGAGGCCCGGCTGCCCGACCAGACCGACTCCGTGCGCCTTCGCCACCCGGGCCACGGCGTCCGCTGAAGCAGGGTCGGACTGGCAGCGGTGATAGAGCGCTCCGTGGGGCTTGACGTACGCGACAGGCACCACCGCGGCGAGGGCCGCGACCTGGAACGTCACCAAAGCCTCGATCTGTTCCGGTGAGACCTCGCGCTCCCGACGTCCAAACCCTTCCGGATCGTCGTACCCGGGATGCGCCCCGACTTCGACGCCGAGCTGGTGGCACCGCACCGCGGTCGCGATCGTGATCGATGCCGATCCCGCGTACACCCCGCAGGCGACGCTTGCGCTGTCGATGTGGGCCATGATCATTTCGTCGGCTCCCGCGCCTTCGCCGAGGTCCGCGTTGAGGTTCAACTGTGCGAGGTGTCGCCGTGCAGCAGCTGGATGGCATGCCCTACGACCGGCATCACCGCCTTCAGCGATTCAGTGGCGCCGCTCATGCTGCCGGGCACGCTGATGATGAGGGTGCGATCGCGCACGCCGGCAATCGAGCGGGAGAGCGCAGCCATTGGCGTGCCGGCCACGCCTGCCCGCCTCATCGCCTCACCAAAGCCCGGTACCTCATAGGCAAACAGCGCGGAGAGCGTCTGCGGGGTCACGTCGCGTGGGCCCAAGCCGGTGCCGCCAGTCGTGACGACGAGGTCGACACCACGCGCGACCGCGGTAAGGACCGCCTCCGAGATCCGCCCAGCCTCATCGGGTACGACTTCCGGGGCGCCGACCTCGAACCCACCGCGACTCAGCACGTCGACGAGCGCGGCGCCGCTCTTGTCTTCTCGCTTGCCGTGGAACACGCCGTCGCTGACGGTGACGACGTGGGCAGTGTTCACTTTGTGTTTTTGGCCGGCGGGCGCTTCCAGGTTCCCGATCGGCCGCCCGATTTCTCGAGCAGCCGCACCGACTCGATGAACACGCCGCGCTCGATGCCCTTGGTCATGTCGATGAGGGTCAGGCCGGCCACGGCGGCCGCGGTCAGGGCTTCCATCTCGACCCCTGTCTGGCCCACCACGCGAGCACGCGCCAGCACGCGCACGCCGCCGGCGGCGAACTCGAAATCGACCTCGACGCTGGCCAGCGGCAGCGGGTGGCACAGCGGAATCAGCTCAGAGGTGCGCTTGGCGGCCATGATGCCCGCGACGCGAGCCACCGGCAGGGCGTCGCCTTTGGGAGTGCCTTCACGCACCGCGCGCAGGGTCGCGGGCGCCATGCGCACGAAGCACTCCGCGAGCGCTTCGCGCGACGTGGTCGGCTTGTCGCCGACGTCGACCATGCGGGCCGCCCCGCTCTCATCGAGGTGCGTCAGCCGTTTCGCCACTCGCTCAGGATATTCGCCAGATGCCGGACATCGACGGAGTCCTGTTCGACTACGGGCAGACGCTGGTCACGTTCACCTACCCGAAAAGCGACCTGCTCGAGGTCATCCGCAATTTCCGGCCGACCATCGAGGAGACCCTCAATGCGCCGGCCCCTCCGGCGGAAATCATCCTCGACGACGTCTTGCTGCCCCTGGAGCGCTATGTCTCGAGCGAGAGCGAGGACGAGGTCGACTGGCTGGACGCGGCAAAGACGTCGTGGGACATGGCCGGCCTGCCGCTGCCGGACGGTTTGCTGTACGAGATCGTCGATGCAGAGCAGATGTGCTGGGACCGGATCGTGAAGGTCGATCCCCACGCGGCGCCGGTTCTCTCGCTGCTCGGCTCTCGCGGCATCAGGCGCGCGATCTGCTCCAACGCGCCCTTTCCTCCTGAGATGATGCGCCGCCAGGTGGAAACGAACGGGATCGGCGCGCTGATGGATGGCGTGGTGTTCTCGAGCATGGTCGGCCGGCGCAAACCGGCGCCCGAGATGTACCGCGCCGCGCTCGATGCCATCGGCGTGACGCCGGGCAGGGCTCTCTTCGTCGGCAACCGCGTGCGCGAGGACTACGACGGGCCGCGCTCGCTGGGTATGCGGGCGGTCATCTGCACCGCGCACAACTCGGAGCCCGCCCCGGCCGGGATTCCATCGATCGCCTCGCTCGGAGATCTGCCAGGGCTCCTGTGAAGAAGCGACCGGGCAGGCTGTGGCTCTTCTTCTACGGGCGCGCCCGGCGCGGCTTTCCGTGGCTCTTGGCCGGCGTCCTGCTTGCGGTCCTGATCTTCGCGCTGTTGTTCGCGATCCCGGGGGGATCGGACCTGTCGCGCACGCTCGGCGGTGTGGTGCTCGTTCTGCTGCTGGTGGGTGCGGCGGGATTTGTCATCGCGGTCGCGTTCTTCCCCCGACGGCGTCCCTGAGCAGCCCTCGCCGCGATCAGGACCGCGGCCGCGCCCGCCCCGACCCCGTTGTCGATGTTGACCACCACGAGGCCGGTCGAGCACGACTGGAGCATCGTGTCGAGCGCGGCCTCGCCGGCACCGCCGCGACCGTAGCCGGTCGAGACGGGGAGCCCGATGACCGGGACATCGACGAGCCCGGCCACCAACCCCGGCAGCACTCCGTCCATGCCGGCCGCGACGACGATGACATCGGCGCCCCATTCCAGAGTTGCGGCCAGCGGACCAACGAAGCGGTGCAGCCCGGCGACCCCGAGGTCGGCATCGAGCCGCGAGGCGAGGCCACATGCCTCAACGACCATGCGGGCCTCATCGGCCACGGGCAAATCCGAGGTTCCAGCCGTGAGGAAACCGACCTTGCCGTCGACTGGCTCCGGGGCGAATCCAGGACGAAACACCCGCGCGGCGTGGGCGTAGTCGACGACGCTCATGCCCGCCTCAGCCGCCGCGTGGTGAAGTGCCGCGCGATGTTCCGCGGTCAGGCGGCTCACCATGCCCTGCCCCTGGCGATCGGCCAGCGCCACGGTTAGCCGCGCCGCGTCAGCGGGGGCCTTGCCGGTCGCCAGCACCACCTCGGGGATGCCGCGTCGCATGTAGCGGCCGAGGTCGAGCTTCGCCTTGCCGCCGAGCTCCTCGAGCTGGAGGCTCCGCAGCTCGGCAAGAGCTTCGTCTTCGGTGAGCTCGCCCGCGATCAGCCTTCGGAGGATGTTCCTCAAAGTCCCGCGAGCACCTCGCGCATCCGCTGCCAGTGCGTCCCCGCCCAGTAGACTCGGCCACAGTCGGGGCATTCCGAGTATCGGGACTGGGTCCGGCGCACGTACGGCGGCACGCGCTCAGCCACCGTCGAAGCCACCCGCGCCTGCAGCTCGGCGTTGCACTCGATGCAGCGGGTGAGGGCTTCTTTCAGCTCCAGGCCAAGCTCCTTGAACACCTGCCGGAGCTGCGCGGTCACCTCGTCGTCGCGGATGAGGATGGCGCGCACGATGCCTGTCTGGATCACACGACGCTTGGTCAGGTCCCGGTCACGGGTCAGGAGCACCCGGCTTTCGGCCGCGGCCTCGCGGACCAGCTCGGCGTCGTCGATTCGAGGGTGGTACGAGGCGTCGTAACCCAGCGCGCGCAGCCAGCGCGCGAGCCGCCCGACATTGCAGTCGGCGAGGAACCTGGGCTTCATTGACGTCATCTTAGAATCGGGGCATGGCTGGGACGGAGGATCTGATGACCGCGCTGCGTAGAGAGGCGGTCTCCTGCTATTCGTGGTCGAATGGACCGCACGATCGCTATGCCGCTCACAGCCACTCGTACGAGAAGGTCCTCTACTGCGTGGACGGCTCGATCACTTTCATGCTTGAGCGCGAGGGCAGGCGGCTCGAGCTGAAGCCAGGTGACCGGATGGTGCTGCCCGCCGGCACCGTGCACTCGGCGATCGTCGGACCGGCGGGCTGCAAGTGCATCGAGGGCCAGCGCCCTTAGGCAGGTGGTCGCCAACACTCGCGGCGTAATATGAGATTGCCGATGAGCATCATCGAGTTCATCCGCGATCGGGCTCGGTTCTACAACTGCCCGGTGTGCGGGCGCAGCTTGAAAGGCTGCGAGATACAGGTCCTCAGCCACGAGGAGGAGCGGTTCCACCTGCAGGTCACGTGCGCGCAGTGCCAGGTGACCTTCATCGTCGTGCTGGCGATCGCGGGCGGCGCGGTCGAAGAGATCGAGAGCGTTGAGCCGGCCGCCAGCGTGGAGGCCGCACCGGCGCGGGAGCCGATCAGCGTCGATGAGATCCTCGACCTGCATCTCTACATGAAGAGCTTCCAGGGCACCCTGAAGGAGCTCATTCACCAGCCGGATCACAGCCGCGGCTGAGAGCCGGCCCGCGACTTCGTCGCGACCCGAGTGAAGCGCATCTTTCTCGACGACGCCGGCGGGGCGCCTCGACGATGTCACCGCCGCTCTGCGCGACGTCCCCGATGGCAACCCGTCCAGCCCGCACGCGGAAGGGCGGACGTCTCGCGCCGCGCTCGACCGCGCGCGCGACCTCGCCGCGAGCGCGCTCGGTGCCAATCGCACCGAGATCACGTTCACTTCATCCGGCACAGAGGCCGTGAATCTTGCGTTGTTCGGCGCGGTCCGCCGGATGCCGAAGTCCGGCGCCATCCTCACGTGGGCGGCCGAGCACCAGGCCGTGTTGGGCGCCGCACGCCGGCTGCAGGCAGAAGGCCGCCACGTCGAGATCGCGCCGGTCGATCACGCCGGTCGCGTCGACCCCGACGCTATCGCCCCGGGCACAGCACTGGTGTCGATCGGCCTGGCCAACAACGAGGTTGGCACCATCCAGCCGGTGCGGGAAGTCATCGACCGGGCGCACGAGCACGGCGCGCTCGTGCACGTGGACGCGTGCGCCGGTCCCCGATGGATTCCGATCCCCGATCGCGCCGACCTCGTCTCCTTCAGCGGGCACAAGCTGGGCGCGGGGCGCGGCGGCGCGCTCTACGTCAGAGATGGAGTGCGTATCGATCCGCTGTTTTACGGTGGCCCGCAGGAGTGGGGTCGCCGGGCCGGGCGCGAGGACGTGGCTTCTGCAACCGCCTTCGCCACCGCGATCGCGACATGCACGAATCAGCGGCAATCGCGTTCCGGCGCCGCCGAGAAGCGGTCGGAGCTGCTCCGCAGTCGCCTCGCTGAGCTCGGTGGGCGCTTGACCGGGGCGCGAGAGCGCCTTCCCAACTTCGCCACATGCGCGTTCGACGGCCGCAAAGGCGAGGACATGCTGCTAGCGCTCGACGTCGCCGGTGTCGCTGCGTCGAGCGGGTCGGCCTGCGCTTCGGGTTCGCTCGATCCCTCCCATGTGCTGCTGGCCATGGGCCTCAGCCTCAACGCCGCGCTCGGCAGCCTTCGTCTCTCAACCGGGTATGCGACCACAGATGAAGAGATCGCGCGCGCGCGCGACATCCTATCCAGCGTGTTCACCCGCTCGACAGCCCGTGCCTAGCCTCGAGGAAGAGCTCGCGACTCGCCTCGCCAAAGGCGAAGAGGTGGTGCTGGCCACAGTGATCCGCCTGGACGGCGCGCCACCGTCGCGAACGGGCGCCAAGCTGCTGCTCTCCCGCGATGCGACGCTTGCTGGCACGCTTGGCTGCAGCGAGTTCGACGCGGCCGCCCTGGAGGACGCGGGCCGCATCACTGATGCGGGCGCGCCGCAGCTGCGCACGTACCGTCACGACCTGGGCTCGATCGAGGTCTACATGGAACCCCACGCGCCCGCGCCGACGCTGGTTGTCTTCAGCGCCACTCCGATCGCAAAGGCGTTGCTGCGCTGGGCGGTCGATCTTGGCTTCCGGCCGGTGTTCGTGGAAACCCGCACCGAGCGCATGGCCGGCGCCGAGTGGCCTCGGGCCGTCACCGACCTCGGACAGCTGGCCGCGGCACTGGGAGCTGACGTCTATGCGGTCCATACCGACCACGACGCTCCTGACCTGGTCCAGTCTCTTGAGGTGATCCTGCCGTGCAATCCGCGCTTCATCGGCCTTGTCGGCAGCCGGCGCCACACCGGCCATCACCTGGAAGTCCTGCGAGCCAAGGGCGTCGAAGAAAGCGTGATCGAGCGGATTCAGAGCCCTGTTGGCCTCGACCTTGGCGCGGTCACACCCTCCGAGATCGCTCTTTCCATCCTGGCCGGGCTCGTGGCAGTTCGGAGGCAGGGCAGGGGAGGCTGGAAGCAGGGGGGTCGTTAACTGACGAGGATCGGCCTCGCGAACGCGACCCCATAATCAGGACCCGTGTCGATCCAAACCGGGACCAGACTCGGCCAATACGAGGTCCAGGACTTCATAGGGCAGGGCGCTATGGGTGTCGTCTACCGTGCGTATAACGTGCAGCTCACGCGCACGGGAGCGGTCAAGTTCATGCAGGCGATAACCCCCGACGAAGACTCGATCGCCCGCTTCCGTCGCGAGGCGCAGGCCATCGCCCAGATGCGCCACCCGAACATCCTCAACGTCTTCGACTTCGGTGAGTACGAGGGAACGCCGTACACGATCGTGGAGTACGTGCCCGGCGGCAGCCTGGCGAGCCGGATCAAACACAGCCCGATCGATACCGCGGCCGCACTCGAGTACCTGGACGGCATTGCCAGCGGCCTCGATTACGCGCATTCCCTGGGCATCGTCCACCGCGACATCAAGCCCGCGAACGTGCTTCTAGAGAAGGACGGCACGCCGATCATCGCCGACTTCGGCCTCGCCAAGCTGCTGCAGTCCTCGTCCCTGAAATCAATGACGGGGGTCGCGACTGGGACCCCCGCGTACATGGCGCCGGAGCAAGTGACTGGGAGCAAGGTCGGACCGCCTGCCGATCGCTACTCGCTGGCGACCATGGCGTACGAGATGCTGACCGGCTCGATTCCGTTCGAGGACGAAGGCGTTCTCGAGCTTTTGTACGCGCAGGTCCATCGCGACCCTCCCGCGCCAAGCTCGCGACGCCCCGAGCTCGGGCTCCGTGTCGATGCAGTCATCATGCGCGGGCTGGCCAAGGACCCCAGCGCGCGCTGGGAGAGTTGCACCGCGTTCGTCACCGCGCTGGGCCAGGCCCTCGCGCATGTGGCGGCTCCGGCCGTTGAACCCACGGTGGTGATGGCTCCGCCAGTGGCGGCGACGATGCCCTTCAGCGTGCCAGCACCGCCGCCGGCGGTTATCAAGCGCCGGTCGCACAAACGCCGAAACATCCTGATCGCCGTCGCTGCGCTGCTCGTGCTAGCGGTCGGGTTGCTGGTTGTTGCTTCGGCGCTTGCTAAACCAAGGCTGTCGCTGTCGGCTTCCACAGTCACGGCCGGCGATACCGTGGTCGTCACCGCCGGCAATCTGCCGGCCAACCAGGTCGGCGAGAGATCGAGCTATTGAGCACCCTCCTCACCTTTGCGTTTCGGGCCAACGCAAGCGGCAGCGTCAGCGTCCCGGTACTGGTCCCGCGGAACATCGGCGCCGGCGATCACACGATTAAGGTGTGTTGGGCCGCGCTGTGCCGCGCGTCGGCGACCCTCAACGTGACGGACTAGAACACCTCGGCGGCGATCAGGTCGTCGAGAGTTTCGCGGCGGCGCATCACGTGAGCTTGGCCGTCCCCCACCATCAGCACCTCAGGACGCGGGATGCCGTTGTAGTTGCTCGACATCGCCAGGCAGTAGGCGCCCGCGGCGGGCATCGCGATGATGTCGCCGGTCTTGAGCTCGGGCATCTCGATGTCGGTGATCAGGATGTCCGTTGACTCGCAGTATTTGCCTGCGATCGTCACCATGCGGTCGGGCGCGTGATCGGGGTTGGAGGCAAGAAACGCCTCGTATCTGGCTCCGTACAGCTTCGGCCTGATGTTGTCGCCCATGCCTCCATCGACCGCAACGTAGCGACGGACTTCAGGAATGTCCTTGATCGAGCCGACTGTATACACGGCCATGCCCGCCGGCCCCGCTATGGAGCGGCCGGGCTCGACCACCAGCCCGGGCACCTTCAGATCACGGCGCGCGCAGCCGGTCTCGAGCGCGTGACGAATGGTCTCGACGAACTGGCGTGGAGTGGGAGGGTCGTCGTCACGCGTATACGCGATTCCGAGGCCACCGCCCGCACCAAGCTTGCGCGGCTCGAAGTGCAGCTCGTCCCGCAGCAGGACCAGAAGGTCGAGCATGATCTCCATTGCCTGCATGTACGCGCCCAGGGCAAGGATCTGAGACCCGAGGTGGGAATGCAGCCCGACCACCTCCAGGCGGGGGTGCTGGAGGGCCTCGGCGATGGCTTTGAACGCGGCGCCTGACTCGATGGAGAACCCGAACTTCGAGTCGAGCTGACCGGTGGAGATGTGCGAGTGAGTGTCCGGCTTGACTCCAGGCGAGAGGCGCAGCATGACCGGCGTCCGCTTGCCCTCGGGCACGATCTCGCGGAGCAGTTCGAACTCGTATGCACCGTCGACGACGATGGTGGCACCCGCTCGATAGGCGGCTTCCAGGTCTTCGTGGCTCTTGTTGTTGCCGAGAAAGTGGATGCGGTCACCCGTGGCTCCCGACTTCTGTGCCAGGTAGAGCTCGCCGGCGGACACGACATCGAGCCCCAGACCCTCTTCCGCTATGACGCGGAGGAATCTCGGCGAGGCGAAGGCCTTCGCCGAGTACAGGACCTGGCCCGCGGAGCCCATCGCGGCGACGTATTCGGAGGCGCGCTGCCGCACAGTGGCCTCGTCGTACACGTAGAGGGGCGTGCCATGCTCGCGCGCGAGCTTCACCAGGTCGCATCCGCCCACCTCCATGTGGCCGGCGGCGTTGACCCGGTACGTGACCGGGAACAGCAAACTAGATCGTCAGTTCGGCCCGGAGCCGCAAGAGCCGCAGGCGCCTCCGCAGCAGCCGCCGCCGCCCTGCTCGCTCCCGAAATCGAGAGCGGAAGACGATTCGCCGCCGCCCGCCACGGCGAAGCTCGACACCAGCACCCTGGTCCTGGTCGACTCGCAGGCCGGGCAGATCTGGCTGGTATCCCTTTCGGCGAACCTGGTCAGGACCTCGAACCTCTCGGAGCAGCTCTCGCACCGATACTCGTAGATGGGCATCTCAATGACAAATTCTAAGCTGGAAGAGTTCGCGCAGCTGATTCGGGCCTGGCCCGGGCTTATGGCCAGGACGGACCGGGCGCTGATCGACGATGGCCTCGTGCTGTTGGACCATCTCGGCAGCGCGCGAAGCCTGGTCGACGTGGGGTCCGGGGCAGGCCTGCCGGGAATCCCGATCAAGATCGAACGGCCTGACCTGGACGTGACGCTCATCGAGGCCGACCAGTCGAAGGCGGCCTTCCTCGTCCATGCGTGCGCGGCGCTCCAGCTCCAGCACGTTATGGTCGTGGCACGGCGGGCGGAGGAAGCCGGCCACGACCCGACGCTTCGCGAGGCGTTCGACCTCGCGGTTGCGCGCGCGCTCGCGCCGCTGCCGGTGTTGGTGGAGCTGTGCCTGCCCCTGGTGAGAATCGGCGGGCGCCTGCTGGCGCAGAAGACGGAGGCCGAGGATCCCGCGGCAGCTAGGCACGCGATCGAGCTTCTGGGAGGCGAGCTGCTCGAGGTGCACGCATCGCCGTCGGCGGCGCGAGGTGCCGGAACGATAGTCGAGATCGGCAAATCGCGATGGACGCCAGAGCGCTACCCACGGCGCCCTGGCATCCCTGCCCGCAAACCCCTCGGATAACCGAGGAGGGACTACCGACTAGCTCAGTACCGGTTTGCCGCCTGCCTGGATGGTCTTGAGGTTGGTGAGCGCGAGGGTCTGCACCGGCTTGGGCAGCGCGGCATATTGGAGCGACGTCCCCTCGGTCTGACCGTCCGTGACCAGCCACTTGAACAGGTTGGCCAGAGCCTTGCCCTTGCCGGCATCGCTGACCGATGTCGGCAGTATCACCCAGCTGAAGCCTGCGATCGGATACGTGTCGGCGCCGGCCATGTTGGTGATGGAGAAGTTGGAAGGGCTGACGTCGGAGTTGTGCGAGGCGGCGGCGGTCGCGCCGGCGACGCTCGCCTGCACGAAGTTACCGTCGGCGTTCTTGATGTAAGCCTGGCTCATGCCGGTCTGAACCACATACGCGAGCTCGACGTAACCGATCGCACCCGCCGTCGACGTCACAGCCTGCGCAACTCCCTGGTTGCCGCTGCCGCCGATGCCGGCCGGCCACGAGACCGCCTTGCCGACGCCCACCCTCGACTTCCACTCGGGCGAAACCTTGGCGAGATAGTCGGTGAAGTGGTAGCTGGTGCCGCTGCCATCGGAGCGATGGACGACCTGGATCGCGCTGCTGGGAAGGCTCACGCCGGAGTTCATCGCGGTGATCGCGGGGTCATTCCACTTCGTGATGCGACCGAGATAGATGTTCGCGAGTGTCGGGCCGTCGAGCTGAAGCTTGCTGACCCCCGACAGGTTGTACGCAACCGAGATGACGCCAAGGGTCGTCGGCACCTGAACCAGCGCGGTCGCACCGCCCGGAACCTTGGCGATGTCAGCGTCAGTCATTGGCACGTCGCTGGCACCGAAGTCAACGGTGCCTTTTTGAAACTGGGAGATGCCGGCGCCCGAGCCGACAGCCTGATAGTTGATCGTCACCTGCGGATACTTCGTTGTGTAGTCGAAGAATGCCTTTGTATAGAACGGTGCCGGGAAAGTCGCGCCGGCGCCGGTGAGCGATCCGCTTCCCACGTCGACCGGTGACGGTGTTGCCGAGCCGCACGCGGCGGCGAACATCGCGGCCGCAACGCCGGCGAGCATCGCACGCCCAATTGGTCTGCCTGACAGCATCGAACCCTCCTCCAACCGTTTGAAACCGATGTCTGTTGGCTTTCAAGCTAGCGGGGCCCGTTTAAGGAGGGATTAACTCGTGCTTAAGCATCCGCGCGATCGCGTCGCTCATATACTCCGGCCGTGATCTGGGATCGAGGCCGCAACGAGCAGCAACCGGAAAGGCGGGTCGCGCAGCGCGATCCGTTTGGCGCGCTGCTCGAGAGCGCACCCGTCATGGCGCTCCTGCTGGATGCCGAAGGTCACGTCGTGGCCGCGAACCGGGAGGCGCGCGAATTCTTCGAAATCGAGCAGGACCGATTGCCGGCAAGCCTGGTCGAGGTGACCCTGGAGGCAAGCCTGCTCGAGGTCCTCGACAGCACCACCACGGAGGCCGAGGCCCACCTGGTGCACCATCGCCGCACCGTGCTCGTCAAGCTCGAGCCGGGAATGCGTGCCGGAGAAACCCTCATGTTCATGACGGACGTCACCGAGCTGCGCCGGTTGGCGACGGTGCGCCAGGAGTTCGTGGCCAACCTGGTCCACGAGCTGAAGACCCCAATCACATCTTTGCGCCTCACCGCGGAGAGCCTGCTGGGCGACCCATCCCCGAAAGACCGGCACCGATTTGCGGACCGGCTGGTGAGGGAAGCGGATCTGCTTAGCAAGATCATCGACAACCTACGGCAGCTGGGCGACATCGAAGCCCGCACGATGGCGGTCGAGACGGCGCAGTTCGACCTGGGTGAGCTGGTGCTGGAAAGCGTGACCAGGCTTGGCATCGAACGGCCGGTCAACACCGACATCCCCCCGTCCTTGAGCGTGACTAGCGACCGGCCGAAGCTGGTGCAGGCTCTGGACAACCTGCTCGACAACGCCGCCAAGTTCTCGCCTCCCGGCTCGGCGATCGATGTCACCGCCTCCGTAGCCGGTGACGAGGTGCTGGTCAGCGTCCGTGACCGCGGCCCCGGGATCTCTCCCGAGCACTGGAGCCGGGTTTTCGAACGCTTCTACAAGGTAGACCGCGCCCGCCCGCGCGAGGCAGGAGGCTTTGGGTTGGGGCTTGCGATCACCAAGCACCTGGTGCAGGTGCTGGGAGGACGGATCTGGACGGAAACTGCCCGGGACGGCGGCCAGGTGTTCACCATCGCCCTACCGCGGGAAGTCTTAACGAACCCATAAACCAGCGTTAACCCGGGAGGCCGTATTCTGCTCATCGAGTGGCGGACGCTAGACCGATCATTCAGCCTCTGGCGCGACTAGGGAGGCCCGAGCTTCGAGCGATGCCGGGATCCGCAGGAACGAAGCTCGAGGTCGGGTCCCTCTCCTTCTTCTATGGCAAGACGCGCGCCCTCAAGGACGTGACCTTCGACATTCCCGAACGCCGCATCACGGCCATCATCGGGCCGTCGGGGTGCGGCAAGACCACGCTGTTGCGGGTCTTCAACCGTATGTACGATCTCGTGCCCGGCGCGCGAGCCCAGGGCACCGTGATGTTCGACGGGACGGACATCGTCACCACCACCAAGCTCCTCGACCTGCGGCAGAAGGTGGGCATGGTCTTTCAGCGTCCAAGCCCCTTCCCGATGTCGATTCGCGACAACGTCGCGTTCGGCCCGCGGCTCCTGGGCTGGAGCAAGACCCGCATCGACGACGTCGTTCGCCGAAGTCTCGAGGCCGCGGCCTTGTGGGACGAGGTCTCCGACCGGCTGGACGCCCCCGGCACCTCGCTCTCCGGTGGGCAGCAGCAGCGGCTGGTCATCGCGCGATGCCTCGCGGTGAGCCCCGAGGTGATCCTCATGGACGAGCCCTGTTCGGCGCTCGACCCGGTTGCGACACTGAAAATCGAAGACCTGATGGTCGAGCTGGCGCGGGACTACACCATCGTCATCGTCACGCACAACATGCAGCAGGCAGCTCGCGTCTCCGACTTCACAGCCTTCATGCTCATGAACCCCGAGGGGCGGCATGGCGAGTTGATCGAGTTCGCGCCGACCGCCGATCTCTTCAATGCGCCGAGGGATCCGAGGACAGAGGCTTACATCACAGGGCGCTTCGGGTAATTGATATCTAATTGCCTCGCCTGACATTCGAAAAAGAGCTCGCGAGCCTTCGCGAATCGGTGGTCCGCATGGGCACCCTCGTGGAGTCGCAGATCGAAGCGTCCCTCGATGCATTACGTCGACGGGATGGCGCCGCAGCGGAGAAGGTCCGCTCGCAGGACCAATATCTCAACGAGCTCTTCAAGCAGATCCGCGAGCAGATATTCATGGTCATCGCCACGCAGCAGCCGGTGGCACGAGACCTGCGCCGCCTGATGGGCATCCAGTACATCGCCACGGAGCTCGAGCGGATGGGCGACTACGCCGTCCGCATCGGCCGCATGACCAAGACGCTCGTCGGGCTTCCTGACCGGCCGCTCCGCGCGGAGTTTGGGTTGATGGGAGACCTTGCAATCGGCCAGGTGCACGACATCCTGGAGGCCCTCATCGACGAAAACGAGGCGCATGCCCGCGAGGTCGCCGGCCGCGACAACGAGATCGATCGCCTCTATCACCGCACATTCGACGAGCTCATATCTGAGATGGGCAGGGGCAACACCGATTCCGATGGCGCGCTCAGGGCGGTGACGCTGCTGCTGGTCGCCCACAACCTCGAACGGATCGCCGACCGGGTCACGAACGTGGCCGAGGACATCGTGTTTCTCGAAACGGGCCAGGTGGTGGAGCTGGGATGAGCCGCGCCGCGGCCGGCGGCAACTCCGGCCGCGTCCTTGTCGTCGAAGACGACGAGGGCATACGCGACATGCTGAAGTACAACCTCACCGCCGCCGGATTCACGGTGCAGGAGGCCAGCGACGGCGCTTCAGGGCTGCGCACCGCGCGCACGGCGAGGCCAGACCTGGTGCTGCTCGACCTGATGTTGCCGGGAATGAGCGGCTTCGATTTCTGTCGAGCGCTGCGCAGGAGCAGCAGGGTGCCGATCATCATCATCACGGCGAAGGACTCCGAGGTCGACAAGATCGTCGGGCTCGAGCTCGGCGCCGACGACTACATCACCAAGCCCTTCTCGATTCGCGAGGTGCTGGCCCGCGTGCACGCGGTTCTCAGGCGCGCCCAGCCTGAAGCGAACGAGCCCAAAGGGATCCCGGAACAGGACTCGATCGGAGGCTTCAGCATCGATCGTGCGGCGAGGCGGGTCATCCTGGACGGCGCCGACGTCAAGCTCACGGCTCGCGAGTTCGACCTGATCTCATACCTCCTCGCCTTCCCCGGCCGGGTCCACACACGCGACTCCCTGCTCGAAAACGTGTGGGGCCGCGAATTCGCGGGGGACCGCAAGACGGTCGACGTTCACATCCGATGGCTGCGGGAGAAGTTTGCCGAACGCGCGCCATTCGAGATCGTCACCGTGCGCGGCATCGGCTACCGGCTGGACCGGCAACCGGCTCCGATCGACCTCCTCGCCGGCGCCAAAGAGGATCACATTGGCGGCCGCGGTCGATAGCGCGGCCGTCGCGCCCGTCGAGATCCCCCGGCCCCCAGACCGTTATCGGACGTTCACCGCCTTCGTGAGCTGGGCGGCACCGGCATCGCTCATCCTCATCGTCGCGGTCCTCATCCAGCAGGCGTGGCCATCGGTGACCAGGTTTGGAGCCGGCTTTCTGATCGGCACCGAATGGAACCAGGTGACCAACAGCTTCGGCGCTCTTCCTTTCATCTTCGGAACCGTCGTCACGAGCGCAATCGCGCTGGCAATCGCTCTTCCGGTCGGGGTCGCCGTCGCGGTTCTTCTTGCGGAGCCCGGAGCGCAGGGCGTGCGTGGAGCGCTCGGCACGGGCATCGAGCTCCTGGCGGCGATCCCAAGCGTCGTTTACGGCATCTGGGCCCTGTATGTGCTCGCGCCGTGGACGCTGCTGCACATCGAGACTCCCGTCACAGACCGCTTGGGCTTCATTCCATTCCTGGGCGGCGTTCCGCGGCAGACGAGCCTGTTCACCGCGTCGCTGGTGCTCGCGGTCATGATCCTACCCACCCTGTCGGCGGTCTCGCGGGACGTGATCCGATCGGTCCCCCGCGGTCTGCGCGAGTCAACCGTTGCGATCGGTGCCACATGGTGGGAGACGACCTGGCACGTGATCCTGCCGGCGGCGCGCGCCGGCATCTTCGGCGCCACCGTGCTCGCGCTCGGCCGCGCGCTGGCGGAGACGGTTGCCGTGGCGATGGTGATCGGCAACCGGCCCGAGATCCCCCATTCGGTGTTTTCGCCGGGCTACACCCTGGCGGCAGTCATCGCCAACGAGTTCGCAGAGGCGACCGGTGACATCTATCAGGGCGCGCTGGTCGAGATCGGGCTGGTCCTCATCCTGGTCACCCTGACGGTCAACGTCCTGGCCCTCCTGCTGGTCCAATCGGCGAGGGCGAGAGCGCTGGTATGAAAAACCTATGAGACACATCGTCATGCGTCGATTCGGCAACACTTTCGCGCAGGGCGTGATGTACGCGTTCACCGTGCTCGCTCTCATCCCCCTCGGGCTGGTGCTTTGGTTCACCGCCTCCAACGGCCTGCCGGCGGTGTCCCACCTGGAATTTTTTCTGAACTCGCAGCGGCCGACCGGAATTCCTGGCGGCGGGGTGGCCAACGCCATCGCCGGCACCGCGATCATCGTCGGCATCGCCTCGCTGGCCGCAATTCCAGTCGGCGTCCTGAGCGGCATCTACCTCGCCGAGTACGGGGCAGGTCGGTGGGCGAGCTGGGTCAGGCTGGCCAGCGACGTGCTGGTCGGCGCGCCTTCGATCGCGCTCGGTCTCTTTGCGTATGCGCTGGTGGTCGTGCCACAGCACCACTTCTCGGGAATCTCCGCCTCGGTCGCGTTGGCGATCCTCATGCTCCCCGTCGTCGTTCGCACCACCGAAGGCGCAGTCGGGCTCATTCCCAATGGACTGCGCGAGTCAGGCCTTGCTCTTGGCCTGCCCCGATGGCGGGTGTCGCTGCAGCTCATACTGCCGGCTGCCGCCCCGGGCGTGATCACGGGAGCGCTGCTCGCGGTCGCGCGAGCCGCGGGCGAGACGGCGCCGGTGCTGTTCACGGCTTTCGGCAACCAGTTCCTGACGTTGGACCCGAACCGTTTCATGTCGACGCTGCCGCTCGTGGTCTTCCGCGACGCCCTGACGCCATACAAAGACCTGCAGCAGGAAGCGTGGGGCGCCGCGCTCGTGCTGGTGGTGATGGTGCTGGTGATAAACCTCGGCAGTCGCTGGGTGTTGCGACGCCAGATCCGCCTGGCGAGGCAGTTGTAGCGGCGCAGGGTTTTCATTAAGGTTGTTGGAACCCGGGGGCCTGCGCAGGTAAACTCAGAGCCCTGAGTCGATCGCATCGGTAAATGAATAGAAGACGTCCTACCCCGCCGATCAACCAGACGAAGGAGCAATGTTGGCCACCAAAATCCTCGAGTTGACCGATGTGAGCGTGATCCGTGCGGCAGGCGGAGTCGTCTATCGCACCGATCCATCCGGCGAGACCGAGTTCGCGATCATCCATCGCCCTGCCTATGACGACTGGACGCTGCCCAAGGGCAAGGTCGAGCCCGACGAGTCGCCGGAGGACTGCGCCCTGCGCGAGGTGCGCGAGGAGACCGGGCTGCGCTGCGAGATCGAGCGGCCGCTCGGCTGCACCGCCTACGTCGACCGGCGCGGGCGCGACAAGGTGGCGTGCTACTGGCTCATGGAGGCAAAGGGCGGGCGGTTCCGGTCGGGGATCGAAGTCGACAAGCTGGCCTGGTTGCCCGTTGCCGACGCGATCAACCGGTTGACATACCCGCGCGACAAGAAGCTGCTGGAGCAGCAAGACATCCCCTAGACACCGGGCCGCGCCGCACCACTCGGTAAGCTGAGGTGGTGCAAACCGTGACCGCCGACCGGCTGGTGATCGCCGGCGTCGAGCTTCGCTCGCGCCTGTTCCTCGGAACAGGCAAGTACGCCGACAACGAGACGATGCTCGGGGCCCTTGAAGCGTCAGGTTGCGAAGTCGTGACTGTGGCGCTGCGCCGCCTCGACCTCGACGATCCCAAGAAGAAAACGATCCTCGATGTCATCGATTGGAAGCGATTCCGAATCCTTCCGAACACGGCGGGTTGCCGCACGGCCGACGAGGCCATCCGCATCGCCCGCCTTGCGCGCTCGATGGGGCTGTCGGAGTGGGTGAAGCTCGAAGTCATCCCGGACCCGCGCTACCTGTTCCCCGACCCCGAGGAGACGCTGAAGGCCGCGCGATCGCTCGTGACCGAGGGCTTCAAGGTGCTGCCCTACATCAACGCGGATCCCGTGCTGGCGAAGAAGCTCGAGGAGATCGGAACGGTCACCGTCATGCCGCTGGGTTCGCCCATCGGCTCGGCTCAGGGTCTGCAGACTCTGCAGCAGATTCGCATCATCATCGACCAGGCGAAGGTGCCCGTCGTCGTCGACGCCGGAATCGGCTCGCCGTCGGACGCGGCGCTCGCCATGGAGATCGGAGCCCACGCTGTGTTGGTCAACACAGCGATCGCGCTTGCCCAGGACCCGCAGCTGATGGCCGAGGCGATCGCCGGCGGCGTCGAGGCGGGCCGTAAGGCATACAGCGCCGGCCTCATCCCCAAAGGCGAACGCGCAAGCCCGAGCTCCCCCACCGAGGGCATCTCGCGCCCCGCCGGCTAGTCACTCCAGTCGCGATGGCGATCGTGACGAGCGCGAGCGCAGGCATGAGGGCGGCCGGGCGCGCCACGATCCTCCAGTTGCGTGACCCAGGCTCGATCGCGCGTGCGATCGAGGAAGTGGCGGTCGAGCTCGTGGCGACGTCCCCGGTTCCCGTCGTCATCAGCTCGCGATGCGATATCGCTCTGGCCGTCGGGGCAGCCGGCGTCAATCTGCCCGAAAGCGACATCTCCGTCGAGACCGCTCGCGGCCTGCTGGGCGAGCGGCTGGTCGGACGGTCCGTGCATTCGGTCGATGGCGCGTTGCGCGCCGAGACCGAGGGTGCGGACTACGTGATCTTCGGTCCGGTCTGGGCCAGCGCGAGCCATGCTGCGTCCGAGCCCGCGGGCATCGCCGCGCTGGCCGAGGTCGCGCGCAGTGTCCGCATCCCGGTGCTCGCGATCGGTGGCGTCACGGAGGAGCGCATCGCAGAGTGCCTGGGCGCGGGCGCTGCCGGGTACGCCGCAATCGGATTGTTCAAGTGATCGCTCTGCAGATCAACGGCCGGCGCGTCGAGCTCGAAGGCCCGATCAGCCTGCTGGCCTATCTCGAAAAGCTGGACGTCAATCCACGCTCGGTCGCTGTCGAGCACAACGGGGTCATCATCGAGCGATCCACCTACGCCGACGCCCGCCTCGACGATGGCGACGTGGTCGAGATCGTGCGCATGGTCGGCGGTGGCGCTTAGCGCCGGCCGGCCCTGTCCTTTATCGCCGACTCGGCCTCCGCGCGCTCGTCCCATGGCTCTGCGCCCTCCGCCATCTGCATCGTGCGCTCGTGTCCTTTGCCGGCCAGCAGCACCGTGTCGCCCGGGCGTGCGACCTCGATCGCGCGACGGATCGCGGAGCGCCGGTCGATCACGACCTCGTAGTCGCGGCCCGGAGCCTTCCCCGAGACCCCCGACTGCACGTCCCTCGCGATCTCCGTCGGGTCCTCTCGGAGCGGGTCGTCGGTCGTAATGATGAAAAAGTCGGCAAGGTCTGCGGCCGCTTTGCCCATTCCGGGCCGATCGTGGTCGGAACGCGCGGTCGAGCCGAAGACCGCGATCAGCCGTCCGCGCGTGAAAGGGCGCAGCTCGGCAAGCGCGCTGGCCAGGGCGCCGGCCGAGTGGGCGAAATCGATGAACACGCTGAAGTCCTGGCCCAGGTCGACGCGTTCCAGGCGCCCACGAACGCCATCGAAGCCGGCAAGCCCCGGTCCGATCTCTTCGACCGGCACGCCCACGGCGAGGCAGACGCCGGCCGCGCAAAGCGCGTTGTAGACGTTGAAGCGGGCCGGCACCGCCAGCGTCACCTCGGTTTCGCCCAGCGGCGTCTTCAGGCGGAAGCGCGAGCCAGTG
>Ga0209236_1000336_pt1 | contig 26407 bp, 23 predicted proteins | sample GraSoi013_1_40cm_FD_185819 | JGI IMG/M metagenome (GOLD analysis project Ga0209236, IMG submission 185819) | Grasslands soil microbial communities from the Angelo Coastal Reserve, California, USA - Sample 09_27_2013_1_40cm (SPAdes) (version 2) | ecosystem: Environmental > Terrestrial > Soil >... | reverse complement strand
CGACTTGAGCATCACGGGATGACTCGCACATCGCCTGTGGATATCTGTAAAGCTTCGGTTGCAAAGTCTCGTTCAGTTTCGCATTTCTCTATTCTTCGGAGGAAGAATCTACCCCACCCCGCTACAAGAGCGAAGCCGCCTCTGGCGAGTTCTAAAAGGTTTGATCGGAAGAAATCTACTCGATACCGGAGCTCTGATTCATCAAGACGTGGCAGAAATTGAAACTAGTGACTCAAGTGTTTGATCGATGTTGGGGGTACTGGTTTCGAATGGAGTGACACGATGGATTTCATTTCTAGAAGCCGGCTTGGTCAGATGTCGATGGGTCCTAGGCGGCGGAAGATAGACGCCTAGCGAAATTTTCCGATGAACTTGCGTCTGGACCCGTGATGTCTTCGGTAAGCGGGTTTTACATTTTTTACATCTTAATCCTTGACCTTTGCCCATAGATTCACATCGAGCTCCGCAGCGAGAACATAGAGGGTTCTCCCGCAGAACCACATCAACTAATCCGGTCACTTCCAGTTTTTCCACGTTCAGGGTCAACTCTCCAAGGGACCGAGACCGGATTCCACCTGAAACGATAACCGAGTCCTCAGGAACTAGCTGAAGAGCCGCTTCACGAACGGGTCCTGTTGCCCTGTAGGCTGCACAGTAAACCAATCCTGTCTCGTCACTTGTTCTGAAAATTACGTGGCCTCCGCGAAGCATTCGAGGGGCATCGCTGACCCTTCCAGCAATCACTGCGGATTGGTGGGGCTCAAGTGTTTCGATTCTTCTGCGACAACTTAGATGAGCATCTGTTCCCTGGTTCGTCTTGAAGATCATGACCCTTTCGATCGGTTCATCGATCTCGATTTGATTGAACGCCTTAGCGACGCTTGCAGGGTCTTCGCCTCGGACTCCAAGCAGAACAGGGTCGGGGCCGTGAGGACAAATGAGTACTCTCCCTGTTTCAGGGTCGACATTGTTGAAAGTTAGACCGCGGAACATTGCATCCATTCGACGAACTGAGTCATGATTCACTCTCCTGGTCGTCCCAATGTTTTCGGGTGTCCTATATGCAATAATCTCGAAAGTATGATCGCTGCTGAAGTCGGCTCCGATGCTTGCTAACGCTCCGACGAGTCCCCGGGACCCTTTGAGCAAGTGGGTTTTCGCGCCTACTGCATTCGCGACACGTTGCGCTTCTCTAACAGAAAGAATGTCGTGCAGTGCTCTGACGGAAAACTCGGCGAATGAGCTTGGTACCGGGCCTTTGAGGAATACTATAGCTGGGTCTGTTGATCGCTGGCTAGCGTCGGTCGTCCGTTCGACAACTGAAACTGCAATTTTCTTCACCTCATTCAGTTGTTCTTCTTTGAGACTGAAGTGGAGTGAGAGGGCTCCGTTTCCGCGTGTTTTCCAGGGAATGTTAGGGTTGAGCCTTACCAACCAGGGAAAGTCGATGGGTTTGAGTCCTTTGGATACTAGCTCTTGGAAAAGGAGCGCTGCAGTGTATGTGGTGCATCCTCCTAGTCTTGAATCGGTGTCGTCGATTCCGATGTGAAACTCAGTTAGCACTGGGGCCACATTCCCTGAAAGACGGTTCTAAGAACAGGATTTGAGAGCTATACTAGTTCTCGATGACTATCATGGTCAGGGTGGATTTTACCTTGTTGAGATGGCGTACCTTCCAGGTGATGATCTCTTTCAGCTTGTCCATGGTGTCGGCGGATACCTTTGCGACGATGTCGTATACTCCGTAGACCATGTAGGCTTCTTTGACCTGCGGGACCGATTTTAGTTCCTTGACGACTTGGTCTTCGGAACCGATCTCGGCGTTTATTAGAACGAATGCCATAGGCATTTTTGAAACAGCCGAGTTGAGGGTTTGAGCTGTTTAGTTTTAAGCTTTCGGCCGAATCGTGTGGCACTAATGGTGAGTAGTACCGGGCGTTACTAGTGTTGGTTTCAGAATTGATATGCCCGGTTCCAGTGTGTAGCGGGAAGACTGAAACTCGATGAGTACCGCGACGCCGTCAAGCATCGATCTGACAGCTCTCATTGTTAGCTTGGGAGTGCTCATAGTGGCGTCGCTCAGCGATCTGAAGACTCGAGAAGTTTCCAATAGATTCTGGATAATCTACGCTCCGATAGCAGCCGTCTTGTTCATAGGACGAATTGTTTTTGCCCCGGATACCGCTGCGATCCTCCTGGTGTCCGCTGCGGCGACCATTGTCGTCGCGTTCCTGCTCTTCCAGTTCGGAGCGATGGGTGGAGCCGACAGTAAAGCCTTGATGTGTATTGCTCTCGCTCTTCCAGTAGCCCCAGCTTTTCTGTCTCCGCTTTGGCAAGCTCCGTTGAACTTCTATCCATTTCCAATCGCCATCCTCGTCAACTCATTCCTACTCTCCATCAGCATGATGTTCATTCTACTTGGGAAGAACGTCCTTTCGAGGTCCTCTGCGGGCAAAGGTCTCTTTCAAGGATTCGAGAAAGAGTCGATCTTGAGAAAAGCTTTGGTTCTTCTAACCTCATACAAGACCAGTTTCAATGTGCTCCAATCCAGCACACATCTATATCCTGCCGAACAGGTCGCGGTTGTTAATTCTCGGCCTGTGCGACAATTGCACCTCGTTTCTTCGGTCGACGAGGAACGAGACAAGCTCGTCGCTGGACTCCAAGGCTACAAGGATCAAGGGCTGTTCTCCGATGGTGTCTGGGTTACCCCAGGTCTTCCTCATCTAGTATTCATGACTGCGAGCCTAGTCGTGACCGTTGTGATTGGTGACTTGTTGATGTGGCTCTTTTTCAGAGCCGTGGGGGTTTCATAATGACATCGTCGATTTTAAATCCCGCAGTAAACGACAACGACAGAAGCCTAGGAGTGAAAGTGTTGGCCGCAGACGAATTCAGCGTACAGTCCCTGATGAAACTAGGACTAACAGAGTACGAGGCCCGAATCTACGTCGTGCTGACGAAAATGGGGCCCAGAAACGCCAGCGAGATCAGCTTCCTCGGCAAAGTCCCGAGGCCAAAAACATACGGTGCGATCAGAGGACTAGAAAGCAAGGGTCTTTTGCGGATCGTACCAGGCAAACCAGAAAGATACATGGCCGTATCGCCAAACGACGTACTCATACCGCTCGTCGAGAAACTGAACAAGGAAACAACAGAATGCGTCCAAGTTGTCGAAAACCTGGCCATGGCATTCGAATCCTCAAGATACGTCTACACCGAGAAACCCTACGAGAGATACGACCTCTGGAGCGTTAGAGGCAGGGACAAGGTGTACAAGCGGGTCCAGGATATGATCGGCGAAGCCAAGGTCAACGTCTTCTTCACCACCACAGCGAACGGGCTAGTACGGATCTACAAGGCACACTCAGAGGTCCTGGAGAAAGCAGCGGAGAGAGGAGCCAAGGTCAGAGTCGCTGCCCCAATAAACCAGATCAACCAGAGCGTCGCGCGGGAACTAGGAGAAGTCATAGAGGTAAGAAACTCATCTGGCCCGATGGTGAAATTCCTCACTGCAGACTCTGCTGAGATTATCTTCACAGAAGACATCCCCGACGATACCAACGTCGCGACGGGACAAGACGTAGCAACCTGGACAAACGACCCGTTACTTGTGAAGGCACATGAGAAAATGTTTGACCAGCTCTGGCCTTCCCAGCCTCAACAGAAGGAAGTAGTGAAAAAGCCAAAGCTCGCTAGTCTATCCAGATAGAACAACCTGTTATCCACGCGATCGTTCTCGGATAATACCGGGGATATCCGGTTCTCTCCCCGGATTGATACACGCGACTGTCCATGTAACTATTCGACAATTTTCGAAGTTACATGATGCCTATGTTGGATGCGGCCTTGGGTGTAGTCAGTGGCTTGTGGGCGATATCCACGCCACGACCCCAGAGCTAGAGAGCAAATGAGTCGATTGAACAGATCCAAGGATACCTTACGCGACAGAATACTGCACGTGCTCTCCGGCGCTCCAATACCAATGGACGTCGAGAACGTACGGATCAAGTCAGGGCTCAAGAATTGGGAAAGCACCAAGGCACTGCTCCTCGAGCTCGTAGTGGAGGGACTCATCAGCGGTCAGAAGACGACAAAGTCCTGGGTCTTCTGGGTAGACCACACAGACACCAGGCTAAGCATAGCAGGAAGAGATCACGCATGAACAACGCCCCTAGAAACCTCCACCGCGGAACAACGGTACCAGCGAGCCAATCAAGCGCGCCTTCTCGCGTAGCCCAGGCTTCGGTTCAATCTGGGAAAAGGGTTGGGACGAGCCCACAGGGAAACTACAAGGAGTGAAAAAATTGGAAAAAATAACAGGGAACAAGAAAGGCATCAACACCATACTTGCATCTCTACTTATGGTCGTTATCGTTGTCGTTGCATCCGTTATGGTCTACGCCTGGTCGACAGGACTACTCGGCACCTTACTAGTTCATCCCACAACTGGCCAAGAGAATTTGAGCCTAGAGGCATGCAGCCCCTGCTCTTTCACGTCAGGCACCAACGTTACAATGAGTATTAGAGAACTCGGCACAGTAAACGTTACTCTCACCAGCTACTTTGTCAAAGACTCCAGCGGAAACCAGTATTCGCGGATATCGTGGGGAGCCCCCAATGCACCTCCAGTGATCGCTCCCAACCAAGTGAAGGGAATCATCGTCCTCATCAATGCGGGCTGTGGATCTTCCTGCACTCTGACCGGAAACGCCTTCACATTCACCTCAGGCTACTCCTACACTATTACCATGGTTACTTCACGGAACACTCAATTCTCGTTCTCGGTGACCCGGTAAACAGGTGATCCAAGAAATGAAACCAATTCGCAAATGTCTCAATGACAAGAAAGGCATCGACACGATTCTTGCAGCACTACTCATGGTCGTCATCGTCGTCGTCGCGTCAGTCATGGTTTACGCCTGGTCGACAGGACTACTCGGCACCTTACTGGTACATCCCACAACTGGCCAAGAGAGTTTGAACTATGTTACGAACTCTGGTGCGTTCGCAAGCGGCACAAGTATGACGGCGTACATCAATAACTTGGGTACTGCGAACACCACTCTCGTAACGTACTATGTGAAGGACGCGAACGGCAACTCATACCAGTACAATTACAACACTGGAGCGGGACCAACGATAGCCCCCAACACGAGCGCTTCGATTACCTTCACCATAGGAAGCAGTTGCGGTACTTGCACCTTGACAGGTTCAGCCTATACATTCACATCCGGCTACTCGTACACCGTACTGATGATTACCTCGCGAAACAACCAGTTCACTTTCTCGGTGACAAGGTGAGCCTACGCATGGTGGGTCTCGATGCCTGGTTTGAACTTCCCCGTTTTTTGAAAACCGATCTATAGCGGTGAAACTAGAAGTTAGGAGAGGAATAGAACTGTGACTACGGTTAGGTGGGCCAAGTCTAGGGTGAAGAAGAACCGTAGGTCACGAAAGGGCATTTCTACAATCATGGCCAACTTGACCATGCTTATCATAGTTGTATCTTTGAGTGGGCTGCTCTTCATATGGGCAACATCCAGCTTCGGAGCCTATGCCGGCGGCGCGGGATACTGGTTCACAAGCCGAAGCATCGCCAATCAGGAAAGGGTTTCCTTGGAGGCTGTCTATTTTGGGAGCACGGGCCCCAGCAACAACATAGTGACTCTTTACGTGAGGAATGTGGGGACGGCTCCGTTCACGGTCGCCTCAGTATATGAGAATTCGACCCTCTACCAGATCTCACAGTCTCCAATACCCGTTAACCAGGTTCAGTCGATCCAGATCTTCCTCTCGGGCCAGACTTGGGCTCGCGGAGATCTCCAGACCATAAGGGTCGCGACAATCAGGGGAACGACAGTAACCGCGACTTGGGTGTCCTAGCCATGGGTATGTATCGCCGATTTGTTCATGCAAAGAAAGGAATGAGCACTGTATTTGGAGGGCTCTTCTTTGTCATACTGATACTCATGGGGTTCAACTTGATGACTTGGAATTTTCTTCAGTTCGATGCCTACAACGGCGTAGTAACCTCGATGAGCCAGCGCGACCAGCTGTCCAGCTCGGAGAATATTCAAGCGGTCCCTCCGGGTGCAACTGGTTTTGCCGGTAACTCCTTCAACATTACCGTTACCAATTTAGGCGGAATTACAACAACACTCTCGAGGATCTACATTCAGAACGTCTCGCCAACCGGCACTCTGCCTCTACAGTGTCGAGGGGCTAGCTTGTGCACCGTAGACTCAGGATCCGGTACGATCAATTGCGCGGGTAATGGCAACTGCGGTTTCACTAACGCGAACATCCGACCCGGAGAGAACAATCATGTCATGAAGGTCACAGGGCTAACGGTCAACGATGGAAGTGGCTACCAGGTTATCATGTCATCGACGCGAGGAAGACAGTTCAGCTTCTTTTATCCATGGCCTGTAAACGGCTTTGGTGGTTCTAACTCGAATGCTACGAACACCGCGCATGGAGCTCTGGACGTAAAATTCGACCTTAACTCCTTCAACTTTACCCGGGGCACCCAGACCGTTTCTGTACCCGGTTGGACTGTCCCTTATGCGACACCTCTTGTATACTGGGTAAAAGTAGTCAATAACGCTGTCAACCCAATCACCATCTCACAGTATACGTCGCTCTACTTCGTATGCTACCAGGACAGGTTCGGTTCAGGCAACGGCACTTGCAATGAGACTGATCTCAACTTCGTTGTCGACAACCGAACCATGAATCCGAACACTCTGATGGCATACGACGATGTAAACCGGCCCTACGTTCTTCCAGGTGCCGGTCCGAATGGTCCGACCGGGTCCACAATTATCAAGTTCGGTTCCTTCTGTCCTGGCGCTACCTGTGGGAATCCTCCGCCCAACCAAGATGTCGACTTCCCCACACCCTATCTGGTCTTCATGGGATTCTTCTACAAGATCAACGGACAGATAGTCGGCCAGACAATTTCGTTCGTCGCCGTCAGAGCTTGCACAACATACCCATCATGCCCCTAGAACCCCGGGCTTGATCAGACATGAGCAGTGGAATCTTAGTACCACCGAGATGGGGCGGGAGAAACAGCGGGGCTTTATCCTCAGAACCCTTTGAGATGTTTGGTTTGAACTTCCACGTCTCAACAGAGATTGGAGCACGATAGACATCATGGGAGATAGGAAGAGAGAATGAGTCTAGTAAAATGGGCAAAGAATCGTATTGAAAGGAACCGCAAGTCAAAGCGGGGCATCGCTACGATCATGGCCAACCTGACCATGCTTGTCATAGTCGTTAGTCTAAGTTCCCTACTCTTCGTCTGGGCAATCTCGAGCTTCGGAGCCTACCAGGGTGGTGCAGGTTACTGGTTCTCCAGTCGCAGCATTGCCAACCAGGAACGGGTTTCGGTCGAGAACGCTTTCTTCACCGGATCATGTGGCACTTGCAACAATATCATTAAGGTCTATGTGCGTAACGTGGGAACAATCCCGTTCACCATCGCGTCAGTCTATGTAAATTCGACGCTCTTCCAGTTCTCACAAACAGTCAACGTAGGCAACGTGACCACGACCCCGTTGACCATGACGCTGAGCGGCACGAGCTGGGCTCATAACGACATCCAGAAGATCACCGTCGCTACCGTTCGAGGAACGATCACAACCACAACTTGGGTGCCTTAGCCACATGGCGATCTATAGAAGATTCGTCCGCGCAAAGAAGGGCATGAGCACCATATTCGGAGGACTATTCTTCATCATACTGATCCTCATGGGATTCAACCTGATGCTCTGGGGATTCATCCAATACGACAACTACAATTCCTCACTTTTCAAGATGAACCAGAACGATCAGCTTGCAACCTCAGAGAACTTGGTTCCAGCAGCTCCCGGAGCACAGAACTTCACCAGTACTAGCTTCAACATCCCGGTCAACAATCTGGGCGGAACTACTGTTAGCATCGCGAGAATATACATATCGAATATCTCCCCAACTGGAGGAACCAAGTGCACCAACAGCGATCCCAACAGCCTGGGCCCCTGTATCGTTGATACGGGATCGGGCACCCAAAACTGCGCTGGCAATGGCAACTGCTTCTTCACGAACGGAAACGTAGCGGCTGGAGTAATCAACCAACTCATCCATGTCAACGGAGTGACGTTGAACGACGGTAGCGGATACAAAGTCATTCTCAGCAGTACAAGGGGTCGCTTGTTCAGCTTCTTCTACCCCTGGCCGGTGACTTTCAATACGAACAACCCTGGGGGACAATTCGTCACCAACATCGGGCCTCTCTCAATCTATTTCGACTTCAAGTCCTTCAACTTCACCCAGGGATCCCAGACTCAGTCTCAATCAGCCTTCTGCGTTCCGTCAAGCACTAATATGGTGTTGTGGGTCAAGGTCGCTAACACAGCAACCGACAGCGGGGTGACATTGCAAGGCAGCACCATGATGCAGATGCAGCCTTACAGCGCCAACGGTTTCGGACAGTTCGTCCGAACCTGGATAGTCTCTCCAACAAGCATCAATCCGAGCGTTATCACCGCCTACAACCAGGGTACCCTCCCCTATAATTTACCGCCAGCCCCTGCGAACGGAGCAGCCCCGACGACGGAAGTGTATTTCGGGGGAAACGGTCAAGGCGGGACAGGTGGTGTTACCTTGGGCAACCAAGACAACTGGCTAACGTTCATCGGATTCTACTACAATTACAGGGGCCAGCCTCAGGGAGAGACGATCCCATTCATGGACCTCAAGAGTACTAGTGGCTATCCGGGCACGTGTTGAGTGAGACCTGGGATGGCTAATGAGTTATGATGATCAGGGACAGCCAGCAAACAACGACCCTTACTCATACCAGGACCCCTCGCAATACGACCCTTCACAAGGCTACACCGGATACGAGTCCGGTTCCTATGAAAACCAGGGATACGACAATTCAGGATACGCTCCAACTCCCCCACCACAAGAGCAGCAACCAGCGCGTCCTCAACTCCAACAGCTCCAAAGAATATCGTCGGGAGTCCCCGGTTTCGACCAGATTGTCGGCGGCGGGCTCATCCGTGACAGAGTCTATCTCCTAAGTGGGCCTGCAGGTGCCGGCAAAACGATCTTCTCAACACAGTTTCTCTACAACGGGATTTCAAAGTATAACGAAAACGGAGTCTATGTTGTGCTAGAAGAGACTCCTCAGCAACTCCGAGAGAACATGTACAACAGCTTCGGCTGGAACATACAGACATACGAAGACAATGGCAACATAATCGTCCTAGACGCGATTTCAAGCAGGCTCGGACTCAGCAGCGCCGAGCGGTATGTAGTACCTCGTCCCTTCACCCTAGAATCTCTACTCTACGAAATCCAAAACGCCATCCAAACCGTAAACGCTCGCAGAGTCGTCATCGACTCACTAGACGCAATGAGTCTCGAACTAACCCAAGTCGATCTTAGAAGCCTAATTCAGAGGCTTACTATGATTCTCAAATCCTTCGGCTGCACCACCCTGCTCGTCAGCGGACAAGCTGAGACAACCAGTCAAGGACGGAAATCTGTCGAGGAATACGTGGTCGACGGAATGATCAGACTTCACCACAACCTCGAAGAGAGTGTCAGCGGTGAAACGACGCTCGAACAGAACGCTCTCCAGGGAAACTCGCTCGAGGAGGATTCGTTCTCTATGAAGGTGCGCTCTCGAAAAATCGAGATTCCCAAAATGCGTGGGACGTCGCACTCTCAATATCAACATCCCTTCATCATTAACGAAAACGGGATCGAGATCAAATCAGAGCCTGAGGTCACCAAACGTTTGAGACGCGCAATCTTCAAGGCGAAACAGGTTGATTAGAGCTAGACCCCAAGAAAGAGTCCGCCGAATCCGGATAGGCATGGGCGGCCTGGACGAGAAACTGGGCGGTGGAATTCCAGCAGGCAGCACCGTTCTTTTAATCAGCAATCAAGAAGGTCCGGTCCGTCTCTTCTGCCAACAAATCGCCCATCTCTTGTGCACTGAGGGGCATCGAATTTTCTATTTCACAATTGTCAGAGACCCGGCGTACATCAGAGAAGAGATGATGGTCTACGAATGGGATACCAGTGAAATGGAACAAGGGAGACAGTGGACCTTTATTGACGCATACAGTCCAAGAGTGCAGTCCCTCCAACAAGGGGGTCACGGGCCAGGATCAATGGGCACGGGTTTGCTCGGGCCAGGGGCAATGAGTCCCGGTTCGAGAAGCCTCGGCTCGGACCTCTTTGTGACACTCCGGAGGGAGATACTGTCACAACTGGATGAAGGAGACATAGTAATGATAGATTCGCTCTCGGACCTGCTGGTCAATCATGACGCCGCATCAGTCCGTGAGCTCTTGGAGATTCTAGGCAGCCAGATTCACCAGCGAAACGGTCTGGTCTTCATGCCCATCTTGTCAGACATCCACGATCCACACGTGGTTGCCACTCTATCGCACATGTCCGATGTCGTCGTCGAATTCGAGCTAGAATCTGAACACTTAGAAGGCAAACTTCGATTTTACAAGATGAGGAGAGCACAGCTGCGCCCAATGCTCCTGCCTTTCTCGATCACAGACAGAGGAGTTATGGCCGAGACATTCGGCAGGGTGATCTGATAATCATGTCAAAAACCGCGAAGCCCGAGAAGACCGACAAGATAGACAACATTGTCGGCATGCTGATGGAATACGAAAAAATGACGATAGATCTGATGAAGAAGGCATCAGACACACCCGTTGTAGAGCAATACGATGTAAACGCGCCCTATGCAAAAGTCCGGATAGTCAAAGAAGATGGCGCGATCAAGTATCAGATAGTGGAGGTTCAGCTAAGCGATGATGAAAAGAAGAATCTCAAAGAGATCGGAGAACTCCTGGTCGAAGAGCTGGATGTTGATATTAAGAGATTAGGTGGCACCGAGAACGCTGGAGCCTACATTAGGAAACTTGTAGAGAAGATCATCAAGAACTACAAGATCAAGATTACGCCCGATGGCCTGGACCGTATCATGTACTATGTTATCCGGGACTTTGTTCACTTCGACAAAATAGATCCGTTGATGCGGGATCCCTGGATCGAAGACATCTCATGCAACGGCATGGGAATACCACTCTACATATGGCATCGAAAACATGAATCGATACCCACCAACGTTATCTTCAACACCACGGAAGAGCTTGACAAGTTCATCCTCAAACTCAGTTACATGACCGGCCGCGCCATATCCATCGCCCAACCTGTCCTGGACGCCACACTACCTGACGGAAGTCGAGTCCAGATGACATACGAGAAAGAAGTCACGAGACGCGGATCAACCTTCACGATACGAAAATTCAGAGAGAGACCTCTCACCTGCTCGGACCTGATAATCTACAACACAATGTCCGCCGAGATGGCGGCGTGGTACTGGTACATCATCGAGAAACAAGCCTCAGTAATCGTCGTGGGCGGCACAGCCTCAGGAAAGACAACTTGCATCAACACCCTCGCCATGTTCATCAAACCCAACGCCAAAATAGTCTCGATCGAAGACACGTCGGAAATCCAGCTGCCCCACGAAAACTGGCTTTCATCCGTCGTCAGAATGGGCTTCGGTGTAACCGGGGAAGTCTCCGAGATCACTCTCTTCGACCTGCTCAAGAACGCCATGAGACAGCGCCCGGAGTACATCATCGTCGGAGAAGTCAGAGGCAATGAAGCATACACCCTGATGCAGGCGATCGCTACCGGTCACGGAGGCCTTGCAACCCTGCACGCCGATTCCGCGGAGGCAGCAATTCACCGTCTCGAAAGCGAACCCATGAACATACCTCGACCCCTTATCCCAACCATCGATGTCATCGGGGTCCAAACCCGAGTCCAGGTAGGCGACAAAAGCGTCCGACGCATGGTCAACATAGCTGAAGTCGTCGGGCTCGATCCCACAACGAAGGACGTGTTGACTAACGATGTCTTCAAGTGGAATCCAAAGACGGACACTTACGTGTTCTATGGACGAAGCTATGTCCTTGAGAACATAATGAAACGTCACGGATACAAGCATGAGGAAGTGATGGAAGAGCTCAACAACAGACGTCTTGTCCTCGAATGGATGGTCCGGAACAACATTCGTGACTTCAAGGATGTCGTCGAAGTCATTCGCACTTACTACGTCAATCCGCAACAGCTCTTGGATCGGGTCAAGCGCGAGAAGATGGTCCAATCACCATCAGGAGCTACTTCGTAATGAGTCTAATTGATCCCATCGTCCCATTCCTGGGACCGCTAGGTCAGCTCCTTGCGACAAACTCCAACGACATCCTCTCTGTCGGACTAGGATTATTGGGTCTAGTTTCTCTAGGCCTCTACAAGGCAAAGAAGAATCTCTTCGAAACCAGCAAGTCGTGGGTCGGAGCGACCGTTGTACTCTCGTTCCTCACACTCCTTTTCCGGGGAATGGGCGCGATCTGCGGATGTACCTGGTACACGGACCCCAATACGGGTGCCATTCAGCAGCTTGTCCCAATTACCTATTTGCTGATAGCCGGGTCCTTCTTCGCCATACTATACAACTTCAACATCTCCATGCTGAAAAAGCACAAGTGGCTGATCAGCATCCCATTATCCATTCCAATCGCGATCGTCTCCAACATATTCTTTCCATTGATCGCAATTACCCCGCCCTGGGTAATTATCGAAATCATCATCCTATCCCCCGCAGGCGCACTCTACAGCAGTTTCGTCTATGAGAAAGCCGTGCTTCACATGGGAGACTACCGCGCTAGAATGCGCCACTTCATGGAACAGGGTGAGAAGGGGAAGAAGGGAGGAATTGCGCTTCCAGAAGAGAAGCAGGGGTTCTCCTATTTCACCTACGGTCTACTCGGCAAAAGAATAGGCAAGCTACTGCCAATTTTCGGCGGCCTCAAACAGGTTCTCTCGCTAGCTGGAATGAAGATTGGGTACAAAGCCTATGTGAGCAGCATGGTCTTCTTCGCCTTGGTCGGAGGAGGATTATCCTTCTTCGTATGGTTCCTCATCCTCAATCTAGGCCTCGGAAGCGCCTTCGGTCTCACCTTCTCGATAACATCTGTCCTTTTGAGCATTCTACTCTCTATCGGGCTCGCAGTAATAACAGGCGCCGCAATTCTCGGATTCTTCTACATACTCCCATCCATGAAAGTCGGGTCCCGGAGACAACGGCTAGACAATTTCCTACCGTTCACTGCAAGCTACATGACAGTTCTCGCATCCGCAGGAGTCACCCCTGAGCGAATACTGAGGTCCACATCTGAGAAAGATCCCAAGTTCATGCTCTCCGACGAGATTGCGAACGTGATCGGAAGAATCGACCTTCTCGGCTACGACGTCATCAACGCGATGACCGCGGAGGTAGAGCGTTCCCCATCAGCAAACTACCAAGACCTTCTGCGAGGCTTCTCAGGAGTCATCAGGACCGGTGGGGACATGAAAAAGTTCTTCCAAGGCATAACAGACCACCTGTTCCAGAAACGCGCTCTCTCAGTCCAAGGATTCCTCGACACGCTGGGAATCATCGCTGAAACATACGTGCTCATGCTCATCGCCTTCCCACTAATGCTCGTCGTCATGCTCTCGATCATGGCCTCTATCGGAGGCAATCTGGGAGGGATAGATGTCTTCTCTTTCATGTACCTCCTCGCCTTCATACTCATACCAATATGCGGCGTAATGTTCCTCTTCATCCTGGACACTATGCAGCCGAAAGGTTAGGAGAACAAAAAATGTCACAACCAAACCAACCAGCACCGGCACCAACCCCACAGGCCCCAGACGCCGCAGTTCCCGGCAAGAAGGTAAAGAAGGTCAAGGATGATTCGGGCGGCGGAGGTGGAATAGGGGGGATCTTCAGCAAGATAACCCGCAAACTGGTCTGGGTCTTTAGCGGAATAATATTCGCTGGAATATTCTTCTGGGGACTTATTGAGATCGCCTTCTACGGGCCTACACCAAACGTCCCAATTGCAGGCTTGGTCGGCAAGTTCAGCATCGACCGCTTCCTCCTGCTAGCGGGAATCGTCGCGCTAATACCTCCAGCCCTAGTCTATCTTGCAGAGTCCAAGCGAAGAGACTCTATCGACAACAACATTCCGCACCTCATCCGAGACATTGCTGACGCAGGTAGAAGTGGCATGACCCTGACCAGGTCTATCGAAATATCCGCGGAACGGGACTATGGTCCGTTGACGAAGGAGCTCAAGAAGCTAATTGCGAAGATTAGCTTCAGGGTCCCGCTGGAAAGGGCGCTCCAGTACTTTGCGGATGCTACTGGTACAACTCTGTCCCGGCGAAGCTCGATGCTTATCGCCGAGGCCAACAAGTCCGGAGGAGATATCCAAGAGAGCATGGAATCCGTCGCCAAACACGTGCAAGAGATCCAGTACTTAGAGAGAAAGAGGCGCGCCACTCTGAGACCCTTCATCGGAGTCATGTACATCAGCTTCGCAGTCTTCCTCGTCACCGTCTACCTGCTCATCTCAAGCTTCTTCAAACAATTGGCCAACACCAACTTCGGCAGCGGCGGGGGAGGCATTGGAGGAGTAGGATTCAACTTCGTCAGTCTCCCACTGGACAAGATCACCACGGTATTTCTGTACATGGCAATGATCGAAGCCCTCTTCGCGGGACTAGTCGGCGGTAAAATGGCGACAGGCTACCTCAAAGACGGGCTCAAGCATGCCATACTGCTAATGATGATATGCTTCATGACCTTCGTCTTCTTGATCTAGCCATTGTCCACTGGTTGAAGAAGTCAACTCGGAAGAACGCTGAATCATAGACTCTTTCATCCGAAAGCCCAGCAGTCGCTGGGGCGGCCTTTAGGGCAGGATGCGAACCGGAGTTCTAACCTTCTTTTTTGAATCTGTCTGTAAGATCCAACAGTATCCCAAGGAGGAGCCATAATAGGAGAGATTCCAGATGCCCCTAGCGAGATTCGCGCAAGACAAATTTCCACGATTCTAAAGTCCGCTAGTACCCGACTCGATGGGGTCTGGAGTCGCGAGCCTATTGACTCAGTTTCGAGGTAGAGGTTCTTCGAGACATCCGAGGGTTTCTTGTGAGAAAGAAGTTACCGTTTCTACTTCTAGTCCTAACTTTCTCAGCTACGATGGTCCCGGGTTTCATTTTGAATGCTCATGGGAGCGGTTGCACGACTCCTTGCAGCGTCGATACCATAACAAACGTCCCGTCTTCCGAAGGAATAGTACAGGTGCAACTCGACGGGGGAGCATGTCCGGCCAACTGCTTCAATCTGAATCACACCTTTGCCTTCGGCAATAATACGTCTCATACTGTAAAAGTGCTCGACACATTTTTCGTGGGAGCATCTACGGGTAAGAGGTACACGTTCAGTGGATGGTACACCTATGGTCCTGGAGGTTGGTTCCAGTTCGACACTAATCCTCTGAATGTTGGCCCGATCTATGCCGATTATACTGTTGCCAAGTGCCAGCAGGGTCCTCCAGGACAGAACTGCCCGTTCTGGGCCGTGTACACTGTCAGCCCACCCTTGGGATGCAAGACGAGCTGTGGTCTGGATGCCTCGACAAATGTCGCCACTGCGGACGGGAAGATCTGGGTCAGCGTCGATGCCTCCCCTGGAGTATCATTGAGCAAGACCTTCGCTTTCGGCAATGGGACCGTGCATTCAATTCACGTTCTGAACTCGACCTTCACCGGAGCGTCGTCCGGTGCATTGTATACTTGGAAGCAGTGGAGTTGTACTTGCACCGGGGTGCCCCCGACGATAAGTTCCACTCTTACGACTCCAACGATGTACTACAATTACACAAGCCCGGCAGGTACTACCTATCTGAACGGGGTGGGAGGATTCACGGCGATGTTCGATAAACAGTTCAAGCTGACCTTGAGCTTTGTGGATCCCGGCGGTTTGCCGGTTTCCGCTCCCGCCTTTGTTACCCTAACCAGCGGTTCGACCGTGATGAACATCACTTCCTACTCGGGTCAGTGGACTAGTGCTGGTTCCTGGACAGTGACAGACGCTATGTGGGAAGGCATGAGAGGCATGGTAGTCGGCACCCCAACGATCGACCTGACCAGTGGAGCCGCAACGACCACAATTACACTGAAGGCCTATTCGGCAAGCGTCAAGACGATTGACGGATCCGGCAATCCGGTATCCGGAGTAACAGTGGCCGTCAGCTTTGTAAACGCCACTACGAAGACCTTCACAACCGATAGCCAGGGAACAGTGCAACTCGGACACATTCCGACGGGTCCGTATAATGTCGTAGTGACGTACCAGGGTAAGAGCACGAACTGGGCGACAGATGCGTCAAGTGCTTCTCAACCTCTCACAGTTACTATCCCTACGGCGAGTGGCGGAAGTGGGATGACCAATAGTACAGCAGTCTCATCGGTGGTCCTGTTGACCATATTCGGCCTCGCCTTCCTACTCATTATACTAGCAATCCGGGTCCGCAAACCACCGCCTCCCCCGATAATTGACAAGCCCGAAAAAACGTCTGTTTCCAGCTAGATCGAAATAGCATTGTCTAGAGGGGTGAGCGGGCCCCGAGACCAAAGGCCGTTCCAGCCATGATGCGTCAAGAACTGCTCCTTTCCCGGGAGAGTAAGCTGCCAATCAAGATTCGCCTCCCCTTCGCCTATCCGCGCGGCAGCAAAGTTTTCGCCTAGACCGCACCCCCCGAGGCCGGATTTGTAGAACTCTATCTTGCGGTCTCTGGGTTGCAACGGACAACGATTTCGCGCGTTCTCGGAGAAAAATAGGTCTCCAGTGTCCGTTCAAACCGCCTGAACGAAGGTTCGTGCGAGTTTCCACATCAAGATCTCCTTGTTCAAAATCATGGGCTTATACCGAACTATACCACAATGTATCTCTCATGGCCAAGTTTATCTTCTCAATGGGGAACGAGAACTACCGAAAGCTGCAGCTCGAAGCAAAGACGAGAGACGTGACCATCCAAGCGCTGATACGAACCGTGGTCATACCTGAGTGGATTAAGACCCACATAGAAACGACCACGACCAACACTCACTCGAGCGTCACAGAGACGTCGTCTCTTCTCAGCCACACAACGGGATTCCTCGGCCAATCGCATCGTTCCCTCCCCTCCTCGGTTGGGCGACGGACCTAAGCCCAACCTCCCGCCTTTTTTCGACCGGCCAGGCTTCAGCCGGGCCCTAGAAACCTCTTCTCAGCCTGACTAAGGTGCCGGAATCTTCTGAAGGCTTGCCTTCGCGTCAGAGAACTGTTGTGAAAAGCGCTCGTACATCCTAAGCTCTTGGCCGGAAATGGGCTTAACCTTCTGCATAGCCTCGTCGAAATGACGTTTAGCCACCTTCAACCCCTTTGCCTTCTTCTTCGCATCCTCGGGGTCTTTCGCCTTCCCGATATGTTCCTTGATCGACAGCATTACGGCAGTATTGCAAATGGACGCGATATCCGCCCCAGTGTACCCTTCTGTCTTCCTTGCAAGCTCGTCCAGTTTCACATCCTCAGCCAGCGGCGTCTTCTTCGTGTGAATCCGGAAGATCTGCTTCCTCGCCTCTAGGTCTGGCGGAGGAACCAGGAGCATCCTGTCAAACCTGCCAGGTCGTAGAAGTGCCGGGTCTACAATGTCAGGCCGGTTTGTTGCAGCGATAATGACGACGTTCCTGAGTTCTTCTAGCCCGTCCATCTCGGTCAGAAACTGGCTGATGACCCGCTCGGTCACGTTAGAGTCTCCTGTGCCGCTTCCACGAAGAGGCGCTACGGAGTCGATCTCGTCAAAGAAGATGATGCATGGCGAGGCTTGGCGAGCTTTGCGGAAGACCTCCCTAACGGCCTTCTCAGATTCTCCAACATACTTGTTGAGCAGTTCCGGACCCTTGACGCTGATGAAGTTCGCCTCACTCTCGTTCGCAGCCGCCTTCGCCAAGAGCGTCTTACCCGTGCCTGGTGGACCGTACAATAGTAGCCCCTTCGGTGGAACCGCGTTCATCTGCGCGAAGAGCTCCGGGTACTTTAGCGGCCACTCGATGGCCTCTCGAAGCTCCTCTTTGACCCCCTCTAGACCTCCAATATCATCCCATTTGATATCAGGAACCTCCACCAGAACCTCTCTCATTGCCGAGGGTTCCACTTCCTTCAGTGCTTCTTGGAAATCGCTCATCCGGACGATGATCTTGTTGAGGACCTCCGCCGGAATGTTCTCTGCTTCCAAGTTGATCTCGGGCAGAATCCTACGAAGCGCCCGGATGGCTGCCTCCTTTGCGAGCGCTTCCAAGTCCGCGCCCACAAACCCGTGAGTGACATCAGCCAGTTTTTTCAGATCCACATCCTCCAAGGGCATTCCCCGAGTGTGAATCTGCAATATCTCCAGCCTCCCATCCCTGTCAGGGACACCGATCTCAATCTCCCGATCGAACCTTCCAGGGCGTCGGAGTGCAGGGTCTATCGAGTTGATCCGGTTAGTTGCCCCAATCACCACCACCTTACCACGGGACTGTAAGCCGTCCATCACTGAAAGTAGCTGCGACACAACGCGTTTCTCAACCTCCCCTGTAACCTCTTCCCGTTTCGGCGCGATCGAGTCTATCTCGTCAATGAAGATGATAGAAGGCGCATTCTCCTGGGCCTCTTTGAAGATCTCTCGGAGCCTCTCCTCGCTCTCGCCGTAGAACTTGCTCATTATCTCCGGCCCACCAATACTGTAAAAGTTCGCATTCGTCTCGCTCGCCACAGCCTTCGCCAGCAATGTTTTGCCGGTGTTGTGGCTCAATATGCCGTTCGTGAAGAACGAGTGTGTAGTCGGGACTTCGAAGTCGTATACTCTCTGCCAGCCTTCGAGCTTCCTTACTGTCTTGATCTTTTCAAAATCGTCATCGAGATAGATGAGATTCCGCTTGTAGCCTTTGACTATAGCTTCCAGTCGCGCTCTTTTCCGAGTAGAGATGAAGCCAATTCGCTCCTTGAACTTGTTTACAACATCTTTACCACGAATCGCCAACGCGTAAGAGGCTGAGTCTCTTCCTCCTCTGATCATATAGGGGCCTCCGTGAATCCTTGAGGTAATTCCGAACCTTAGAAGGAGGGTCTGCACTTCCTCCAACAATTTCCGGTGTTTGCTTTTGAGGAAGACACCGTGGTAGTTGTTCGCTTTTCTTGCGAAGCCATTTCCTTCGAAAGCACCTCGGAGGAATGCTGCCACAACTGTGTTCGGTGACATCAGTATCGGCGTCGGCACTCTCTTGTCTACACGAGACCAATATTTACCGAAGAATTCGGCGAGTCCTCTGTTGTCGAATCGTAACACATTGCAGTGTTTGCCTGACTTCGGAACAGTGTACCCTTCAACGCCGAAAATAACCATCCCTTTCCTTATTGCGGCTGCGAGTTCCTCTTCGTGACTCTCAATGGTGAAGAAGACTCTATCCTTGCCAGCTGTCCCCTCCGCGATGAATATGCCGAAAAGTTCTCCCAACTGCTCATCCCAAAACTTTGGCATGACCGGTTGGGTCCATAGTCTCACCACGTTGATGGTATCGCTGACAACCACGTATTGTGTAGGCGAGGGAATCCACCTAATCGTCTTCACTCTATCCTCCGGCTTGAGTTTCTCCGCCGCGGTCCACCCTCGTTCAGTCATGAGAGGATGGTTCAGAGTCGTCTGGAGTCTTTTTCCGGTCTCGGTGATTATCTCCATCGTTTCAGGTACATCATGGATGTGAAGCGCCTTGGCACTGCCTGGTGGATAAATAGGAAGGTCTGCAACGTAGATGCCGGGTAGCACGCCTTTCGCGAGTTCTTCCAACCGAATAAGTCCACCATTTTCAAGGGCGATCAACGAATCCCCAACAACGCAGCCTGGCGGACCATGAAGAAGGACCCCCTTCGGGGCCTCGACTCCCAGCCGCTCAAACAACTCGGGATGTCTCAACGGTAGCTCGATCATCTCCCGAACCTTCTGGATGACAGGCCGAAGCCCACCGATATCCTCGTACGCAATCCTCGGAATCGCTCTAGGCGCTTCCTTCACTTGCTCGCCGACTGTGACTTTCGTTTGATCTGTGACGATTACTGCCTCGGCGGTCGGGGTAGTGCTCGTGACCACAAGGTCGATTTTACGACCCATCACGCTGATCGGAACATAGTCTCCCCGCGCCAGAACTCGGCCCTCCAGAATCTGGCTGAGGTACTCCTCTCCTCCAACAATGCGGAGTGGTTCCGTTGGCGCTAGGGTGAGACGCTGGGCGATCTTTGCCTCTATTTTCCTAATTGTGACTTTATCGTCTATCGAAACGCCGGCGTTATTCCTCAGATAGCCGTCTATGCGTATCGTTCCCTTGCCTGAATCTGACTCGTATCCGGGCCAGGAAAGAGCGGTCGTCTTCTTCTTACCAACAATCTGGATAACATCGCCAGAAGTCAGGCCAAGTTGATCCACAACTTTCGGGTCCACTCTCGCAATGCCCCGTCCGACATCTCTCTGATACGCGTCGGCGACTCTAAGCGTAAGGGTTTTTTCTGGCATGACTAATCCTGGCTCCGTCTGAGCCAAGTTATTCTTCGAGTAATAACTCTAGCTAAGCACTCGTTCCGTTATCCTTTCCGGCTTCTAAGCCTGCTGCTTGTCCTGTTAACTACGGGGGCATGACTCCCGTTCTAAGATTGGACTGTGAATGAGAACTGCTGGTTTCTCTGACTGACAATTACGATCGTGTAGATGTTTCCAGGCTGGAAGGTGAACGGAGTGCCGGTCCAGGTGCAAGAAGATGAGGGCGGAGACTGGATGCTGAGGGGGACAATGGCAAGTTGCGTTGGAAAATAGGGTCCCTGAGACCAACCACTCCTCCTGGCGCACTGGTTACCGTTGAGATCTTGGACATAGTAGGTGACGAGGGTCGTGATGGCAGTACCAGTATTCCTGAGGTAGAGAGTCACATTCTTTGCGCCAGAAAACCCCTGGTTTTCTAGGACAAGTATTTCTTTTCCGTTGACCGGGGCCGGAAGGGTCGACCCGAATATGCCTAAGGACCAAACGTAGACGACGACAGACATGCCGACAACTATCACGACGAGTAGGAGGGACGCAAGAATAACCTCGACCCCCTTCCGGTTCCATAGTCTAACGTGCAAGATAGGGCCCCAACTCTGAAGGATTTGGCTCAGGTGCTTCTGAAGCCTTTGTCGTCACCGTGTTAGAAGAACCTGAGTAACTAGCAACGCTGAGACATCGAATGGACCATGATTACAATTGTTGGGAAGGATGCTCTCGTCTTTTCGCGGCCGGTTCTACCTTGGTTGTAGGGTTTGCAAGAGTTGAGGGTTTCGGAAAACCTCTATCATTGCTCTAGCGAATTCGTGGAGATCGCTGGGGACTCTTGAGGTGACGAGGTTGCCATCGATGACTACAGCCTTGTCGACATACCGGGCGCCGGCGTTGATCATGTCGTCCCTTATTCCCGCGACACAGGTTAGAGTCCTGTTCTTCAGGATTCCTGCTGACGCCAACACCTGTCCCGCATGGCAGATGGCAGCAATAGGTTTGCCCTGGGTGTCGAAGTCCTTCACAAACCTGAGGATTTTCTGGTTAAGACGAAGCCTCTCCGGAGATTTCCCTCCGGGAACAACTAGAAAGTCGAATTTCTCCGCATTCACATGGTCTATCGAAGCATTAGGTGTGATCGAGTATCCTTTCTTGCCTTTTATAGGGTCCATAGTCAGCCCGATGACTATTGTCTTGATCCCTTCCTCTTGTAGTCTGTACATGGGATGGAATAGTTCTAGGTCCTCGAACTCATCTGCGGCAATTATGGCCGCTGTTTTTCCTCTCAGGTCGTTTGGCAACGCCTAAAACCGCTTATTGCTAGACCGCTATGGCTCGAAATCGGTTGGCTATAATGGCTTTCGGGCGGCTCCGACGATTTCCGTGTTTCAGTACTTTCTCTGAAGCTCTGGTCGACATATCCCGGCCCCGTGCGATTTATAGAGCGCTCAGCGACTATTACTGTTAGTCGAAGATGTCTGAGGATGTGAAGCGTATGGCGGACCTGTTGAAATCAGGCGCCACTATGCTCTCTGACGTCTGTCCCGTCTGCGGAACGCCCTTGTTCAAGGTGAAGGGCGAGGTCTTCTGTGCAAAATGTAACAAGCCGGTAGTCTATCAGAAAGCAATGTCGCCACAGGCGACTCTCTCTCCAGGCTATCTCCTGGACTCGGTTGAGATGACAGTTGTCGGGAAGATTAGTGAAGCGAATGAGGTTTTGAAGGTGGAAAAGGATCCGGAGAAGCTGTCGGTTTACAGTAACCTTGTTTTCGGTTGGCTGTCGATGTTGGAGAAGCTTCGGAGCTTGAAAGAGTCTTTCAAGGAATAGCTGCTAGGTTCTTCGGGTCGAACAGTTTTCCATCCGCTAGGTTTGTCAGCTCTACTTTGCGTCTTCTGCGTTTAGCTAGGATAATTGGCATGCCCGCTTGCTCGGCCAATCCTAGAAGCTCTTTCTTCCGGTCTTTTCCTAGGAACGATCGGTCTGTCTTGCATTCTATCAAGAACGATTTTCCATCTCTCATACAGACCAAGTCGATCGGTTTCGATTGCGCGGCCCTGATGACCAAGTATCCTTCGCTCCGAAAGATATCCCGAATTCTATACTCTAGCCTTCTACCCGTCTCGTAGTTCGACAAGTTTCTTCAGGCTGTTCAACATTCAGTCTCTTAAGAACAGTGGACACGAGAGAAACTATTCGGGCTTCATTTGTTGGAGATGCATTTCTTTCATGTGAGAAGAAGGGCTAGGGTTCGAATTCTGCACGCGTCGCGGCCCGAGGAAAGGGTTCGAGAAGCCGGTGATGCTTCCCGAAATGGAATGCCTTGATGGTCTCCTATGGGAAATCGCCTATTATCAGCCCGAATCTCAAATCTGAGAACCTTCCAAATGTTCGCTAGTAAATCGTCCAGGACTTGGCCGAAAAAAGGGCAAGTTTCGCCCTGGCATTCAAGCACGGATTGCACCCTGAATCACCTGACTCGCCCAAAATCATTCCCAGACAGGAAATCGTCTCGCCAAGAAAGTGGGGTATTCTTCAGCCACTTTGCGCGGCACGAGTGGTTCCTGCGGACGACTGTGAAACTAACCGGTTCGAGAGTGAAAGTACAGAGCTCTTCCGAATAACGCTCCGTTCGGAGATGGAAATCTTTTAATCAGAACCTTGTCCGTTCTCATCTTCTGGGCTAGGATGCGTACAGAGTCTAGACGCCCATCCAACAATCTGGTGAAAGCGCCTGCAAAAAGCAAAACGGAAAGAAGAATACGAGATACGGATAAAACAGGCCCTAGCCGTTCTCAACGAAGTCTCTAACGACAACACCACCCCTCGGAACATCCGCCGAGCAGCCAAAGGCGCAATGGACGCCCTCCAAGCGCAAGGACATACAATCGGGGTCCGCGCTTCAAACGCGATCTCAACCCTAGACGAGATATCTCAGGACCCTAACATGCCACCTTACACTCGTGTCAAGCTCTGGAACGTCGCAAGCATTCTCGAAGCCGTCAAAGACTAGTCAAGCCGAGACTTCACTAATCCTTAGTCGCGTTCGACCACTCGTAGGTTTTTGCAGAATCTATGATTCTAAAGGAAAGACAGAGTCGCCCAATTGTCACATGCTTGGAATCGTGATGTCTCTTCTTCTGGAAGTAGGCTTCCCACTTCCAGCACCTAGTTGTCCTCGTGAAACTGGCTTTGGACAAGTATTTATCGCCTGTACGCCCACTCTTAGCCGATAAGGAGCGGGGATTCTGAAAGGAAACCGGCTTCTACCGTTCCTCGTAGCCCTCGTACTCGTAGCCTTCGCTCTCGGGTCCCTCTCGAGAACCCAGCCCGGAGGCTCGATACTGCTCGGCTCCTACTGGCTGGTCTACCTGGCCGATCTCATCCCGCTGATTGGCCTCGGACTAATTGTCGTCATGATTGGTCTCATGGGCTTCCACTGGCGACACCTTTCAGATGCGATAGGATACCAGATGTCTAAGGAGCGAGTTGCGAAGAGAAAACAGTCAAGCTCCACCCAGATGCTCATATGGATGGCCACCTGGGCAATCGCAATCTCCATCCTGATTCAGAAGTGCGGCGGTATTTTCTGTCGGACACCCTCTCAAACCCCATATCTTCCGACCACGATCAATGGTTTTGTAAACGGGTCTGGACCCGGACCAACACTCCCCCTCTTGTCAACGGTGATCGAGTTGAGCAGTCTTGTCCAGTCAAACTGGTTCTACCTCGCCTTCCTCGGTTTTCTCGTCGTAACCTCGGTAATCATCGCACGCGGAGTCTTGGTCTCCTGGCAGGAGACTAGGGCCGATGCGATCAGTCAGATGCCCCTGCCAATGGCCGAGGGAATGATCGCGGTCGAAGATGCAATTCGTATACTGAAAACCCAGCCTGAACTCGACGCTAGGACAAGGATCATAAACTGTTACGAGCGAATGGTTCAAGCCGCGCAACGGCTAGGCGCCACAATAACCTCCGACCAGACAGCACGAGAGCTAGAAACGTCAATTCGCAAGATGCTCATAATCAAGGGCTCGGCGATCAGAAAACTCACCGACCTTTTCGAGGAAGCCCGGTATAGCCTGCATCCTATCACCGAAAACGACGCGGAACAAGCCCAACAGCATCTGCAGAGTATTGCCGAGGAAATGAATATTCCACTCAGCGTCGCATAATTGAAACAGAGTACTCTCAAACTACTAGCAGTAGTATCCAGCATCTACCTGCTCCTTATCATTCTCTTCCGAAGCATCATACCCGAAACAGTAAGTCCCACAATCTCCCTACTCGCGCTTCCCCTAATTTTGCTCGCGCTAGTCCTCGCAGTCGACCTATCTGATCGAGCAACACTCCCGTCAGCGACGCAGCCCCGAAAAGCTCCGAGGAGGTTGCGCGCCAGGGACGTGGAGTTTCTCACGAGACAGGTAGAGGTTGCTGCGAAGGCAAGCCCGGCCTATTTCGACACCATACTACGCGGCCGGCTTCGCGATCTCTTGGTGGAGAAGGTGAGCCTGGAAACCGGGATGGAGAAGGAAGCGGTTAAGCGTGCGCTGGCTGATGCTAATCAGGGTCCGCGCCTGCTCAAGGATCTGGAGATTTACAAGCTACTATATTACTCTCCGCCGCGTGGAGCGGAAGCGCGTCTCCAATTGCTCAGACAGATCATCGATCGGGTGGAAGGCTGGAAGGCTTGAAGGTAGAGGACGCAGGCGCGAAATGCCAGCAGATCGTAGACCAGGTCAAGAAGGTCATCGTCGGAAAAGAAGCCGTTCTGGAAAAGGTAATGCTTGCAATTCTCGCGAATTCTCACATACTCTTCGAGGATTATCCTGGACTCGCGAAGACACTGCTTGCGCGAAGCTTTGCCATGAGCATGGGCTGTGACTTCTCCAGAATACAGTTCACTCCCGATCTATTGCCGTCGGATATTACTGGGACATATGTGTACAATCTCAAAAGTGGGGAGTTCGACCTTCGACGCGGCCCGGTTTTCACCAATATCTTGTTGGCTGACGAGATCAACAGGGCTCCTCCCAAGACACAGGCAGCCCTCCTCGAGGCGATGCAGGAACGCCAAACAACCCTCGATGGGAAGACGCATCTCCTGACAGACCCGTTCATAGTCATCGCGACACAGAATCCGATCGAGTACGAGGGAGTCTACCCATTGCCTGAAGCGCAGCTCGATCGGTTCCTAGTCAGGCTGCAGCTCGGTTATCCGAACCGGGCGGAGGAGGTGGAGATTTTGAAGAGACGCATGCAACGGGCTCGTGAGGACGTTCAGCTTGAACCTGCTGCAGACGCCGCGACGATTCTTAATCTTCAGAAGACTGTTGAGGGAATTCATGTTGATGATGATGTTCTCAGGTATGTGACCGACATTGTCCAGGCGACGAGAGTGCAGCGGCAGGTCGAGGTCGGGGCGAGTCCCCGAGGCTCTCTTGCAATATTCAAGCTGGCCAGAGCCAGAGCCGTTTTCCACGGTCGAGACTTTGTAATTCCTGATGATGTGAAAGAGGTTGCCGCGCCAGCATTAGCGCACAGGCTGATCATGAAAGCGGAGTCGTGGGTCAAGGGTGTCGACCCGCGGCTTGTGGTGGATGAGATCCTGAAGGCTGTCCCAGTGCCTAAGGCCAGGTGATCCATCAAGAACTTGTTTACTAGGAAGGCCAGTCTCTATTTCGGGCTAGCAGCCGTCGTGCTGATACTCGGGTTGCTTCTACAAGACTGGCAGCTAGCAGCGATGGTTCTTCCACTCGCATCACTATTCTTCCTCGCTAACTTCTGGGGCCTTCCCGAAAAAATCGAATTGGTGATCAACCATCAGATTACTCCGACTGACAGTTTTGGAGACGAGAATGTATCGGTCCAGATCACG
>Ga0209236_1000332_pt1 | contig 26494 bp, 23 predicted proteins | sample GraSoi013_1_40cm_FD_185819 | JGI IMG/M metagenome (GOLD analysis project Ga0209236, IMG submission 185819) | Grasslands soil microbial communities from the Angelo Coastal Reserve, California, USA - Sample 09_27_2013_1_40cm (SPAdes) (version 2) | ecosystem: Environmental > Terrestrial > Soil >... | reverse complement strand
CGTCGGGCGGGTGTGGACGCAGAAGGTGATCGACGCTTCCGGCAAGCGCGATCCAACGGGGCAGCTCTACTCGTACAAAGATCGCCGCACGGTGATCGAGTTCACCCTCGATCGGCAGGGCGAGATCACCGACGTCCACGTGGCCGCCTCGTCCGGGGTGCAGTATCTCGACGAGGTGGCGGTAGACGCATTCCGCGTCGTACAGCGCTTCCCCAATCCTCCGCCCGGGTTGATGCGCGACGACGGAACGGTAAAGCTGCCGTTTGCGTTCACGCTGCTGGCAGCGACCGGCGGAATCCGCCTGCAGGTCGGGCCGGCGTACGTGCCCGGTTCTCCGGCGGCGCGGGGGTTCTAGCCGCTCCCGCGCGAAAGGCGCTGGTGTGCGGCTATTGTTCTCAGGCTGTACAGGTTGTTCTAGGCGTGCGCATGGCGCGCCTCGCGCGCCCGCAGGTTCAGCACGAGCGCGAAGCCGAGGATCGCCGACGCCGAGAGGGCCCAGAGCGTGAGGTGACCGCGGTCGATCAGCGCCCCCGCCATCGCTGGACCCACGATCTGCGCGACCGACAGCAGCGACTGGTTCAACCCGAGCACCAGGCCCTGCTCGCCGCGCGAGACCTGCTGCGTGATCAGGCTGGTAAGCGCGGGCCGGAGCACGCCATTGCCGAACGAAGCGAAGGACGCTGCGACGAGCAGCGCGGCGATGCCGAAGCTGACGCCGAGCAATCCGTATCCCAGCGCGCCGGCCATGAAACCGAGCGTCACCAACCGCACCTCGCCGACGCGGCGCACGAGCGCGCCCTGGCGCATCGACCCCTGCACGACGATGCCGAGGAAGCCCGAGTACATGAAGACGTACCCGACTTCCTTCGGACCGAACGCCGCGCCGTGCCAGGTAAACCGCCGCTCCGCGAACAGAGCGAAACCGCTGGTGAAGATCGCGAATGCGAACGAGAACAGGAAGAATTCCAGCAGGAGCCCGCCGAGGGCCGGCCGCCGGAAGTACTGCAGATACGTGCCCCAATCGAGAATCCGGAGCCGCTTTCCCCCCGGCGCGATGGGAGCCTCGAGCTCCTGCTGCGCGGTCGCGGGCTGCATCCCTTCCGGGTGCGCAGGGACCGCCGGCAGGAGGAACGTGGTCCCGAGGATGCTGAGCAGCGAGAGCGCGGCCGCGCACAGGATCGGGACGTGGTAACCGAAGTGGCTGGTCAGGTAGCCCGACGCTCCGGGGCCGATGAGAAAGCCGATCCCGAACGCGATCCCGATCACCGCGAATGCCCGCGCGCGTTCCTTCGGCGCGGTCACGTCGGCGATGTACGCCTGCGCGATGGAGAGGTTGCCGGCGGTGAGCCCGTCGATGATGCGCGCCAGGAAGACGAAGAAGAGATTGGGGGCGTAGGCGAGCACGAGAAAACCCACGAACGTGCCCACCTGGCTGGCGGTCAGGACCGGCTTGCGCCCGAGATGATCGGAGAGCTGCCCGAGCACCGGGCCGGCGACGAGCTGGCAGACCGCGTACGTGCTCACGAGCAGGCCGACCACCGCGGGACTCGCGCCGAAGTGCTCCGCGTAGAAGGGGAGCAGCGGCAGCATGATGGTGAGACCGAGGATGTCCACCACCACGACGAGGAAGATGGCGAGGAGCGGCGACCTCATCCCAGCGCCGCGAGCCTCGCGCACGCCAGGTCGAGCACTTCGTCGTCCTTGGCGAAGCAGAATCGCAGCAGTTTCTCGCCTTCCGCGCCCCGGTAGAATGCGCTGCCTGGCACCGAGGCCACCCCGGTGGTCTCGAGCACGTGCATCGCCGCCTGCAGAGACGTCTTGAAGCCGAGCCTGGCGCAGTCGGCGAGAACGTAATACGCGCCCTCCGGAACGATCGGCTCGAGCCCCGCGCGCCGCAGCGCCGCGCAGATGCGGTCGCGCTTGCGCTGGTAGCCCGACTGCAGTTCGTCGAAGTAGCTGCGGGGCGCGTCGAATCCCCTGGCGGCGCCGAGTTGCAAGGGAGTGGGCGCGCAGACGAAGTACAGATCGTTCACCAGGGTGATCGCGCGCGTCATCTCCGCCGGCGCGAACGTGTATCCGAGCCGCCAGCCGGTGATGCTGAAGGTCTTCGACAGCCCCATGATCGTGACCGTGCGCTCGCGCAGGCCGGCGACCGCCGCCGGAGAGAGGTGGGGCCGCCCGTCGTAGCGGATGTATTCGTAGATCTCGTCCGTGATCACCAGCAGATCATGGCGCCGCGCCACGCGCGCCAGCGCCTCGAGCTCGTCGGAGCGGAACATCTTGCCGCTCGGATTCGACGGCGTGCAGACTACGACGGCGCGCGTTCGCGAAGTGATCGCCGCTTCCAGCGCATCCTCGCGCAGCGTGAACTCCGGCGGCCTGAGGGTGGCGAACTCGGGAGTGAGTCCGGCCACCACGGCGGCGTTCAGGTGGTAGCCGTAGTAAGGCTCGAACAGGAGGATCCCGTCGCCGGCATCGAGCAGCGCATGGATGGCGGCCGTGTATGCGCCGCTGGCCCCGACGGTGACGCAGATCTCCGTGGCCGGGTCGGCCTGCAGGCCGTTGTCGCGTGCGAGCTTGCGCGCGATGGCGTCGCGCAGCTCGCGCGCGCCTTCGGCGAACGAGTAGGTGCTGCGGTTCTCCCGGATGGCGGCGATCGCGCCGTCGCGGACCAGCGGTGGGGTGGGCAAGTCGCAGATGCCCTGGCCGAGGTTGATCCCGCCGACGCGCTCGCACTCGCGCGTCATGCGGCGGATCTCCGATTGGGCCAGCCCCTGCAGCCGATTCGCGACGCGCATGAAGGGCTAGAGACTACTACGGCCGGAATGGGTCCTGCAGCGGAGGGCCTCCCGCCAGATCGCGCAGCGTCTCCAGGAGGACGTCGAGACCTCGCTGCAGGTCCGCGACTTCGATCTTCTCGTCCGAGTCGTGCCCGGGATACGGCTTGCCCGGGAACCACATCCCGAAAGCGATCGCGTTCGGAATCCGCTTGGCGTAGGTCCCTCCGCCCGAGATGGCGGGGGGAGGGCGCTCGCCGGTCGCTCGCCCGTACGCGTCCATCAGGCGGCGAACGATCTTCGCGTTCCTGTCGAACACCAGCGGCTCGTCGCCGAAGTAGACCTCGCCGGGCAACAGACGCGGCGAGAACTTGCGGACCTCGGCGTACAGCCGCTCGCGCGATTGCGGGCCGGTCAGCGGTGGCGGCCGGCGCAGGTTGATCACCAGCGCGAGCTTGCCGCCGAGCCGCGGCTCTTTCTTGAGAGTCGCGACGTTGACCGTCCACCCGTCCCAGCCCGGGTCCGCGACTCCCTCGAGCCCGAGGGCCGCTCCCTTCAGGTCGGCGCCCGCGTGCGCGGCGAACGCGAGCAGGTCGGCCATCGCGCAGTCCGGCAGCTCCCCCGCCACCAGCCGCGCGAGCGACACCAGCGCATTGCGGCCGCCCTCGACGTTCATCCCGGCGTGGGCCGCGCGGCCTTGCACGACCATGTCCAGCAGCGGGCCGCGCCGCGCGAGTTCCAGCCGCGTCCCCGGCGCAGGCGGCCTGGCATTGAGCCGTTGCTCCAGATCCTCCCATGCGGGCGTTCCCTCGCGCCAGCGGAGCGTCAGACGTGCGCGGTCGGGCACGATGCTGGGCGCGAGCCCCGCGTCGATCTCCTCGATGGTCCATGCCTTCCCGGTGCCTTGATCGAGGTCCGCCGGAAGCACCAGGAGCCCATCCCACGCCTTCTCGCCCACCACCACGGGGAAGGCGGAGTCGAGCACCAGGCTGTACGCCGGCGGCCGATGCGACGCGAGATAGGTCTTCATGTCGGTCGACCCGCTCTCCTCGTCGCTGCCGACCAGCAGGCGCACCGTGTGCGTCCGCGGCAGATCGCGGACGGCGTGCATCGCGAGCAGCGCCTGCACGAGCGGCCCCTTGTCGTCTGCTGCGCCGCGCCCGTACACGACGCCAGAGCGTTCCACGCCGGCGAAGGGGGGAACCGTCCAACCCTTCTCGTCGACCGGCTGCACGTCGCCGTGAACGACGAGCCCGAGGACCGGCCCGCCGGGTGGACCCGGCAGCTCGATCTCGGTCACGGGCCCCGCGTCGCGCGCCGTCAGCCCGAGAGACTGCGCGGTCCGCAGCAGCCACTGCTGCTGGTCGAGGCGCGCCTGCTCGTTGCCGGCTACGGTGGGGAAGCGGATGGCTTCGAGCAGCAGCGGCTCGAGACGGGACCGGTCGGGGCGCGTGGCGGGTGCGCTCGCGCAGGCAGTGGCCGCGAGAAGGAGTGCGGTACGCATGGGCGGGCGACAGTACCAAGCTCAGCCCAGGCGGGCGAGGGCCGATTGCACGACCCGGAGCTGCCGCGCGAGTCGCTGCGCCGGCTCCGGCGCGGGGAGGTCGTCGAGAGGCGGAACGGGCGGCGGCGGCGCTCCCGACTGCGCGGCGTCCGCCAGGGCGTCGAGTATTCCTTCGAGCCGCGCTGCGTACTCCGACGACGGCGGCGCCGCCCCGAGCGCGGTGATCGATGCGCTCAGACGGCGCCCGTACGCTACGAGCGCCATCAGCGGTTCGATGCGCGCGGGAGGCATGGCCTCGGCGATCAGCCGCTGCAGCGCGGCCTCGGCGTTCGCGGTAGCGAGACCGACGCGCCGGCGCGCGGCGACGGCCTCGGCGGGCCCCTTTCCATGCAGGACCGCGTCCAGATAAGCGCGGTCCGCCCGCAGGACCGCCGCGATCAGCGCCGGCATGCGCTCCAGATCGCGCGTCGGCCAGAGCGCGATGGCGCCAACCAACGCCAGGGTTCCTCCGAGAAGGGTGTCGAGGATGCGGATGCGCGTCAGGTGCCCTCCGCCCGCGTTGGTCTCCGCGAGCAGGACGAAGACGGGCGTCACGAGCGCGGCGAACAACGCGTAGTTGATGCGGCGCACCGAGACAGCGATCCAGGCGAGCCCGAAGAGCATCGCGCCCAGCGCCAGCGGTTCGCGGACATGGCGAGCGATGAGCGCGGCGATCAGGCCGCCGATCACGGTGCCGCCGGCGCGCTGCAGCGCGCGACGTACGGTTGCGATCGCGTGCGGCTGAAGCACGAGGACGACGGTCACCGTCACCCAGTAGCTGCGCTCGAGCCGGAGCGCGGTCGCCAGGAATTGGGCAAGGGTGGCGACGAGGGCGACGCGCAGGGCGTGGCGCAGCTCGGTCGACGCCTTTGCGAACGCATCGCGCAACGAGGGTGCCTCTTCCGGAAAAGAGAGAGCTCCTGGCGGGCTGGGGCCCGCTCCACCGCTGCGCAGAGCCTGGACGGACTCCACCGCCTGCCGGATCTCGCCCTCGACGCGCGAGAAGAGCAGGGCGGAATCGCCCGATGCCTCCAGGCGCGGCGCGGCGAGGGCGTAGGAGCCCTCTTCGACCAGGGCCTCGGCGATGGCCTCGAGCGCGCGGCTGATCTCCACGAGCGCTTCGCCCGCGCGAGGAGGCAACGGCTCGTGCCTTTCGGCGCGGGCGCGCAACGCCTCGAGCAGCGCGGCGAGATCGCCGAGCAGCAGCTCCAGGATTTCGTACAAGACGAGGAGCTGCAACCCGCGTCCCGTCTCGCCGTCGCGTCCTGCCCGGGCGACCGCCAGCGCTTCCCGTGCGTCCTCCAGCGCGTCGCGCGCGCGGCGCCGCAGCGGCACCAGCGATTCCCACGCCGCGGCGTCCGCAGGAGACGACGCGACCTTCGCCGCGGCCGCCGCAAGGTCCCCGACCGCCATCCAGGAGGCGGCGACCGCCGCGCGTACGGGGTGGTAGGGACGGAACGGCCAGACCGCGACCGCGAGCAAGATGGCGAAGAAAGAACCGGCGACGAACATCCCCGCACGGACCAGGCTGTCCGCCAGGTGCGCCGGCGAGCCTTCGGTGATGCAGAACATCGTCAGCGCGAGCACGCCGATGGTCGCGGCGGTGTCTCCGTGGACGCGGATCAGGCTGCAGATCATCGCGAAGGCGAAGAGCGCGGGAATCGCCGCCCACGGGGTGAGCCCGGCCAATCCGCCGGCGAGCGTGGCGGCGGCGCCCATCAGCGCGAACGTCCCCATGGCCGAAGCGCGCGTCGGGTAGGGCCCGCCCGGATCCGACAGCATCGTGAGCCAGCCGCCGAGCCCCGCCCAGATCAGCTCGGGCCGGCGCGCGACCCACCCCACGATCAGCGGCACCGTCATCGCGGTCGCCGCGCGCAGGCCCGCGAGCCATTGCGGGCGCGCGGCTTCGATCGCCAGCGACCCGCGCACGTGGCCCGCGATCTGATCCCGCAGCGACTGGAGGGCTACCCTTTCCGCAGCACCATCTCCCACACGCCGGGGTCGGTCTCACGCGAGGAGACCACTTCGTTTCCGGTCTCCTCTGCGTTGCGCCGGATGTCCGGAACGGCCGGCCGGTGATCGACGAGGACCAGCAAATCCGCGCCGGGCTTCAGGCGGGACAACGCGTACTTCGTGCGCGCCCAGGTGAGCGGGCAGAGCAGCCCGCGCAGGTCCAGCGTCTCCATCAATGCTCGTTCGCCAGCAGCTCCTCGTACTGCTTCGCCGAGAGCAGCTCGGCCGCCTCGCCCGGTGCGTTCAGTTCGATCTCGATCATCCATCCCTTCTCGTGCGGGTCCTCGTTGATTCCTTCCGGTGCTTCCACCAAGGCGCTGTTGACCTTGGTCACCTTGCCGCTCAACGGGGCGAACAGCTCGCTCACCGCCTTGGTGCTCTCCACCACCCCGAACGGTTGGCCCTTGGTCACCGCGGCGCCCACATCCGGCAACTCGAGGTAGACCACGTCGCCCAGCTGATCCTTGGCGAACTCGGTGATGCCGACGGTCGCGGTGTTGCCCGCGATTCGCGTCCACTCGTGCTCCTTGGTGTAGCGGAGGGTGTCAGGATAGCTCGCCATGGAGGCCTCTCTGGAATCGCCAGACTGCGTCTTTGCCGTCCAGCGACAGTGTGGTGCTGCCGATCCGTTCGGTCGATCGACCCGCGTCGCGTCGCAGGCGCAGATGCGCGGCGAGGACGCCGGTGGGAGTCCCCGGCGGCGCGGAGGTGACACGCAGATCGGCTTCCTCGACCCGCAGGGGGCGTGATCTCCACCGCTGCCAGTCGGCAGGCGCGAGCGCGATCTCCAGCGCCACCACGTCCTCGAACAGCCCTTCGGCGCGATCCTTCAGCATTCCGCAGCTCGCCGCATATCGCGTCAGCGCGTCGGATCGGGCGATGGCCGGATGGGCCGGCGGCAGCTCAGGGTGGAACCCGCGGAAGAACGCGGGCACGTACTCCATCACCCACTCGGCGAGACCTTCCAGCGGCTGTCCCGACCGCAGCGACCTGAACCACGGGACGTCGCCGCGCGCGATCTCCTCGAGCTTCGGGCTCGGCAGCGCGCCGCGGAGGCTCTCCAGGCCGCCGCGCTCCTCGACGCCGTACGCGACCCCGGAGGGAGCGCCGAACGACGCCGAATCCGGTTGGAGCAGTTCCAGGTAAGTGCGCTCGCCGTAGAGGTACAGGCCGGTGTACGTCGCATCCTTGCGCACCGTCGTCCGCTTCTCCAGCGCGCCGAACCGCCGCAACGGCCCGCTGCCTTCCGCCGCCGTGAACGTCTCGCGATCCGGCGTGACGTAGAAGTGATTGAGGAGCACGCGGGTCACGACTTGATCTTCTCCACGAAGGGGGTCTTGACGACTCGCGCCGGGACGGGCTTGCCCCGGATCTCGACGTCGAAGGTGGATCCCTCCTTCGCGAGCGCGGCGGGAACGTAGGCGAGGCCGATCGATTCCTTGAGCACCGGGCTCATGGTCCCACTGGTCACCTCGCCGACGCGCTGTCCGTCCTTCAGCACCGTGTAACCGTGGCGCGCGATCCCCTTTCCGGTCAGCTTGAATCCGGCCAGCCGGCGTTTGAGGCCTTCCTGCTTCTGCCGGGTGAGGGCGTCCGAGCCGACGAATCCTCCCGGCTTGTCGAGCTTGACGATCCACCCGAGGCCCGCCTCGAGAGGCGTGTGCTGCTCGTCCATGTCGTTGCCGTACAGCCGGTACGCGACTTCGAGCCGGAGCGAATCCCGAGCGCCGAGACCGCAGGGAACCACCCGCTTGTCGAGCAGCGCGTCCCACAGCTTTCGCGCTCCCTGGGGAGGGACGAATACCTCGAACCCGTCCTCGCCCGTGTAGCCGGTGCGGGCGACGATGCAGCCCCGGACGCCTGCGACCGTCGCTTCCCGGAAATGGTAGTAGGGCACGTCCAGCACGCGCGGCGCGCAGAGAGAGTCGACGAGCCCGGGCGCGTTCGGCCCCTGGATGGCGATCTGCGCCCAGTCGTCGGACCGCTGCCCGACGGCGACGCCGTCGCCCGCGTGCGCGCGCATCCACTCGAAATCCTTCTCGCGCCCGCTGGCGTTGACGCAGATGAACAGCCGCTCGGGAGAGAACCGGTAGACGATGATGTCGTCGATTACGCCGCCCTTCTCGTTGCAGAGCGCGCTGTACTGGGCCTGTCCGTCGCTGCACTTCGAGAGATCGTTCGTGACCAGCCGCTGGGCGGTCTGCAGCGCGCGCGGACCGTCGACCACGATCTCGCCCATGTGCGAGACGTCGAACATGCCGACGTTCTCGCGCACCGCCGCGTGCTCCTCGAGCACGCCCGCGTACTGCACCGGCATGTCGAACCCGGCGAACTCGACCATGCGTGCGGAAGCGGCGAGATGTGCGTCGTAGAGCGGCGTGCGCAGGGCCACCAGTGTCTCCAACCGGGGGCCGGGAACCTAGCTTTGGCGCACTGCCCGCGCAAGGGCGACGCGCTCTAGCAGTACATTGCGCAGGGCCTGAGGAGTCTTCCCACCCGGGAGGGTCCCGGACCACACGTGCGCCTTTGTGCCCGCTCGCCGTTCGATACACTGGAAAGCTCATGGAGCCCGCCGCCATCGTCTTTCCCATCCGTTTCGCGACCGGCAACATCGCGGTCCAGACGACGACATCCGCGCTCAGCGAGCAGGGCGTGCTCGTGCGCTGTCTCGAGCCGCCGCCCGCCGGGACTGCGGTCTCCATCAAACTCTACCTGCCTGGCGCCCGCGAGGCGATGCATCTCGACGGCAGGGTACGCGAGCACGCGAACCCCGGGGACGAGCCGGGGTTCTGGGCGGACTTCGTCGGAGTCGCCGACGCGCAGCGGGCGCAGATCGGCGAGGTGATCGCCCGCCGCCGGCGAGCCGCCGATGCAAAGCCGATCGGGGCGATGGCGCTGAGTCCGCGCGACGAGGGGCGGCGCGCGTTCCCTCGCTACAACGTGCAGTTCGCGGTCCGGTTCGCGACCGTGCAGGACTTCGTCCTCGAGTATGCCGCCAACATCAGCGCGGGCGGCGTGTTCGTGCGCACGGAGAATCCGCCGCCGCTGAAGACCGTTGTCCAGGTCGAGATGGAGCTGCCGGGTGGAGGCATTGCGGTCCCTGCCCGCGCGCTCGTCGTGCATCGGGTCACGAAGCAGGAAGCGCAGCAGCGCGGAACCGTTCCCGGCGTCGGAGTCCAGTTCATGGACGCGGACGACGAGTTCCGCCGCCGCATCGACGCGGCGATCACGCACATCCTGGAAACGGAACGGGCGGCGTAGCCGCTCCCGCGCCGAAGGCTGCCGAAGGCGCGGGTATGCGGCTATTGTTTTGAGGCTGTACCGACTATGAGACGCGCTTTAGTCGCGCCTTAGACGACCCGCGCCCCCGGCACGGCGACGTCCACGACCTCCGACCGCCCGGCGACGCCCAGCGAAGCGGCCTCGTCCATCATCGCCCGCGCGACCTCGCGGGCCGCGCCCGCGCTGCACAGCGCGCACACCGTCGTCCCTGCCCCCGAGAGCGCAGCGCCGAACGCTCCACCCTTGCGGGCCGCGGCAAGCAGCGGCGGCAGCCAGGGAAGGAGCCCGGCGCGGGCCGGCTGGTGCAGTCGATCGTCCATCGCTTCCCCGAGCAGCTCGAGCCTTCCTCCGCCCAGCGCCGCGACGAGCAAAGCCGCGCGTCCGAGGTTGTGCACCGCATCCGCCAGGGTGACCTGCGCGGGCAGCACGGCGCGCGCGGCGGACGTGGCCAGCTCCTGATCGGGAATGTAGAGCGCTGCGCGCAGGGGCGCGCCGATGAGGATCGGGCAGGAGAGGACGTTGCCATCCGCATCGCGGACGGAGACCTGCGCTCCGCCCCGGAGCGCGGGAACCACGTTGTCGGGATGGCCCTCCATCTCGACCGCCGTGCGCAAGACCGCCTCCTGTCCGATGGCGCCGTCGAGCAGCGCATCCGCCAGCAGGCCTCCGGCGAGCGCCGCCGCTGCGGAGGAGCCGAGGCCGCGCTTGAGGGGGATCGAGCTGTGGATGGAAAGCTCCGCCGCAAGCGACTGCCGGCTGCGTCCGGCCGCCGCCGCCGCGCGGTGCGCCGCGTCGATCACGCGGTTGGTCGAGTCCGGGGGGAGCCGGTCGGCGCCTTCCCCCGACAAGCGCGCGATCCGCAGTCCGTCTCCGCCGGGCGACACGCGCACCATCAGATCCGGGCCGGACAATGCGATCCCCACGGCGTCGAAACCCGCGCCGAGGTTGGACGTGGAGCACGGCACGAGGACCGTGAACGGCTTCATTGCAGCGCAGCCTCCAGCGTGCCGATATCGTCGGCGATCGCCGGCCCGATCTCCGCGGCCGCATCGATCGCGGACTGCGGATCCTTCAGCCCGTGCCCGGTGAGCACGGCCACGATGGTCTGTCCGGCGAAGCTCCGCTTCTCTTGCGCGAGACGGAGCAATCCGGCTACCGGCGCCGCGCTCGCAGGCTCGCAGAAGACGCCGGCCTCGCTGGAAAGGCGCCGGTAGGCGGCGAGGATCTCGGCGTCGGTCACCGCGGCGAAGAGCCCGCCCGAGTCGCGTTGCGCCTCCACTGCCGTCTTCCACGAGGCAGGGTTGCCGATGCGAATGGCGGTCGCGATGGTCTCGGGCTCGGCGATCGGTGCGCCCGAGACGAGGGGCGCCGCGCCGGTCGCCTGGAACCCGAGCATGACCGGACGGCGCGGCCCGAGCTCGCAGAAGCCGCGCCAGTAGGCGCTGATGTTGCCGGCATTGCCCACGGGAAGGGCGACGGTGTGTGGGACCTCCCCCAGCGCTTCGGCGATCTCGAACGCGGCGGTCTTCTGCCCCTCGATCCGGTGCGGGTTGACGCTGTTCAAGAGCGCGATGCCGGTGCGCTGTGCGATCTCACGGACCCGCGACAGCGCCGCATCGAAGTTTCCGCGCAGCACCACGATGCGGGCGCCGTGCGCCACCGCCTGGGCCAGCTTGCCGAGAGCGACCTTTCCTTCCGGGACGACGACGTTGCAGCGCACGCCTGCCGCGGCGCAGTACGCCGCCGCGCTCGCCGAGGTGTTGCCGGTAGAGGCGCAGACCGCGCTGTGTGCACCCGCCTCGACCGCCTTCGCCACCGCCACCACCATCCCGCGGTCCTTGAACGAGCCGGTCGGGTTCTGCCCTTCGAACTTCAGCCAGAGCTCGGCGCACCCGATGTCGCGCGCGAGGGTGGGAGCCGCGATCAGCGGCGTGTCGCCCTCACCGAGGGTCAGGTGCGGGGTCCGCGGAGTGAGCGGCAGGTGGGCGGCCCAGCGCGCCAGGACTCCTCGCTTCACTGCGGGGCCTCCACGCGGATCCGCGCCAGCACCGCCCGCGTGGACGAAAGCCTCGCGAGCTGCTCCTCGGCGGTGGCCAGCGCCGCCTCCGGCGCCTCGTAGGTGAGGAGCACGACTTCCGCGGCCCCGTGCTTTCCAGGCTCGCGCTGGATCACGCTGGCAAGACCGATCCGGTGCTCGGCGAGCACCCGCGTGATCTGTGCGAACACGCCGGGCTCGTCATCGACCGACAGCCGGAAGTAGCAGCGGGTCCTCACCTCGCTCATGGGAAGCAGGCGCGGCTCGGGCCCGTTCTCGCGGGGCGGCGGCACCGGATCGCCGAGGGCAAGGCGGCGGGCGACGTGGACCACGTCCGCCAGAACTGCGCTCGCCGTCGCGTCGCCGCCCGCTCCGAGCCCGCTGAACATCACCGGGCCGCAAAGATCGCCGACGACGTGGACAGCGTTGTACGCGCCGTCCACGCGCGCCAGGGGGTGCTCCAGCGGAACGAAGGCGGGATGCACGCGCGCTTCCACCCCGGCCTCGGTCCTGCGCGCCACCGCCAGCAGTTTCAGCACGTAGCCGAGCTCCCGGCCGTAGGCGAGATCGCGGGGATCCAGGCCGCGGATGCCCTGGCGATGAAGCTGCGCCGGCGTGCAGGAGGCGCCGAAGGCGAGCCGGAGCAGGATGCAGAGCTTGTCGCCCGCGTCCACCGCCTCGACGTCGTCGCGGGGATCGGCCTCCGCGTACCCGGCCTGTTGCGCTTTCGCGAGCGCATCCTCGAGGCGTTCGCCCGATGCCATCCGCGTGAGCACGTAGTTGCAGGTGCCGTTGATGATCGCGCGCAGCTCGAGGACCCGGTTCGCGGCCAGGTCATCGGTGAGCGGCGCGATGAGCGGGATGCCGCCGCCGACTGCGGCCTCGTAGCGCAGCTCGACGCCCTTGCGGGCCGCCAGCTCCGCGAGCTGCGGTCCATGCCATGCGAGCACGCGCTTGTTGGCGGTCACGACCGGCCGGGCCCGCTCGAGCGCGCTGGCGATGAGCGTGCGCGCCGGCTCCTCCCCTCCGACGAGCTCGATCACCAGGTCGACGTCGTCGGCGCTCGCCACCGCCGCCGGGTCCGCCGTGAGGCGCTCGACCGCGAGCGAGCGGGGCCTGGCCAGATCCCGGACGGCAGCCCGCTGCAGCACGAGGCTGGTCCCCGCTGCCCGGGAGAGCACGTCGTGGCGCTCGATGAGCGCGCGCGCCACGGCCTGCCCTACCGTGCCGATGCCGAGCAACCCGATCCGTACTTGCTGCTTCATGAGGCGAGTCTACGACACCCTGCGTCGAGCGTCTTGCGGATCGACCGCTGGTTTACCTACAAGGAGGGTCCGGGATGGAAGAAACCAGCCTCAGCCACAAGCTCGGCATCAAGGAAGGCCGGCGCGTGCTGGTGCTCGATCCTCCGGTCGGGTTCGTGCGGCGGCTCGACCCGCTTCCCGACGGAGTCGGGGTGACGACCAAGATCGTCAGCCTGGCGGACATCATCGTCGTCTTCTCCTCCTCGCGGGCGGTGCTGGGCGAGCTGTTCCCGAAAGCGAAGCACGTCCTGGCGCCGCACGGGGCGCTCTGGGTCGCCTGGCCGCGCAAGAGCTCCGGTTTCTTCACCGACCTGGACGAACAGCTCGTTCGCGCCGTGGGCCTCGCCGCCGGTCTCACCGACAACAAGATCATCGCCATGGACGAGATCTGGTCGGCGCTGCGATTCGTCGAGAAGCAGCGCGAGCGGCTGCCCCTGCCGCGGAGCGCGGAGCTCGGCGCCCCGCCGGAAGCGTGAGGCTCGACTTTACGCAGGGCGAGAACGCGCTGGCCCGGGCGCTCGCGGCGCGGCAGTCGCCTCCGATCGATCTCACCGTCTCGAACCCGACGGCGGCAGGCCTCCCGGTGCCTTCCATTCGGCTCCCACAGGCCCCCTCCTACGAGCCGCATCCTCGCGGGCTGCCCGCGGCGCTAGAGGCGGTGGCGGCATACCAGGGCATCCAGCCGGGGCGCGTCGTTCTCACCGCCTCCACCAGCGAGGCGTACTCCTGGCTGTTCAAGCTGCTCTGCGATGCCGGCGACGAGGTGCTGGTGCCCGAGCCGAGCTATCCGCTGTTCGGATACCTGACCGCTCTGGAATGCGTGACCGCGGTGCCCTATGCACTGCGTTGGGACGGAGAATGGCACCTCGACGCCTCGAACCTGCGCTTTTCCGGGCGCACGCGGGCGCTGCTGGTGGTCAGCCCCGGCAACCCGACCGGCGCCTACCTCAAGGAGGACGAGCGGGCAGCGCTGGCCTCCGCCTGCCGGGCGCAAGGGTGCGCACTGATCAGCGACGAGGTGTTCGCGGACTTTCCCGCCTTCGAGGATCGCCGCCGCGCCCGGAGCGCGGCGTCGTACGACGACCTGCCGGCGTTCTCCCTCTCGGGTCTCTCGAAGGTGGCCGGACAGCCGCAGCTCAAGCTCGCCTGGATCGCCGCCGGCGGACCGGGCGCCGACGAGGCGGTGCGGCGCCTCGAGCTCATCGCCGATACCTATCTCTCGGTGTCCACGCCCGTGCAGCTCGCGGCGCCGGGACTGCTCGCGGCGCGCGGTCCGTTCCAGCAGGCCGTGCAGGCGCGCCTCGCCGCAAACCGCGCCGCCCTCGCCGCCGCGCGCGGCCCAGGGGCGGCGTGGGACGTCCTGCGCTGCGAAGGCGGGTGGAGCCAGATCCTCTCGGTGCCGCGCTCGCGCGGCGAGGAAGAGTGGGCGCTTGCGCTGCTCGAGGCCGGCGTGTTGGTGCATCCCGGGTATTTCTTCGACTTCCCCGACGGGGCGCACCTGGTCGTCTCGCTGCTGCCCGAGCCCGCGCAGTTCGCTCGGGCGGCCGCGATCCTGGCTCGCGTGCTCGCTGCTTGATGCAACGTTGTTGCATTTGTGCTAGAGCGGCCGCGTGCCCTTCTCGACGCGAGCGGAGGCGGCATTGCGCCGGCGAGGGGGTCGCATCACCCGCGCCCGCAGGGCGCTGCTGGAGCTGATCGAGCGGTCAGCGCGCCCCTTGGGGCCGCGCGAGCTGCAGTCGCTCCTCGCCAGCGAAGGCGTGCAGATGGACCGGGTCTCCGTGTACCGGAACCTGAGCGCTCTGCTCGAGTTGGGACTGCTCCACAGGGTGGTCGGTTCGTCGGCCGTCCGCCCTTGCGCGGAACGCGAGGAACGCTGCCATCACGCCATCGTCTGCAGCCAATGCGGCAGCGCGCGCGAGTTCCACTCCGGCGCCCTGGAGCGCGCGCTGGGGGAAGTCCGCCGCGCCACCCGCTACCGCGTCCAGGGCCACGTGCTCGAGCTGCGCGGCCTGTGCGAGAGGTGCCAGCGATGATGCACGCCGCGGCGCTCGCCGGCTTCTCCGCGGTGCTGGGCGGGGCAATCGCCCTGGTCGCGCGGCAACGTCCTGGTGTCCTCGAGCGGACGCGCACCTTCGCCTTCGCGGCCGCCGCGGGCGTGGTGGCCTTCCACCTGCTTCCGGAGGCGCTCCCCTCGCAAGGAGTGGCGGCGCTGCTGTGGATGGCTGCTGGATTCGCGCTGCCCTGGCTGCTGGAATGGCTCGCGCGCACGGTCGGTCCCGGCCTCTTGCAGGGCCGCGGCCTGTCCGGACTGCGCGTGTCGGCCGAGGTCGGCTTCGCCGCTCTCGTCTTCCACTCGGTCGCGGAAGGTCTGGCGCTGGTCGCGGCGCTGGCGCAGCCGCGGGCAAGCCTGGATCTGGAGATCGCGATCGTCGCTCACCACGCCCCGCTCACCGCCGCGGTGGTCCTGCCCTTCCTCGATCTCAGCGGTGCGCGAGCCGCGGGCACGCGCGCCGCGCTCGTCGCCGCGGCGGGCGTCATCGGCGCCCTTCTCAGCCTGGTGCTGCCCGGATTCGAGGACGCGGCTTTCCTCAAGACCGCCAGCGCGGTGACCGCCGGTGCGCTGCTGCATGTGGTCGCCGACGAGATCCGCGCGCAGCGGTTCGGATCCCGCCTGGAGCGCGCGCTGGATCTCGGCGCCTGCGCCGCCGGCCTGCTCGTGGCCGGCCTCGGCGCCCTGGTGCATCAGCGCCAGGACACTGCGCCGCTCTTCGAGCTGCTGCGCGCCTTTTGCGGCCTCTCGCTCGCTGCCTCCCCCGCGATCCTCGCCGGCTGCGCCGTGGGAGCGCTGCTCGCGTCGCGGACCCGGTTCTTCCGCTGGGACGCATTCGTGCTGGCGCTGGTGCTGTTCGGCCCGGTGGGCGCGACGGCCTGGGCGGTGCTCACCATCGCGCTTTCCCTCCCCTTGGCGCGGTCGCTCCGCGCCGATACGCCGGCCCGGCCGATCGGTCTGGAGATGGTGGCGGCCATCCGCGAACGCGCCCCGGCGCTGCTCACCCTGGTGATCGCCGCTGCAGTGCTGGAAGCGAGCGCTGGCGCATTCCCGGCGTCGTTCGTTCCGGCGGCGGCGCTCCTGCTGGTCGTTGCGCTCAGCGCGCGCCTCGACGAAGCGGGGGCCGTGGTGGTCGCCGCCGTGCTGGTCCGCAAGGGGCTCGATCCCGGGATCGCGATCGCTCTGCTGGCTTGCGGGCCGCTCACCCGCGCCGGCATGGTGCGGGCCCTCGCCGGGCGGGGCCGCGCTGCGGCAGCGGGGGTGATCGCGCTCGAATGCGTCGGCGCGATCGCGGCTGGCAGACTGCTATCGGCGTCCGGCGCGCTGGCCGCGATGCCTGCCGTCGCGAACCGGGCGCTGCGAGGCGTGGGGGAGGCGGTTTTCGCACAGGTCGCATCGTCGCCGCTGTCGACGGCTGCCGCGGTGGTGCTGGTGGCGCTCGCGGTCGCCACGCTCTGGTCGGAAGGCGTCCGCGGGTGGTTCGCGCCGCTGCGCCACGGTCCTCGCGCGATCTAGAACACCGCTCGTGCTGGCCCGTTACAATCAGTCCATGGTGCGCCTGTCGCTCGCCCTCGCGCTCGCCCTCGCGCTTGCCTTCGCAGTGCAGGCCGCCGAGCAGTCGCTCAGCCTGAGAGTGGAGGGCTGGCACAGCAAGGGCGACGTCTACAAGACGGAGTCGGCGGTGCAGAAGGTCAAGGGCGTGATCCGCGTCTCCTCCGATCTGGAGGCAAAGACCCTCACGGTGGTGTTCGACGACGCCTCCGCGAACGCGGCCGCCATCCAGAAGGCGATCTCCGGCGCCGGGTACGTCAGCCACCGCTGAACACGCGGGCGCCGGACGGCCCGCCGACGATGACCGTCGGCGCGAAATCGAGAAAGAGCCCGTGATCCACGACCCCTGTGATCGCCTTGAGCGCCCGGGCGACCTCGCGCAGGTCCGCACCTGCGGGCAGCGGCGCATCCACCAGCACTCCGCCGCTGTCGCTCAGGGGGCCCTCGCGGCGCGCTGCTCCGGGCAACAGCTTCGCGATGCGCTGGAGAGTCCCGGTCCAGCCGAAGGCGACCACCTCGATGGGAACGCCGCGGGTGGAACCGAGGCGCTCGACCAGCTTCATCTCCTCGACGACGATGACGATGCGGGCCGAGGCGAGCGCGACCAGCTTCTCGCGCACGTGCGCTCCGCCGCCACCCTTGATCAACTGCGCGCGGGGATCGACCTCGTCGGCGCCGTCGATCACCAGGTCCAGCCTCGGATGGTCATCGAGGTCCACCAAGGCAAGACCGAGGCGCTGGCACGTCTGCACCGTCTTCTGCGACGTGGGCACGCCGCGGACGCGGACCTTGCGGCGCGCGAGGGCCTCGAGCGCGGCGGTCGCCGCCCGCCCGGTGCCGTAGCCGATCACCATCCCATCCTGCACGAGCTGCGCGGCCTGCTCGCCCGCCGCCGCCCGCTGCGCTTCGAGGTCCATGGGGCTCCTTTACAATCCCGCGAAACGGAAGGCGAACCGGGCCGCTCCCCCAAGCGCGAGCATCACCGCCGGGTTGATCTCGAAGCGGCTGAGCGTCAGCCCCACCGCGATGGCAATGGCGATCTCTCCCTCGCCGTTGATGGTGTCGCCGAGCGAGATCACCGCCGCAGCCATCAAGCCCACCACGGCCGGGGTGAGCCCGCGCAGCGCCGCGCGGACCGGCCGCCGGGAGCGGATGCGATCGAGCCACGTCCCCGCGGTCGCCACCAGCGCGAACGGCGCGGCGAAGATGCCGATGGTCGCCACCACCGCGCCGAGCCAGCCGTGGCGCAGGTACCCGATGAAGGTGGCGAGCAGGAGCACGGGGCCAGGAGTGAGCTTGCCGATGGCGACGGCGTCCGCGAACTGCCGCTCGGTGATCCAGTGCTCGCGCTCGACCACCTGCTTGAGGTGCGGCACGATCGCAAAGCCGCCGCCGTACGCGCCGAGCCCGGTGCGGAAGAAGGAGAACGCGATCCGGACCAGCTCCGCGTCGACCCCGGGAGCATGCAAGGCGATGCCCATCATGACGGCGAACACGGTCCAGGAGGCGACGTTCATCTGCGTCGGCGGCTCCGGCTTCTGCGTCCCCAGCGTCGCGCCTTCCTCGGGCAGGACGACCGGAGCCTCGCGCCGCTCGCGGGTGCGGCGCCGCTCCATGGCCAGCAGGCGCGCCCGCTTCGTACCCAGATCGACCGCGAGGCCTACGCCGATGGCGAGGAGCGCGACTTCGCCCGGCGGCGCGTCGCCGAGCACCGAGAAGAGAAGCGCGCCCGCGGCGACGCCCATCTGCCAGAGGCGCCCGACCGCGCTCCTGGCCATCTTCAGCGTGATCGCGCCGATCACGCCGACAACCGCCGCGTTGAAGCCCCCAAGCAGCGTCGCGACATCGGGCGTGGCGCCGAAATGCACGTAGAGGAACGCCAGCGCCATCACCGCGATCCATCCCGGCGCTACGAACCCGACGTAGCCGAGGAACGCTCCCTTGAGGCCGCCGAAGCGCAATCCGGTGTACGCCATCGCATTGGCGGCGGCCCCGCCGGGAAGCATCTGCGCGACGGTGATGGTGTTGGTGTACTCCCGCTCCGTCATCCAGCGGCGCTTCGTCACCGCGAGCGTATGGATGTTCGCCAGCACCGACAGTCCGCCGCCGAAGCCGACCACGCCGAGCAGCAGCGAGGCTCGAAAGAAGTCACCCAGCCGCGGCCGGGTGCGCGTCGCCGCGACCGGCGGCTCGATGGCGTGGCCGTCCATGCGGGTTCCAGTATAGAAGGTCCGCCGTGCCGCGGTTCCTCAAAGGCATGAAGATCGTTCACCGCGCGCAGAGGGGCTGGGGCGTCGGGCATGTGCTGGCGGTGAGCGAGGATCCGCCGCGCCTCTCCGCGCACTTCCCGGGCCGGCCCGGCGGGCCGGTGATGCTTTCGTCTCGCGACGCGCAGCTTTGGCGGTTCCGATTCGCGCCGGATTCGCCTGCCCTGCTCGCCGACGGCAGCGCCGCGCGCGTGCTGCGCGCGCTGCCCGGCCGGGCCGACGATCTCTACCGGTATACGGTCGAGGTGCCGGGCAACAAGCCGCAGGTCCGCAGCGAGGCGGACTTGCGCGCTCCCGCTCCACGGGAGGGCCCGGCCGAGCAACTCGCGTCGGGACGCTGGGGAACGCCGGAGGACTTCCACCTCCGCTCCGAGACCGTGCGGCTCGATCTCGAGCGCCGCGCGGACGCGCTCGGGGCGCTGTTCGCCTCGCGGGTCTACGTGAAGCCCCACCAGGTCAGCGTGGCGCACCAGGTGCTCTCGGCGCCGCAGCCGCGCTTCGTGCTGGCGGACGAGGTCGGCCTGGGAAAAACCATCGAGGCCGGCCTGGTGCTCTCGAGCCTGCTCCACGCGGGCCTGGTGAAGCGCTGCCTGGTGGTCGCGCCGAGCCACCTCACCGTCCAATGGCTGGCGGAGCTGTTCCACAAGTTCAACCTCCTGTTCACGCTGATGGACCCGGACCGTGCGAAGGAGGATCGCGAGGCCGCCGAGGCGGAGGCGCCCGACGACGACGCGTCGACGTGGGGGCGGCATCCACTGGTGATCACCTCGCTCGAGTGGCTCTCGCGCACGCGAGAGGAAGCGAAGGCGGCGGCGGACGCTGGATGGGACCTGGTGGCGATCGACGAGGCGCACCACCTGCGCGGCGCCCGCGCGTACGAGGTCGCGCAGGCGCTCGCCCGCAAGACCTGGGGGCTCTTGCTTCTGACCGCGACGCCGCTGCAACTCGATCCGGCGGAGTACCACGCGCTCCTGCGGCTCGTGGACCCCGCCCCGGCCGCGACCGAGCAGGAATTGCGCGCGCGCCTCGCACGCCAAGGCGAGCTTTCCGCGGAGGTCCGCTCGCTGCTCGCCGGGGACCATTCCGCGGCGGAACGGATCGCCCGGCTCTTTCCAGACGATCCGATGCTTGGCGATCTGCGGGCGGATGCGCTGCTCGCGCATCTCGCGGAGAGCTACGGCCTCTCCGCGCGCCTGTTGCGCAACCGCCGCGCGGTCGTGGGCGGATTCACGCCCCGCATGCTGACGAAGATCCCGGTCGAGCTGAGCGGCGAGGAACGCGACCAGGAACGCGAGGTCCGGCGCGCGCTCGCGCAGGCGAGGCTTCCATCCGGCGCCGTGCTCGCCTCGTTGCTGCGGAGGATGGGCAGCTCGCCGCCGGCGCTGGCCTCGGGTCTCTCGGCAGCGGGCGAGAAGAAGCTGGCTCAGCGCGCCCTGGCCATATCGCGCGATTCGAAGCTCGAGGCATTCCACGAGTTCCTCCGGGAGCTGGGCCCTTCCGAGAAAGTGCTGGTGTTCGCCGAGCCGCGCGAGACCATCGAATATCTTCGCGCCGCTCTTGCCCGCCGCCGCATCGAAGCCCTGGCGTACGTCGGCGATCTCTCTCCCGCCGAACGGGACAAGATGGTGGCGCGTTTTCGCGATCCGGACGGCCCCCGGGTCCTCCTCTGCACCGAGCTGGGCGGTGAGGGGCGCAATTTCCAGCACTGCCACGTGCTGGTGAACTACGACCTCGCCTGGAGCCCGGCAGCCATCGAGCAGCGAATCGGCCGCATCGACCGCATCGGGCAGTCGCGGGAGGTGCGCATCCATGCCTTCCGGCCGGAGGGTACGCTCGCGGCCCGGGTGCTCGACGTCCTCGATGCCGGCGTGGGCGTGTTCACCGAGCCGGTGGGCGGCCTCGACCCGGTCCTGGAGGGCATCGAGGCCGAGCTGCTGGCGCTCGCATCCAGCGACGATGCGGAGCGCTGGGAGAAGATGACGCGCGCGCTCGCGGAGCGGGTCTCCGCCGCGCGGGCGCAAGTGGCGCGCGCGTACGATCCGCTCCTCGATCTGCGCAGCTGCGATCTGGCCGCGCTGCGCTCGCTGGCGGAGCGCGGCGCCCGGCGGATCGGGGCGCGCCTGTTGCCGTCGTCGGATGCGGAGGGAGCGCTGCGCGCGGTCGCCACGACGCTGGAGATGCGGCTGGAGGCGGTCACCATCGAGGCAGCGAAGCGGGTCGGCCTCGCCGTCGACGTCGACGTGGACGTGATGCCCGGCCAGGTGTCGTTCAGCGTCGGGCCGGAGCTGAAAGTGGACGCGCTGGCGGGCTTCGATCTCTCCCAGGATCGGACGGTGATCGGCTCGTTCCGCCGCGAATTCGCGGTCCAGCACGAGGAGCACGACTCGTTCGCCACCGGCCACCCGCTGGTCGAGGCCCTCTTCGCCTGGGTCCGCGACGGCGAGCTGGGCCGCGCGATGGTGGCGCGTGCGCACCTGCGCGGGCTCTCCGGCGCCGCCCTCGATGCGCGGTTTCTCATCACGCTCCCGGAACCCGCGGATCTGGCGCAGGGCGCCCGGGTGCCTTCGCGCCGGGCGGCACGGCACCTCGAAGAGCCGCTGTTGCGCGTGGCCGTGCGGCTGGACGGGCGAGGCGGCGTCCGCGTCGAGGATGCGCTGACCGCGCAGCTCGACTCGGCGAAGCTCTCGGCGGTCCCCGCGCCGGAAGGCGGTCCACCCGGCGCGTTCGCGCAGGCGATCGAGACGGGGTTGCGGGTGGCGCAGGAGGAGGCGCAGAGAAGGCTTCGTCGCATCGTCGACGCGGCGAAGAGCGGAATCGCCGCGGAGCAGGAGGCGGCGACGCGACGACTGGCGCGCTGGCTCGCGCAGAGCAAGGTGGGCGTGTCTGACGCACGGCGCCTGCTGGAGGCGGAGGCGAAGATCCATGAGGACGCGGCGGCCGCGCTGGACGGCGCGCGCCTCGAGCTCGACCAGGCTGCGCTCGTCCAACTCGCCTGACCCGGCAGGCTGCGTCCGACCGATCTCTGCCCGTTTCAACCACGGCGCGATCGCGCGACCGTGGCTCGGTCCCTTGATCTCTGCCCGTTTCACCACGGTGCGATGGGTGATCGCGCCCCTCCCCGATCTCTGCCCGACTCAACCACCGCCCTCGTGGGCCCTGCGCGGGTCGTGCTCCCGACCGGAATTCGCTCCTGCGCCAACGGCAGAGCTCGTCGCCCGGCATGTTGAAATGAGCAGAGATCCAGATTCGGGCTCCGAGCGCCCCGTCACGGCGCGCGCAACACACGAGCATCGAATTGGGCAGAGATCGATCGGGTTCCCCCTCCCTGTCACAGAATCCCCCATCCTGAACTCGCGAGCGACGAGTGAAACCGGCGAAGGTCGCTACCTCGCGTTGTACGCGAGGCCGATCAGCGTCACGAACCCGGTCTGCGAGTTGCTGCCCGCGGAGTCGAGCGCGAACCGGGGCCCGACGCGGAAGCGCGCGGTCACCGCCAGGTTCCAGTCGATCAGGTACTCGCCTCCGCCGCCGAATTAAGGACCGAAGAAGAACCCGGCCGGATTGGAGAACGAGATCAGCACGGGCACGTCGGCGCCGGCGTCGAGGGTGAGCTGCGGATTGACCTGGAATCCGGCCACGACCCCGATCGGCCCACCGATGCCGAACAGCGCGCCGTTGTTGCGGTAGAGGGAGACGCCGGGCTGCATGTCGAAGGCGATGGTCGTGTCGCCCATGTTGGCCAGCGTGCGCCGGTAGGGGACGGCGAGGTTCACGCCGGTGACGCTGGTCGAGGTTCCCTCCAGCCCATAGTTGAAGGCCACGTGGAAACCGATGTCGGTCCGTTCGTCGAGGCCCTTGAGCCAGGTGAACCCGATGCCCGGCCAGCCCGCCTCGGCCTGCAGCACGGAGTTTCCCGTGCCGGCGGTGCGGCCCGCGGTCGCCGACCAGTTTGCCTCGCTGATGGGCTGGACGCTGGTCTCCACGAGCTGCGCTCGCGAAGCCGCCGGCGCGAGAATCAGCGCAATGGCGACAACCTCCGAGCTCTTCCAATTGCCCGCCATCCGCATCTGCGGCCTCCGAAGCGAGCGCGCCGACTGCGCCTCCATTGAAACGTTGGGTTTCAGACGCCCGCACGCAAGGTCAACGCCGTGGTTGCGCCTCCTCGACGCTTGATCTTCCCGCCCTCTCGGGTAGGTTGGCCGCCAAATGCAGGTGCTTGCCGGCGACATCGGCGGGACCAAGACGCTCGTGGCGATCTGCGAAGTGTCGCCCCCGGACGGGCGAACCGGCGCAGTGTCGGTCGAAGTCCTGGTGAGCAAGCGCTACGACAGCCGGAAGTTTCCGGGTATTGCCGCTCTCTGCCGCGCCTTCGCCGCGGAGGTGGCCCGGCCGATCCCGCGCTCCGCCGGGTTCGGGGTGGCCGGCCCGGTCGCCAACGACCGCAGCCAGACCACCAATCTGCCTTGGATCGTCGATGCCAAGGATCTCGCGCAGGCGCTCGGCATCGAGTCAGTGGGGCTGGCAAACGACTTCCAGGCGCTGGCGGTTGGAATCCCGGCTGTAAAGGCAGCAGATTTGGTCTCGGTGAACGAAGGAGTGCGCGATCCCAAGGGGCCCTGGGCGGTGATCGGCGCCGGCACAGGTTTGGGCGAGGCGATCGCGACGCTGGGAGCGTCCGGCGAGCGGGAAGTCGTCGCCACCGAAGGGGGACACGCGAGCTTCGCGCCCCGCACCGAGCTTGAGATCGGCGTGCTGCGCTTTCTCATGCAGCGCTACGATCACGTCAGCTGGGAGCGCGTCCTCTCCGGTGAGGGGCTGGTCAATCTCGCCGAGGCGCTCTCCCACTTGACCGGCGTGAAGCCCGCCGAGGAGGTCGGAGAGAAGATCGCGCACGACCGCGGCAACGCGCCGGCGGCGATCACCGCCGCAGCCGTGGCGGGCGATCCACTCTGCAGGCAGGTGGTGGAGCTGTTCTGCAAGCTCTACGGCGCGGAGGCGGGCAACCTGGCCCTGAAGACGCTGGCGACCGGAGGAGTCTACGTCGCCGGCGGCATCGCCCCGAAGATCCTCGACTTCATGACGGACGGCCGCTGCCGCGCGGCCTTCGTCGACAAGGGCCGCATGCGCCCGATGCTGGAGCGGATGCCCGTGCAGATCGTGCTCGACACGCGCGCGGGCTTGCTCGGCGCGGCCACCCTCGCGGCGCGCGAGGCGCAGCTCACACCGCAAACCCGAAGCAATCCCTCGACGCGAGCCTCGCATGACACCTGAACTGCAGAAGAAGTGCATCGATACCATCCGCTTTCTCGCCGTGGACGCGGTGGAGAAGGCGAACAGCGGCCACCCCGGAATGCCCATGGGGGCGGCGCCGATGGCATTCGCGCTCTGGAGCCGGCACCTGCGCTTCAATCCGAACGAGCCGCGCTGGGCCAACCGCGACCGTTTCGTGCTCTCGGCGGGTCACGGCTCCATGCTCCTCTACGCCATGCTCCACCTGGCGGGCTTCGACGTGACGATGGACGACCTCAAGTCGTTCCGCCAGTACGGATCGAAGACGCCGGGTCATCCCGAGTTTCATGACACGCCCGGGGTCGAGGCCACCACCGGGCCTCTCGGACAAGGCATCTCCAACGCGGTGGGGATGGCGCTCTCCCAGCGCATGCTCGCGGCGCGCATGAACGCGGGCGGCAGGTTCCCCATCGACAACTTCGTCTACGGCATCTGCAGCGACGGCGATCTGATGGAAGGGGTCGCTTCCGAAGCATGCTCGGTCGCGGGGCACCTGAAGCTGGGAAACCTGATCTTCCTCTACGACGACAACGACATCTCGCTGGCAGGCCCCACCTCCGTCACCTTCACCGAGGACCGCGGAAAGCGATTCGAAGCGTATGGGTGGCACGTCCAGCACGTCCCCGACGGCAACGACGTCGAGGCGATCGATCGGGCGATCCGCGCCGCCAAGGACGATCCGCGCCCCTCGCTGATCGACGTCAAGACGGTGATCGGCTACGGCTCGCCCCACAAGGCGAACACGCACGAGGTACACGGCTCGCCGCTCGGCAAGGATGAAGCGAAAGCGGCGAAGCAGAACCTGGGATGGCCGCTCGAGCCCCTGTTCCTCGTCCCCGACGAGGTGCGACAGTTCTGGGCGGGGCGGATCGAGGAGAAGAAGAAGGGGTACGAGGACTGGCAGCGCCGCTTCACGGAATGGCAGCGCGCCAATCCGCAGAACGCGAAGCTGTGGAGCGCGCTCGCCGCTCAGCAGCTGCCCGAGGACCTCCCCGAGCAGCTGGCCGCCGCCGTGGCGACCGCGACCGCGCCGGAGTCCACGCGCAAGCACGGTCAGGCCGTCATCCAGAAGGCGGCGAAGCTAGTCCCCGGGCTGGTCGGCGGCTCGGCGGATCTCGATCCCTCCACGTTCACTTACGTGAAGGACGGCGGCGACGTGCAGGCGGGCAGCTACGGCGGCCGCAACATCCACTTCGGAGTGCGCGAGCACGGCATGGGCGCGATCGTGAACGGATTCGCCTACGACGGCTTCTTCGTGCCCTATAGCGCGACCTTCCTGCTCTTCTCGGACTACATGCGCCCGCCGATCCGGCTCGCCGCGATCTCGAAGCTCCACAGCGTGTTCGTCTTCACGCACGATTCCATCTTCCTCGGCGAGGACGGCCCCACGCACCAGCCGATCGAGCAGCTCGCCGCCCTGCGGGCCATTCCCAACCTGGAAGTCTGGCGCCCCGCCGATGGCGTGGAGACCGCCGCGTCCTGGACGGCCGCCCTCGAGCGCAAGGATGGGCCGACGGTGCTTGCCTTCACCCGGCAGAAGTTGCCGGTGCTGCAGCGAAACCCGCCGGCGGACGTCCGGCTGGCGCTGCGCGGCGCCTACGCCGTGGTGGACGCGCAGGACCCGGATCTGGTGATCATCGCCACCGGCAGCGAGGTCTCGGCGGCGCAACAGGCGCTGCCGCTCCTCGACAAATCGCTCAAGGTGCGCCTGGTCTCCATGCCCTGCGTGGAACGCTTCCTGAAATGGTCCGGCGACGAGCAGCGCAAGCTGATCCCGCATGGCCGGGCCAAGCTCGTCGCGGTGGAGGCCGCCGGCGGGCTCGACTGGTACCGAATCATCGGCGACGGCCTGATGGTCGGGATCGACCGCTTCGGCGCCAGCGCGCCGGAGAAGGCGCTCGCCGACGCCTACGGCATGACGCCGCAGAAGGTGGCCGGCCGCATCTCGAAGTGGCTGGCGGAAGGCGCGCGCACGAACGCGAAGTGAGGAGACGAAGATGAAGCCGGCAGCGAAGCTGAACGAGTGCGGGCAGAGTGCTTGGCTCGACCTGATCGGGCGCAAGCTGATCCATTCTGGGGAATTGCTGAAGATGACGCAGGAGGACGGGGTGCGCGGGGTGACCGCCAATCCCGCCATCTTCGAGAAGGCGATCGTCGAGTCGGACGAGTACGACGACCAGCTGCGGACGCTGATCGACCAGGGGAAGTCGCCGCTCGAGATCTACGAGGCGATCGCCATCGACGACGTGCGCAGCGCCTGCGACGTGCTGCGGCCGATGTTCGACCGCCTGCAGGGGCGCGACGGATTCGTCTCCTTGGAGGTGTCGCCGTACATCGCCCGCGACACCAGGGCGACCGTGCAGGAAGCGAAGCGGTTCTGGAG
>Ga0209236_1000326_pt1 | contig 26555 bp, 25 predicted proteins | sample GraSoi013_1_40cm_FD_185819 | JGI IMG/M metagenome (GOLD analysis project Ga0209236, IMG submission 185819) | Grasslands soil microbial communities from the Angelo Coastal Reserve, California, USA - Sample 09_27_2013_1_40cm (SPAdes) (version 2) | ecosystem: Environmental > Terrestrial > Soil >... | reverse complement strand
CGCGCTCGCCCTGGTCAGCAGCGACGAGCACATCCGGCTGACCAACGCCCGGTTCGTCCAGCTTGCCCGTTTGTTGAAGGGGCCGCTGCTTCCCGTCGAGTCCGCCAATCTCGCGGCGTATCCGGACCTACGCGCGCTGGTGTTGGCACACGCAGATCGGATGCTCATCGAGCGCGTGGCGGCTTTCGATGCGCGATACCGGGACGCGGCATCGGACGCATTGATTTCGCTGCATCTCGAGCGCACCTTGCAATCGGGCAAACCGGTGGTCGTGGTGATCGCCGAGGACATCACCGACCATGCCCGACGCGACCAGGAGCTCGCGCGCACGCGCGAAGCGATGCTGCACCGCGAACGGCTCCGCGTCCTCGGCGAGCTTGCGGCGTCGATCGCGCACGATCTGGGGAATACGCTGCGCGGAGCGAGCTTCCAGCTCGCCATCCTCGGCGACGACTCGACCCCGATCGAGAAGCGTACCGAGGCGGTCCAGGCCGTCGGTCAGCGGGTGGAGCTCGCCTCCGAGGCGATCGCCCGACTGCACGACTTCGCCCAGACGGGATCGGTGAGGACGGCGGCGGTGCGTCTGGACCGCGTCGTGGCGCAGGCCGCGGCGTTGGTCGAGATCGATTTCCAGGCCGCTGCCGCTCCGGTGGACATCCGCGTCTCCGTGCCCGAGCTTCCCCCCGTTCGGGGTTCCGCCGCCGAACTCTCGCTCCTGTTCGTCAACCTCCTTCGCAACGCGCGCGACGCGATGCCCGAGGGAGGGACCGTGACCGTCGCGGCGCAGCGGAAGAACGATTCGATCGTCGTGACCATCGCCGATCAGGGGATCGGCATGTCCCCGGAAGTCCAGCGCCGGCTTTTCGAGCCGTTCTTCACCACCAAGGGCTCGCGCGGCACGGGATTGGGGCTCTGGCTTGCCGCGGGTACGATGCAGCGGTTGGGCGGCAACATCGAGGCATCGAACCGGCCGCGCGGCGGCGCGCTCTTCGCCCTGACCTTCCCGCTGAAGGAGTTCACTCAGCCGCGTCGGTCTTCGGCGCAGCGCCGAGCCGCAGGGCGTCGCGGACCGTCCGCGCCTGGGTCTGGGCCGAGTGGGCGCGCTCGTCGTACCTGATCGCGGACTTGGAGTGACCAAGCTCGCGGGCGCGCACCGCCAGGCGCTTGGAGAGCGCGGCCTGTTCCTCCAAGGCGCGCAATGCCGCCCAGAGCGCGCCTTCCAGCTCGGTGCGCTGCTCGATGTACAACGTCTCCGGAGCGAAGGCATGTCCGACGCGGCAGCGGAAGCGCAGCAGATCGCCGTCGTGGACTTCATTGAGCACTCCGCCGCAGTCCGGACAGGCGAGGGAGGAAGGGTGCCCGACCTTGAGAGCCCCGTCCGTCGAACCGTTGAGCTGCAGCGCCGACTCCACGTCGAGGACGGCCGACCGCGCAGCCGGAAGCGCTTCCACGGTCTCTCCGACGAGCTGCGGGAGCATCTTGCCCAGCTCGGCGACGGGAAGCACGTGATCGACGTCGACGTTCTCCAGCGCGCTGCGCGGCATGGCGTCGACCAGGGCGTCGTTCGGGTCCTGGACGACGGCGAGTCCGCCCTGGCTCTTGACGGCGGCCAGGCCCGCCGTTCCGTCGTCGAGCGCGCCCGAGAGGACGATGCCGATCACGCGCGCGCCGAATGTGAACGCCGCCGTCCGGAAGAGCGGATCGATGGCGGGCCGGTGCCCGTTTTCGCGCGGCCCGCGGACCACGCGTACGTGACCGTTCTGCACGAGCAGATGGTGATCGGGTCGGGCTACGTAAATCCGGTTGGGAAGGATGGTTTCGCCGTTTCGCGCATGCTTGGCAGTCAAGGGGCCGGCCGAGCTGAGGATCCGCGGCAGCACGCTCTTGTGCTCGGGGGAAAGGTGCAGAACGACGAAGACCGCCGCTCCCAGATCGGACGGGAGCTGCCGGACGAGCGCAGCGAGCGCTTCGACGCCGCCGGCAGAAGCGCCGATCACGACGATGTCGCGATGGGCCATTCGGACGAAGGTACGCCTTTTCTCACGGATTGACACGCGGAGGCGAAGCTCGCTAGCGGATGGGTACCGGATGCTACGGACTCGCCCGTGCGGAATCGGATGTAAGAGAGTGACATGACAACGCTTCGTGTCGCCTTGGTGGACGACCATCTCCTGTTCCGCGAGGGGCTTCGCGCAATGCTGGCGAGCGCCCCCGACCTCCGGATCGTGGCAGAGGCGTCGAACGCCCAGGAAGCGTTGCCGGCGGTGCGCGCATCGCAACCGGAAGTGGTCGTGCTGGACGTGATGCTTCCGGGAGTGAGCGGGATCGGCGTGGCCCGCGAGCTCTTGCGCGAGGACCCGAAGCGGCGCGTGCTCGCGCTGAGCATGGTCGCGGACGAGGCCCACGTCGCCGACGCGTTGCAGGCCGGCGTTCTCGGCTACGCCTGCAAGTCGCAGTCGGCGGCCGAGGTGATGGAGGCGATCCGCACCGTTGCGCGCGGAGAGACCTATCTGGCGCCGCAGGTCTCCGGCTTCGTGGTGTCCGACTATCGCCGCCTGCGCAACGGTCCCGAAGCAGCCCGATCGCCCCTGGCGACGCTCACCGCGCGGGAGCGGGAGATCTTCGAGCTCTGCATCCAGGGAAACCCGACGGCCCAGATCGCGAAGCAGCTCGGCATCAGCCCCCGTACCGTCGAGACCCACCGCGGGCGCATCCTCCGCAAGCTGAATGCGCACTCCGCGGTCGATCTCGTCCGGCTGGCGGCGCGCTGGGGGTTGCTGGCGCAGTAGCCCTTCCGCTGTGATCGGGTTCCGCGCCGCGCCATACTGGCGGGAACGGCGGAGGCGCGATGCGGGTCCTGGTCACGGGCGGTGCGGGATACATCGGAAGTGGTGTCGTCGAGGAGTTGCTCGCGTCGGGTCACACCGCGGTGGTGTACGACAACCTCTACAAAGGCCATCGCGATGCCGTGCACCCGCAGGCGGAGTTCGTGCATGCCGACCTGCTCGATTCCGGACCGCTGCGCGAAGCGCTTTCCGGAGTGGACGCCGTCGTGCACCTGGCGGCGCATTCGCTGGTGGGCGAGTCCGTCCAGGAACCCGCCAGGTACTACCGCAACAACGTCGTCGCGGGTATCGCGCTGGCGGACGCCATGCGCGAGCACGGCGTCCGCCGGCTGGTGTTCTCCTCCACGGCCGCCGTGTACGGCCAGCCCGCGAAGCAGCCGATCGAGGAGACGGACCCGACGGCCCCGACGAATCCTTACGGCGAGACCAAGCTGGCATTCGAGAACGCGCTGCGCTGGTACTCGGCGGCCTACGACCTGCGCTCGATCAGCCTGCGCTATTTCAACGCGGCGGGCGCCACCGCCCGCTGCCGCGAACGCCACCAGCCCGAGACGCACCTGGTCCCCCTCGTGCTCCAGGCCGCGGCCGGACGGATCCCCCAGTTGACGATCTTCGGCGCGGATTACCCGACGCCCGACGGCACCTGCATCCGTGATTACGTCCACGTGAGCGACCTGGCGCGCGCACACGTGCTCGCGCTGGAAGCGCTGGCGAACGGCCACTCCGGCGGAGCGTACAACCTGGGCTGCGGCGGGAGCGGCTACTCGGTGATGCAGGTGGTCGAAGTCGCGCGCTCAGTGTGCGGCCGCGACATCCCGGTCCGCATCGGACCGAGGCGTCGCGGAGACCCGGCGGTGCTGGTCGCCAGCTCCCAGCGCATCATCGGGGATCTGGGGTGGCGGCCTCGGCTGCAGGATCTCCGGGAAATCGTGCGCTCCGCATGGGAGCCGCTGAAGCCCTGATCTCAGCGCGCCGACGGCTGGGCGCGCTCCCAGATCTTCTGGTCGAGGGCGTTGCGGATCCACTCCAGGTGCCGCTGCTCGTCCGCGTAGTTCGCGCGGATCATGCTCTTCGCGGACTCCGGAAGGTCCTGGAGTTCCTGCGCCGCCTTGTACCTCGCGGTCGTCAGGGTCTCGTTTCCCATCATCGACATGAGCGCGCTGCGAGTGCCGATGCTGGTGATGGCGGTGAACTTCTCGATGAAGAAGCCCTTCACGTCGGTGCGGGCGTCCGGCTTCTCGCCGAGCCTGGTCAGCTCCTGGGAGAGGTTGCGGACGTGGCGCTCGTGGTCGCTGCGGAAGAGCCGGAGCTGCGAGGCGACGTTCTCGTGCTCGCACGCCTTGATCGCCTGGTCGTAGGCTTTGATGGCGTCCATGTCGAGGTGGATCAGGTCCTGCAGGGTCGCGATACTGGACATTGCAAGCCTCCTCCTTTCGGGTGCCGGGAGCTTGCGCACCGGCCAGGCGAATGCGAAGCGTCGGCGGCTTGGCGAGCGCCCGTCTGGTAGCGGCAAGCGCGCACGGTGTACTCCCAAAGGCCCGTACGGGGAAGGACCGTACGACGTCGACGAGCTGCTCGCGGTCGTCCGCAACTTCTGCGGGTGAAGCGCCTCCCTCAGGGCACGAGCTGGTCGCAGCCCGTTGCGTCGGGATCCGCCGCCGCGCCGGGCACCCAGCGCACGTTCGCGAACGAGAGCTGGAACGCGCGCTCCGTGTAGAAGAGGATCGGCGTGTTCACGATGGCCATGTCGGTGCCGGCTGCCGCGAAGCACCGGAGCGGGATCTTGACCGTGCTCCGGGTCCCCGTCGGCAGGCTCTGGAAGAGCTTCGTCGCGTCCACCTCGCCGAGACACGGCCAGACGCAGTCCACTCTCATCTTCACCGATCCCGCGGGCGACTGTCCGACGATGGCATCGAGCACGAGCGCTCCCGCGGCGTTCAGGTAGCCGCGCAGATCCGCCGTCGCCGACGACTGGGAGTAGATCTGTCCCGGGCCCGTCCCCGTCCAGGTGACCCTGCGCCCATCTCCCTGGACGGCCACGTCGGTGGTCTGGACGCTGATGTTGCCGTCTGCCGAGGTCGTCACCGCGGTTGGGTCCGGGCTCACGGCGACGCTCCAGTTCGCGGGCGAGCCGATGTAGAGCTGGTATGGCGGCGCATCGCCTCGGACGTAGATGTCGAGGTCCTGCGTAGCGGTGCCCCCGCCGCCGGTCTGGCCGCACCCGATCGCCGGAGACGTCTCGTCGAGCGCGGAAAGATTGACCCGGTCGCGATAATCGAGCCGGAAGCCGTAAGCGAAGAGCGGATCGTAGGGCGTGTCGCCCACGTTGAGCGGCGTCTGGCACGCTGCGCGCGGCCACGAGTAGGAGAGCTTGCCCGTGAAGCCGCGCCCGATCCGGCCGCGCGCATCGCGGAAGAGGAGGTCGGCGATCGCGCCCGCCTCGGTGCCGGGCAGGAACGCCGCGATGAACGCGTCGGAGCGGTTGAGCTCCTTGTTGACGTAGGCCGGACGGCCGGAGAAGAAGATGGTGACGACGGGCACTCCATGGCCCGCAACCCGGTTCAATACCGCCAGGTCCGACGGATACCGCGCCGCGTGCTCGAGTGTGCGCGTCCGGCCGATGTCACCGACGCCCTCGGCGTAGGGCGTCTCGCCGATGACCGCAATTACCGCGTCGATCCCCGTCCTCAACAGGGAATCGACGCCATCCGCCGTCTCGTTGAAGGTCACGTTGGCGTCGCCGACCACGCGGCGGATGCCGGCCAGCACCGTCTCGCCGTTCGGGAAGTCGGCGTTGCTGTTGCCGGTGCCCTGCCACGAGAGCGTCCACCCGCCGGTCTGGATGGCGAAATTGTCGGCTCCCTTGCCGACGACGAGGATCTTCTGGTTGCGCGCCAGGGGAAGGACGTTCTTGTTGTTGACGTTCTCGTTGTTCTTGAGCAGCACCGTGGAGCGCTGCGCCGCCTCCCGGGCGAGCTCGCGGTGCACGAGCGTGCCCGCGTCTCCCGCCAGCCGCCGCTCCGAGGGGCGGCGCGCTCCGAAGAGACCCGCGCGCAGCTTCACGCGCAGGATGCGGGTCACGGCGTCGTCGATGCGCGACATGGGGACTGCGCCGCTCTGGACGAGCTGGATGGTGTTGTCGATGAACTGGCGCCACTCGGCGGGAACCATGAAGACATCGATGCCGGCGTTCAACGCCTGGGCGCAGCGGAAGTTGCTGCAGCCGGTCACCTGGCCGATCCCGTTCCAGTCGGACACGACGAGCCCGTCGAAGCCCATCTTCCCCTTCAGGACATCCGTGATGAGGTAGCGGCTCCCGTGGACCTTGCCCTCGTGGATGTTCAGCTCCTCGTTGGTCCAACTGCTGAACGAGATCATCACGGTCTGTGCACCCGCGCCCAGCGCGCCGAAATAGCCCTGGCCGTGGATTTCTCGCAGAACGGCCTCCGACGACGGGTTCACTCCCTGGTCCCTGCCCTCGGCGGTGCCGCCGTCGCCGATGAAGTGCTTCGCGGTCGCGAGCACGCCTCGGAGCCTGCGCACCGAGCGATCCTCGTCCTCGCCCTCGCCCGCGTTCTGGAGCCCGGCCACGTAGGCCGCGGCGTACGCGCGGGTGATGGCGGGATCCTCGGAGAACCCCTCGTACGTCCGGCCCCAGCGATCGTCGCGCACTATCGCCAGGGTAGGCGCGAAGGCCCAGTCCTGGCCGGTGACGCGGACCTGCTCCGCGGTCGCACGGGCGATCCGCCGCACCAGGCACGGGTCGTGCGCGGCGCCGAGGCCGATGTTGTGGGGGAAGAGCGTGGCGCCGAACACGTTGCTGTTCCCGTGGACCGCGTCGATCCCCCACATGATGGGGATCTTCACCTCGCCGTCGGCCGCGAGCGCCGCGTCCCAGTAGGCGTCGGCGAACGCGAGCCAGGCGGATGGCGTCGCGTGCTTGTCGTTGTTGGGCCACGAGCCGCCACCGTTCAGCACCGAGCCGATGTGATACTGGCGCACCTCGGCAGGGGTGATGCTCTGGATCTCCGCTTGCGTCATCTGGCCGACCTTCTCGGGGAGAGTCATGCGCGAGACCATGCCGGCGATGATTGCCTCGGTGAAGGGATCGCGCCGGATCTCGCTCCGGATCCGCGGCCAGTCCGTCGTAGCTGGCGGCAGGCGCGGGATCTCGCCGCAGCGCGCTTCGTCGTCGTCCCGGGCCTGGGCCCTCTGATCGCCCGCGGCGCCCATGACGAGGACAAGCCCGACGAGAACGGCAGGACCGGACGAACGCCTTCGGACAGGGGACATGCGCAGCTCCTCTCGAACGACGGGTGCGCGCTTATTTCACGCGGCGGATCGGACAGCTGAGGACGGCCCTGTCGCCTGCGTCAGTTCCGGATCCGTTCCGAGCGGCGGAGCAGAGCACGAGGCGGGCCTTTACACCGCAGTGGGTGCAGCGGGCAAACGCATGGAGCGGAGTTGTTTGGTCGCCGTCAGCGCAGTTGCTGCAATTCTGCACGTCGCGGGCTGACGGCCCGCGCAAGCGAAAGGCCTGGACTTCGAATCCAGGCCTTTCGAGGGAGTGAGAGCGGAAGGAATCGAACCTTCAACCTATGGATTAAGAGTCCATTGCTCTGCCAGTTGAGCTACGCTCCCGTATTCGTCGGCCCGCCGAGGGCGGCGCTGTGTATCCGGTGCCCGCCAGACCGTCAAGCTGGATTGGGGTGGCTGACCGGACTCGAACCGGCAACACCTGGAGTCACAGTCCAGTGCTCTACCATTGAGCTACAGCCACCGTACTGATCTCACTGACGCAGTTCCGATCTGAAGAACCAGTCATCCCTTCGACCAAAGCGGTCAGGGAAAAAGTCTCGACAAACGCTCGCTCCTTCCTCAGTTGGGGCCGCCGGATCTACACGATCCCTCACGACGGCGCCACCCCTTTGGGCTTGGAGCGGGAGTTGCTACTATGTCGACCTCGCGGAGCGCCTGCGGTCGACACGCCGGCATCGCGCCCATAGCTCAGCTGGATAGAGCGCCAGCCTTCTAAGCTGGATGCCGCAGGTTCGAATCCTGCTGGGCGCGCCAATTTGCAAGAAGTCGGGGCGAGAGGATTCGAACCTCCGACCTCCTGCGCCCAAGGCAGGCGCGCTACCAGGCTGCGCTACGCCCCGCTGAAAGCGGAGGGGAAGTACACGGTTTCAGGGCGTGGATCAAGCTTCACACGGCGCCGTCGCGCGCGAGCCGCTCCAGGACCGGCCGCAGCCGCGCGAGGGCACGCCCGCGATGCGACAGGCGATTCTTCTCGGTCGAGTCCAGCTCCGCCAGCGTCTTTCCCGGCGCTTCCGCCGGCAGGAAGAGGGGATCGTAGCCGAACCCGTTCGTTCCCCGTTCCTCGAGCGCGATGCTTCCGTCCACCTGCCCTTCCGCCCGCAGGATCCGCTCGCCTTCGGGCGGGCTGAGCGCGACCGCGCAGAAGAAGTACGCCGTGCGCTTCTCCTCGGGAATGCCGCGCAGCGCCTGAAGGAGCCTGGCGCGGCGCTCCTGGTCGGTCGGCGCATACCGCGCGCTGTGCACTCCCGGGGCGCCGCAGAGCGCGTCCACGCAGAGCCCGCTGTCGTCGGCGAGCGTCCAGAGCCCGCTCTGCCGCGCGCAGATGGTCGACTTCTGCGCCGCGTTGTCGTGGAAGGTCGCGCCGGTCTCGTCGGGCGCGGGTAGCCGGACCTCCCGCAGCGAGAGCAGCTCGAGCGCGATGCCGGCGAGGATCTCGCGGATCTCGACGAGCTTCCCGGCGTTGGAGGTCGCAACCAGCAGCTTCACTTCGCGAATGCTCCGGCGATCGCCGCGAGCTGCTTCTGGTGCAGCTCGGCGAGGCCTTTCTGCGCGAGCGCGACCATCTCGGCGAGTTGGCCGGGCGTGAACGGCCGCTTCTCGGCCGTGCCCTGCACCTCGAGCAGCTCGCCCGCCGCGTTGCCCACGACGTTCATGTCCACTTCGGCGGCGAAGTCCTCCTCGTAATCGAGATCGAGCAACGCCTGTCCGGCGAGGATGCCGACGCTGACCGCGGCGACCGGGGCGCGCAGCGCTTTGTCACGCTGCATCCGGCGCAGCGCGATCCCGAGCGCCGCGTAGCCCCCGGTGATCGCGGCGGTCCGCGTGCCCCCGTCGGCCTGCAGCACGTCGCAGTCGATCAAGACCTGCCGTTCCCCGAGCGTCTGCAGATCGACGGCCGCGCGCAGTGCGCGCCCGATGAGCCGCTGGATCTCCTGCGTGCGTCCGCTCTGCTTGCCCTTGGCTGCCTCGCGGTCCGTGCGCGTGTGCGTCGAGCGCGGCAGCATCCCGTACTCGGCCGTCACCCAACCGCGCCCGGATCCCTTCACGTGGCTCGGGACCCGCTCCTCGCCGCTCGCGGTGCAGAGGACGCGCGTGCGCCCGAAACTGCACAGCACGCTGCCTTCGGCATGCTCCGTGAAGTTGGTCGCCAGCGTCACTGTGCGGAGCTGATCCGGTCCGCGGTCTTTCCGAGGCATGGGCCGTGCGACTTACCGCGTCCCACCGGGTGAGGCAACCGAGGCGGCGTTCACCGGGACGCCGTCAGGCTTTTCCGCAGGGGACCTGACCTGCGCCACCAGCCGGCGCGCGAGAACCTTGTCGGCGAAGTCGCGCACGCCGTCCGCGAGCGCCCGCGCCACCTTGCCCTGATAGGTCTTGCCGCCGAGCATGTGCCCTTCGCGCGGATGCGAGATGAACCCGATCTCCACCAGCGCCGAGGGCATGCGCGTACCGGACAGGACCAGGAAGGGCGCCTGCCGCACTCCGCGAGACGGCGCGCGCGTCCCCCGGACGATGTGTTGCTGAACGATCAGCGCCAGGGCAGCGGAGTCGTTGCGCGCCTGGCCGAGCGCGAGGTCGTTGAGGATTCCGGTCACCGCGTCGCTCGCCTTCGGCAGCGGCACCGCGTCGGGGCCGCCGTTCTCCAGCTGGGCGAGCATCTTCGCTTCCGCGTCGGTCGGGTCCGGAGAGAGGAAGTAGGTCTCGACGCCGCGGGTCACCTTGCGGTCCTCGTGTTTTTCCATCGCGTTGCAGTGGATGGAGAGGAAGACGTCCGCGCCGGCTTCGTTGGCGATGCGCACGCGGTCCGCGAGCGGCACGTCCTCGTCCGTGTCGCGGGTGAGGATCACGGTCGCTCCCTGCTGCTCGAGGAGCTCCTTCGTCTTCTGCGCCACCTGCAGCGCGATCACCTTCTCGTGCAGGCCGCGGCGGCCGTGGGCGCCGTCGTGCGGCCATCTGCCGCCATGACCGGGGTCGAGCACCACGACGAGCGGTGACTGCTGCTCCGCGGCCGCGGGCAGGGCAAAGAGGGCCATGCTCAGCGCAAGGGCGCGGTGCACGCCCGAAAGCTTACCAGAAAGGCAAGCGATTCCCAGGCTTACAGAGACTCACCCCGGAGCGCATTGCGCATCTTCTTCGCCGTTTCCGGGCTGAAGATGGTGAGCAGCCAGTACACGAGCCCCACCACCAACGCGACCTTGAGGATGAAGATCGCCAGCGAGATGAGGAGCCCGAGCACGCCTCCGGCGAAACCGAACAGGATCCGGATGGCGATCCAGGCGACCAGGGCGACGATGGCGATCGATGCGACCGTGCGGATCATCTGCGTTTCTCCTGCGTCTTCTAACGCAGCGGCGGAGCGGAAATTTCGCCCCCTATATCGATACCCGGCCCCTCGCCGCGCCGCAATCGCACGACTTCACCGATGGCCCGGGCCGGCGCGCCGGCATCCGCCAGCGCCCGCAGGATCTTCGGCGCGGCCCTCGCGCCCACGGCCGCGAGCAAGCCGCCATTGGTCTGCGCGTCGGCGAGCACCAGCCGGTCCGTCTCGGTCATCGACTCGGGGAACCTCGCCCGCACGGAAACGAACTCGAGGTTCGCCCTGGTTCCGCCGGGGACGACGCCTTCGCGGGCCAGTTCGCGCACGCCGGGCAGCACGGCGATCGCCGCTGCGTCGATGCGGGCGCGGGTCTTCGAGGCGCGCATCGCGGAATCGAGATGGCCGAGCAGCCCGAACCCGGTCACGTCGGTGAGCGCGTGCACAGACTTCCAATGTCTCGCGTACACCTCGCCTGCCGCCCGGTTGAGCTGCTTCATCTGCGCCACGGCCTCCCGCACCAGGCCGGAAGGGGCGGTGCCCTTCTTGATGGCGGAGACGGCGATGCCGGTGCCGAGCGCTTTGGCGAGGAGGATGACGTCTCCCGGCTTCGCGCCGGCGTTGGTCAGGACGCGCTTCGGATGGACCAGGCCCGTGACCGCAAGCCCGTACTTCGGCTCCAGGTCGTCGACGCTGTGGCCGCCGACGATCGGGCAGTCCGCCTTGCGCGCGGCCTCGGCGCCGCCGGCGAGAATCTCGCCGAGAAGCTCGAACTGCTGCGCGCGCGGCCAGCCCACGATGTTCAGGGCGTACAGCGGAGTACCGCCCATCGCGTACACGTCCGACAGCGAGTTCGCGGCGGCGATGTGCCCGTAGTCGCGCGGGTCATCGACCACGGGCGCGAAGAAGTCCACGGTCGCCACCAGACCGCGCCTGGCGTCGAGCTTCCAGACCGCCGCGTCGTCGCTGGTCTCGGTGCCGACGAGCAGCGACCGCGGACGGTGTGCCGGGCTGATTTCGCGCAGGACCTGCGCGAGCTCCGCGGGGCGGAGCTTGCAGGCTCAACCCGAGCCGTGGCTCAGGAGCGTGAGGCGCACCGGTTTGGGATGGCCGTCCGCCGCCATGACCTGGTCTGTGGCCTTGTCGCCCACGATCGGCGCCGAGTTCTAACGCAGAAGGGGCGGGATTGCGCGTCAGAACAGGCGCAGGTATCCCCGCTGGATCAGCGCCGCGATCTTCTGCGCCACTTCCAGATCGCTGCCGAAGGCGCGATCGAGCACCGCCTGCACCACGCCGTAATTGTGGACGAGCTGCAGCAGATCCAGCTCGTCCGCCGACAACTCCCGCAGCTTGGGGGACAGCGGCATCGCGATCCCGATCGCCGCGGTGGGCGCCGGGAATCCGCCGCGGGCGAGCTCGTCCGCCTGCTGCAGGGCTTCCATCATTAGGTTTTCGGTCGCATCCGCGATCTCGTTCGGCATCGGCGGCAGGTCGCCATCCTGCGCCACGAACTCGAATCCGCCCTGGGTCCACGAGATCATCCGGTAGAGCGCCTTCTTGGGCGGCAGCGTCGGGTCCGCATCGATCACCGCGCTCACCACCTTTCCCGAACGCAGGTGCACGCGGCCGCTGCGGTATCCGCTGATGACGATCGCGCCGGTCTTCCTGGAGGTGCTCAAGAGCTGCAGCAGGTCGACCAGGGGCACCTCCTCGAGCCGGCCCTGAATGGCGCTGTGGCCGCCCTGCTTCTTCTCGTGCGCCGCCGCGGCGCGCTCCAGGTCTTGCTGCGCCGATTTCGGGTCGACGGGGGTCGTCCCCGCGGTCCGCGCCACCAGCTTGAGGATGCTGGTGCCGATCAGGATGCGGTCGCCTTCCTTGAGCTGCGCCCGCCGCACCTTCTCGCCGTTCACGAACGTCCCGTTGGTCGAGCCGAGGTCGGCGATGCTGATCCCGCCGGAAGCCAGGGTGATGCAAGCATGCTTGCGCGAGACCATGTCCTCGATCAGCACCAGGTCGAGCTCTGTCGAGCGCCCGATCACCAGGTCTCCCGACTGCGCCAGCGGATACTCGCCGCCCTGGTATTTTCCGGAGATGAAGCGCAACGCGTACGCGCGTTCGCTCATGTGCCCGACCTCTGTGGTTGGGATCGCGCAAGCTTCAAGTAGACGCTGGCGGTGCGGTGCTGCGGGTCCATCCGCAGCACTTCCTGCCACTGCGCCAGGGCTTCGTCGAACTTGCCGCCCGCATACAGCGCCATGCCGAGCGAGACGCGCGCCGGCAGATAGGCCGGCGCGTGCTGGACCGCGAGCCGGAACTCGGCCACGGCGCCGTCGATGTCGTTCGCTTCCCGCAGGGCATGCGCCAGCCGCAGGCGCAGATCCACGAAGGTAGGGCAGAGCGACAGCGCCCGCCGGTACTCGGCGGCGGCGTCATTCGGCCGCCGCATGGAGAGATAGCCGTCGGCGACCGCCGCATGCAGGTTGGCGATCTTGCCGCGCGTGTAGTTGTCCATCGGCTCGTCGCCGTTCGGCTCGCGCTTCCCCCGACTCCGCGCGCGAGAGAGGGCGGCCCCGTACACCTGCTGCGCGCGCTCGTACTGCCCCAGATCGTTGCAGACGATGGCGAGGTTCAACCCCGCCTCGACGTAGTTCGGGTTGATCGCCAGCGCCTTCTCCAGCGCGCGCTGCGCCGCGGCGAACTCCCCGAGGTGGTGGTAGACGACGCCGAGCATGTGGTGGACGTCGGCGAAAGCCGCGCCGCGCGCGACCGCCTGCTCGAGATGCCCGGCTGCGAGCGAATAATCGCCGCGCTGGAAGTGCTCCCTGGCGAGGGCGACCAGCTCCCTCAGTTGGTCGTCCATGCTCTCCCCGTCGAGTCCCCGGGCGAGAACGTACCACGGTTTACCCGCCGGACGGCGCGAGCGGCGGGGTGAGAGGCGGATTGGAAGCCGGGGCAGGCTCGGTCGCCGGTCGGTTCGACGGCGCCGCCGGCTTCGCTCCTTCCGGTGGCGCTGTCGGGGCGGGCTTCGCGTCGGTGGGTGAGGTCACCGGCGCATTCGCCGGAATCTGCCGCAAGAGCGCTTCCGCCTCGGCCCTTCGGGGATCGCGCGGCGCCTCCTGCACCAGCCGCTGCAGCGCCTTGCGCTCGTCGCCGGGATCGTTCGCGTTCCGATACGCTTGCGCCGCGCGCCAGAGTGAGTCGGCTTGCACCTTGCCACCCTGCAGATCGCCGTACGTATCCGCCAGCGTCATGTATCTGCCGGCGGCTCCCCGCCATTGCTCGCGCTTCCAGTAGAAGTCCGCGACGTAACGCTCGTGCCGGGCGAGCAGCTCGCGGCAGTCGTGGATCATCTCGCGCGCCTTGGGAGCGTATTCGCTCTTCGGGTAGCCGGAAACGAATCGGTTCAGCGCCTCGAGCGCCTGGCGCACCGGTGCCTGGTCCTTCTCGTACCCGGGCGGGAGCATGAAGACGTCGGAGGGCCGATCGTTGAAGTACGCCATCCCGGCCCGGAACGCGGCGTAATCGGCCTTTGGATGCGAGGGATGGCTCTTCACGAAGTCCTGGTAGAGGGTCGCGGCCTGCGACCAGTCGTCGCGTTCATACGCCATGTCGGCGATCGCGAGCTGCGCTAGCGCCGCGTACTGCGAGTAGGGGAAGTTGTTGCGGACGTACTCGAAATACCGCGTCGCCTCCAGCGGGTTGTGGTCCTTCTTCTCCTGCATGCCCTTCTCGTACGCCTTGGCCGCATTGCTCGCCTCGGCGCCGGTCACGGGCTTGGTGATGTCGACGCCGGAGCCGCCCGACGCGCAGGCGCACAGCGCCACGAGGAGGAGCGCTCTACAGATCGTCGGTCTCATCGTCGCCTTCCCATTCGATCCCCAGCGCCTTGGCCACGGCCGAGGGCCGGTGGCCCCTCGCGACCAGCCCTCGCAACAGCCGCTGCTTTTCGCGCATGTCCGCCGGCTTACGCCCCCTCAAGCGGCGCTGCAACGCTTTTGCGGCCAGCTCGTCTTCCTCCGCGCCCTCCGCCGCCTCCGCCGCTGCCTCGCGCGCGTCGGACTCGTCGATCCCGGCGGCTGCGAGCCTCTTCGCCGCCAGCCGCGGGGCATCTCCCTGCCCTACGCGCGTGCGGGCGCGCGCCCGGGCAACTCCGCGGTCGTCGATGTAGCCCAGCTCGCGGAGGCGCGCCACCGCCGATTCGCGGTCGGTGGAAGCGACTCCAGCCTTCGCGAGCGCGCGATCGAGCTCCTGTGCGGTGCGGGACCGCAGCGCGAGCAGACGGAGCGCCTTGTCCATCGGTGTGTCGCCGGCCACGCCGCCAACATACCGCGTGGCGGTCGGTTCCGGCTGCCGTCAACAGGCGGATCAGAACCGCTCGATCTGGAAATCGTCGTCCACCGCCGGCGAGGCCGGTTTGGCGGGCGCGGCGCCGGGCTTCGCGGGAGCGGCCGTACCCGACTTCCCCATGACCGGCGGCGCGCGCGGCGGCGGCGCGGGGCGGCCGTCCTTCTGCGCCGCGGCGGGCTTCGGTGCCTCGCCCTTGCCGCCCTCGAAATCGTCCCAGGTGGAGTCGCTCGTGCCGCTGATGCCGGAGACGCGGAGGGCGAAGTCGTCCGGGTTCGAGCACTGCCGCAGCGCCTCCTCGTAAGCGATGATGCTCTGCTTGAAGAGGCTCATCAGCGACTGGTCGAATGTCTGCATGCCGTAGGTGGTGTAGCTCTGGGAGATGGCCTGCGGGATCTCCTTGGTGCGATCCTTGTCCTCGATCATCTCGCGCACGCGCGAGTTGGAAACCAGCACCTCGACGGCGGCCACGCGTCCCTTCCCGTCTGCGCGCGGCACCAGCCGCTGCGAGACGACCGCCTTGAGCACCGAGCCGAGCTGCAGACGAACCTGCTTCTGCTGGTGGGGCGGGAACGCGGAGACGATGCGGGCGATGGTCTCGGTGGCATCGAGCGTGTGCAGGGTGGAGAGCACCAGGTGCCCGGTCTCGGCCGCGGTCAGCGCGGTCTCGATGGTCTCCAGGTCGCGCATTTCGCCGACCAGGATCACGTCGGGGTCCTGGCGCAGCGCCGACTTGAGCGCCTGCGCGAACGAGAGCGTGTCGACGCCGACCTCGCGCTGATTGACGATGCTCCGCTTGTCGCGGACCAGGAACTCGATCGGGTCCTCGATGGTCATGATGTGGCAGGTTTCGTTGCTGTTGATGTGATCGACCATCGCTGCGAGCGTGGTGCTCTTGCCGGAGCCGGTGGTGCCGGTGACCAGGATGAGCCCGCGCTGCTCGCCGGCGACCTTCTCCAGCACCTTGGGCAGGACCAACTGCTCGATGGTGGCGATCTTGAAGGGAATGACGCGGAGCACCACCCCGATGGTGCCGCGCTGCTGGAACACGTTGACGCGGAAGCGACCGAGACCCGGCACGCCGTACGCGAGATCGAGCTCGTTCTGCGCCTTGAACTTCTCCTTCTGATAGTCGTTCATGATCCCGAACGCCATCCGCGAGATCTCCTCCGGGGGAAGGCGGCGGGCGTCCTTGAGGGGGACCAGCGAGCCGTCGACGCGGAACATGGGCGGGAGCCCCGCCTTGAGGTGGATGTCGGATGCTCCGCCTCGCAGCGCGACCTGGAGGATCTCGTTCAGTTCCATCCCACGACGGTAGCATGCGTAATTCGACGCTCCCAATGAACGCACAGGTAGGCGCTGTGCTCGGATGTGGTGATTTGTGAATGCGCCCGAAGCACGACGGCCCCGCCGAAGCAGGGCCGCCAAAACGCGACTGAAGGACCGGACGCCTACCGCTTGGAGAACTGGAACCGCTTCCGCGCTCCCGGTCTCCCGTACTTCTTGCGCTCCACGGCGCGCGCGTCGCGCGTGAGGAACCCCGCCTTCTTCAGTGGCGGCCGGTACTCCGGATTGAGCTTGGTGAGCGCGCGGCTGATCCCGTGCCGGATGGCGCCGGCCTGTCCCGACAGCCCGCCGCCGCAGACGATCACGGCGATGTCCACCTTGTTGAGCTGCTCGACCACCTCGAGCGGCTGCTTGAGGATCATCTTGCTGGTCTCGCGCCCGAAGTACTCGTCGAGGGTGCGGTCGTTGACGACGAATTCGCCCGAGCCGGGCTTCATCCGCACCCGCGCGATCGACTCCTTGCGCCGCCCGGTAGCGGAAACGATCAGGTCCTTGGCCATCTCTCTCGAATCCTCATGCGTTCGCCGCTTCCATGGCGACGGGCTTCTGGGCGGCGTGGGGGTGCTTGTCGCCCGCGTAGATCTTCAGCTTCTTCATCAGCGCGCGGCCGAGGGCGGTGCGCGGCAGCATGCGGCGGACGGCGTCCTCGACGAGGCGGGTCGGCTCGCGCTGCAGGGCCTGCTCCGCGGAGAACTCGACGAGGCCGCCCGGGTACATGGTGTGGTGGATGTACTTCTTGTCGTGCCACTTCTTGCCCGTGAGGCGCACCTTGTCCGCGTTGATCACCACCACGAAATCGCCGCAGTCCGCGTGGGGCGTGAACATGGGCTTGTGCTTGCCGCGCAGCACGCTGGCGATGGTGGTCGCCGCGCGGCCGAGCACCTTGTCCTTCACGTCGATGACCACCCAGTCGCGCCGGACGGTCTTCTTGCTGCCCATCACCGTCTTCATCTGCAGAGACCCCGAGAACAAAAATCCCCCTGCGGCAAGCCGCTGAGGGGCGGCGGTAGATACGCGAATCGGTCCGGAGTGTCAACAGATATGGGGACACCATAGCAACCCGTGCCAACCGCTCGGCTGCCCCGATCGGCATGGGCAGTTGCGTAGGGTGTCCCCTCATTTTTCGTCGAGCAGCTCGGTCATCGAGGCGAAGAAGCTCCTCGCCTTGGCCTGCTGCACCTCCTTCGGGGCCGCCTGCAGCGGCCCTCGCAGATCGATGGCGTCGACCAGCTCGGCCGGAATGTCCTGCAGAAACCGCGACGGGGTGCGCGGAACCGGCTTGCCGCGCTTCGTGCGCTCCGCGGCGCGCGTGAGGATCAGCCGCTCCCGCGCGCGCGTCATGCCCACGTAGCAGAGCCGCCGTTCCTCTTCGAGATTGAGGGCGCCGTCCGCGCGCGGCTCGGGCCCGGCGTCGTCGAAGCCCCGCCCGGAATGAGGGAGCAGACCCTCCTCCATCCCGCAGAGGAAGACGCAGCGCCACTCCAGGCCCTTGGCGCCGTGGAGCGTCATCAGGGTGACTGCGTCGCCGGCGTCCCCGTCTGCTTCCCTGGAATCGAGCGCGAGCCGGGCGAGGTAGGCGGAAAGCCCGCCCCCGAACGGCTCGCTGTCCTCCTGCTGCCCCGCGTTCTCCGCGGCGCGCTGTTCTTCGCGCTGCTCGTACTCGATCAGCTGCCGCAGCAGCGACTGCACCGCTTCCACCTTCCGCGCCTGCGCGGGCAAGCTCTGCGCGCTGCGGCGCGCCTCCTCGAAGAGCCCGACTTCCTCCACCAGCTTGCGCGCCGCTTCGGAGAATCCCTTTCCAGCCAGCCTCTCCCCATGCTTGCGCATCAGCCCGACGAAGTCCGCGATCCGCTCCGCCGCATGCGACAGCTCCGCCGGCGCTGCGAAGAAGACGTCCCAGACCGTGCAATTGCGTGCCCGCGCCAGCTCCTGCGCCCGCGCCACCGTCTGATCGCCGATTCCGCGCGGCGGGACGTTCACGATCCGCAGCAGTGCCACCTCGTCGCGCGGGTTCAGCGCGGCCCGCAGGTAGGCGACGACATCGCGCACTTCCTTGCGGTCGAACAGCGAAGTCCCTCCCACCACGCGATAGCGGACACCGCCGAGCCGCAGCGCTTCCTCGAACGGCCGCGCCTGCGCGTTGGTCCGGTAGAGGACGGCGATCTCGCGCAAGGGGATCTTTTCCTCGTACGAGACGCGGACGATCTCGTCCGCCACGTACTTCGCCTCCGCCTCGTCCGAAGGCGCAGCCACGAGGCGCAAGCTTGGGCCGCGGCCGCGGTCGGTCCACAGCCTCTTCGGCTTGCGCGCGGCATTCTTCGCGATGACTGCGTTCGCGGCATCCAGGATGGCGCCGCTGCTGCGATAGTTCTGCTCGAGGAAGATCTCCACGCAGCCGGGGAACTTCCGCTCGAATTTCAAGATCTGCCGGACCTGCGCGCCGCGCCAGGCGTAGATGCTCTGATCGTCGTCGCCGACCACGCAGAGGTTGCGGCGCACGCCGGCGAGCTGCGTGAGCAGCGCGTGCTGCGCGTCGTTGGTGTCCTGGTACTCGTCGACGAGCAGGTAGCGGTAGCGCGCCTGGTACTTCCGCAGCAGCTCGCTGTCCTTTCCGAACAGCGCCAGAGGCACGAGGAGCAGGTCGTCGAAGTCAACGGCGCCCATCGCGCGCAACCCGAGCTGGTACTTCGGCAAGAGCTCCGCGGCGCAGAGCTCGTACTCGTCGTCGGGATGGCCGCGCGCTCCGCCCATGCGCAGCCGCGAGATGATGCCGAGCAAGCGGTTCACGTCGAAGCGCTTGTCGTCGACCTTCAGATCGCGCAGCAGCCGCTTCAGCAGCGCCGCCTGATCGCCGGCATCGAGAACGGCGAACTTCGCGGGGAGGCCGAGAGCCTCGCGCTGCTCGCGGACGATCCTCATCCCGAAGGCATGGAAGGTGCTCACGGTCACCCGCCGCGCATCGGACGCGCTGCCCGCGAGCCTGACGATCCGTTCCTTCATCTCCGCCGCGGCCTTGTTCGTGAACGTGACCGCGAGGATGGCGCCTGCCGCAATGCCCTGCTCCAGCAAGTGCACGACCCGGTGGGCGATCACGCGGGTCTTCCCGGATCCGGCGCCGGCGAGTACCAGCACCGGTCCCTCGGTCTGGATCACCGCCTTGCGCTGCTGCGGATTGAGGAGCGAAAGATCGAGCGCCATGCCGGTGGGCGTTTGGTACCGCGGATCTGGCAGCGCGAACCAGACTTGATCTTGCGGCGCAACCGTGCGTGCGTCAGCTTTTCGCAAGCGCAAGACATCGCTGCTCCTACCGCTGCTCCTCGGTCGCTCGCTGCTGAGGCAGGCCGGCTCGCTTCCTTCAATCGGGCGCCGCGGTGGCGCAGGCGATCCGGAGCGGCGTCGCGGAGGTGAAGGTCGACGCCATCCTGAACGCGGCGGGAGCGTCCATCCCGGTGAAGGTGGCCCGGACGGTGGAGTTGCAGCGGCCTACGGGGTCCGCTGGTCCCTAGCGCGCAGCGCAGCCAAGGCCCTCCTGGCGCGGGCCCGCAGCCAGTCGAGCGCCTGGCGTGCCCAGGGGAACTGGGTGCCGAGCAGCGCCAGCCCCGCGACGATGAGCGGGATTCCAGGGCCGGGGAGCACCAGCAGCGCGATCCCCGCCACCAGCAGGACGGAGCCGGCGACGATCACCGCGATCCGGCGAGCGCCGGCATAAAAAGCGTCCACCCGGCCAGTATACGACGTCCGTCGGAACCGGGCAGCCGATCCGCCCCTGAGCGGAATTATTCGTCGATCTTCCGCGCGGCGGCGGAGACGGCGGCGTCGTCGGCCTCTTCGGCGCGGCGCCGCTCCTCGACTTCCAGCCGCCAGCGGGCAAGCCGGTCGCGGATCTCCGCCTCCTCGCCATTGCCGGACGCCTCGTAGAACCGCTCGCCTCGCAGCGCGTCGGGCAGGTACTGCTCCGCGACGTAATTGCCGGAGAAGTTGTGGGGATAGCGGTAGCCGCCGCTGTATCCCATCGCCTTCATCAGGGGCGTTGGAGCATTGCGCAGCTTCAAGGGGACTGGAAGCGGGCCGTGCTCGAGCACCGCCTTGCGCGCGTTCGAGTACGTCGTCAGCGTCGAGTTGCTCTTCGGGCAGGTAGCGAGGAAGACCGCCGCCTGCGTCATGGGAAGCACGCCTTCGGGAAGACCCACCAGCTCGAAGGCGCGCAGCGCGTCGACCGCTACCCCCAACGCCCGCGGGTCGGCGTTTCCGATGTCCTCGGCAGCGAAGATCACCATCCGGCGCAAAAGGAAGCGCGGCTCCTCGCCCGCCTCGAGCATGCGCACGAGGTAGTAGGCGGCCGCGTCGGGGTCGCTGCCGCGCAGGCTCTTGATGAAGGCGCTGATGGTGTCGTAATGCGCGTCGCCCGACTTGTCGTAGAGCAGGGTCTTCTGCTGCAGCGCTTCCTCGGCGTCGCGCGTCTCCAGAACGTCGCGCCGCTCCGCCCGGGTCCGCGCGGCGGCGATCTCCAGCGCGGACAGCGCGCGCCGCGCATCGCCGGACGAATGCTGCGCCACGTGATCGAGGAACTCCGGCCTGGCCACGAAAGCGCCTTTCAGCCCGCGCTCCTTGTCCGCGAGGGCGCGCTCGAGCAGGAGCTTCAGATCGGCCTCTTCCAGCGGCCGCAACGCGAACACCCGGCAGCGCGACAGCAGGGCGGAAATCACCTCGAAGCTAGGGTTCTCGGTGGTGGCGCCGATCAGCGTCACCGTCCCGCGCTCGACGTGCGGAAGCAGCGCGTCCTGCTGCGCCTTGTTGAAGCGGTGGATCTCGTCGATGAAGAGCAGGGTGCGCTGGCGGTGCTCGGCGAGCCTGCGCTCCGCCTGTGCCACCGCCTCGCGGATGTCCCTGATCCCGCTATCCACGGCGGAGAGCGCGACCAGCTCCGCCTGCGTTGCCGCCGCGATCACGCGGGCCAGCGTGGTCTTTCCCGTGCCGGGCGGACCCCAGAAGATCAGGGAGGGAACCTGATCGGTCTCGATCGCCTCGCGCAAGAGCGAATTCGGCCCGAGGATGTGCGGCTGGCCGACGATCTCGTCGACCGTCCGGGGACGCATCCTTTCCGCCAGGGGTACGAGCGAGAGATCCCTCGCCGCCGTGGCGCGGAAGAGATCGCTCGTCTGGCCGGTCCGCGCTGGCATTCGTGCGAGTGTAACGCCGCGATGCGGTAGAGTCGCGCGGTGGCAACCGTCGGACTGATCCCCCGTCTCGCCAGGGAAGCGGCCGCCGAGCTGGCGCGAGAGATGGCGCACTGGCTGGAGGCGCGCGGGCACACGGCCATGGTCGAAGAGGAAGCGGGCGTCCCGGGAGCCCCTTCCGCGCCGGGCCGCGAGATCGCCGCGCGCGCGGACCTGCTGGTGGTCCTGGGCGGCGACGGCACGCTGATCCACGCCGCCGGGCTCTGCAACGATCGGGAGGTCCCCATCCTCGGCGTGAACATGGGCGCGCTCGGCTTCCTCACCGAAGTGCCGCGCGAGCGCGCGTTCCCGCTGCTGGAGAAAGCGCTGAACGGAGATCTGGCGATCTCGCAGCGACTGATGCTGGACGTCGAGGTTCGCTATCGCGACCAGGCGCTGCTCTCCGGAACCGTCCTCAACGATGCGGTGATCTCGAAGAACGCGCTCAGCCGGCTGGCGACGCTGGAGGTCATGGTCGACTCGCGCCCGGCCACCACCTACGAGGCAGACGGCGTGATCGTCGCGACGCCGACCGGATCGACCGCTTATTCGCTGTCGGCGGCCGGGCCGATCGTCGTGCCGTCGCTCGACGCCGTTCTCCTCACCCCGATCTGCCCGCACGCGCTCACGCAGCGGCCGCTCGTGCTGCCGCCCTCCAGCGTCGTCCGCGTCCGGCTGGGGAGCCCGAGCGAGATGTTCGTCACCCTGGACGGGGCACGGGGGCGACCGCTCGAGATCGGCCAGGAAGTCTGGATCCAGCCCTCCCATCGCCGCACTCTCATCCTGCGCAACCCGGAGGTGGACCACTTCACCATCTTGCGCGAGAAGCTCCGCTGGGGGACGCGGTAATCGCGGCCGACGAAGGCCGCTCAGCGACGATGCGGCCTCCGTGGCGGCGGAGGATACCGAACCCGTCATCCGCCTTCCAGAAGCGCCTTCACCGCGATCCCTTCGAGCAGCTCGCGGTCATTCTGGAAAAGGTCGACGAACGCGGCGCCCAGCTCTCCGGGCCGGCTCCAGACCACCTGCGCAGTGACCAGCAGGGGTATCTTGCGCTGCGGGATCTTGATCGACAGATCGATCGGCGTTCCCAACGGGATCACTTCCGCGATCCGGATCGAAAGCCCTCCCGACCCCACGGTGCTGGTGGCGAGCGACGCCATCTCGTCGGGGGCGAGGATGTCCACCTCCAGCTCGGCGGGGGCCCGTAGATGATGGCGGCGCTCGGCGATGCCTCCCTCGGACTGGACGCTGCCCAGGAGCTGGGTGACCAGCTGCCGCCAGCGGGGGCGCTGGCCGTCGAGCAGCGAGCCGCTGGTCGCGAGGCTCGCGAGATCCAGGATCTCCCCGAAGCGCGGATCGCCCGGCTCGAACATCGCGCGAAGCGTATCACCGATGTCGGACCCGTCTGCTATTTTGCCCGGCATGCTGGAGCTGGTGCGGGTGCGGGCGTTCGCGATCATCGAGGAGCTCGAGGTGCACTTCGCGCCCGGGTTCAACGTGCTCACGGGCGAGACGGGGGCGGGCAAGAGCATCCTGGTGGAAGCGCTGCACCTGGTGCTCGGGGGGCGGGCGCAGGCGGATTCGGTGCGCACCGGCGCCGAGGAAGCCGAGGTGCAAGCGCTGTTCCGGCCGCGGGATCCGGGCGAATGCGATGCTCGGCTCCAGCGACTGGGGTTGCCGGCAGCCGGGACGGAGCTGGTGGTCCGCCGCACCGTCCAGCGCGAAGGCCGCAGCCGCGCCTGGGTCAACGGTGCGCTGGCCACGGCCGCGCAGCTCCAGGCCGCCACCCGGGGGCTCCTGGACATCTCCGGGCAGCACGAGCACGTCGGTCTGCTCGACGCGGCGCTCCACCTCGATCTGCTCGATTCCCACGCCCAGCTCGCGGAGCTGCGGGAGGGGTTTTCACAATCGTTCGCGGAGCTGTCGGCAGCGGAAAGGGCGCGCGCACAGCTCGACTCGGACGAATCGCAGCGGGCGCAGCGGACCGACTGGCTGGAGTTCCAGCTCGACGAGTTGGAGAAGGCCACGCCCGAGCCAGGCGAGGACGAGCGGCTCGCCCGGGAGCGGCGGGTCCTGGCCGCGGCGGAGAAGCTGCGGGCCGGGGCCGAAGAAGCAGAGGCGGTCCTCGCCGAGGCGCAGCCCGCCAAGGCGGCGAAGCGGCTGGAAGAGATGGCGGCCATCGACCCGACGCTGGCGAAGCTCGCCGAAGCCGTGCGCGGAGCGGCGGCCGAGTTGGACGAAGCGGCGCGCGAGCTGTCGCGTTACGCGGCCCGCGCCGGCGGCGACCCGCAGCGGCTCGAGGAGATCGACGAGCGGATCGAAGTGCTGCGCCGCATCGCCCGCAAGCACGGCGGGACGCTCGCGAGCGCGTTGCAGCGCCGCGATCAGATGCGCGCCGAGCTCGTCTCGCTGGAAAATCATGACGAGGAGCTGGCCCGGCGCGAGGCCGAAGTGAATCGGCTGGCCAGCGTCGCGCGGGCCCTGGCGGAGAAGATGTCGGAGAAGCGCCGGGCGGCAGCCGGGGCGTTCAGCAAGGCCGTCGCGCAGGAACTGTCGGCGCTGGGGATGGCGCGCAGCGAGATCTCCGTGCGCTTCAATCCGGTCGCTGAAGGGGCCATCGCGGAGATGGGTCCGCGGGGCCTGGAGACCGCAGAACTGCTCCTGAGCCCCAATCCCGGTGAAGAGCTGCGGCCGCTCTCGCGCATCGCCTCGGGCGGCGAGCTGTCGCGGGTGTTGCTGGCGGTGAAGCGGGTCCTGGCGGAATCGGATCCGGTCGACGCCTACCTCTTCGACGAGGTGGACGCGGGCATCGGGGGCGCCACCGCCGAGGCGGTGGGAAGGGCGCTCGCGGCGGTCGCGCGTCGCCGGCAGATCATCTGCATCACGCACCTGCCGCAGATCGCCGTGTTCGCCGGCAAGCACCTGACCGTGGAGAAAGAGGTGGTGAAAGGCCGCACCCACAGCCGTGTCGCTCCGGTGGACGGCGATGACCGGGTGCACGAGCTGGCCCGCCTCCTCTCCGGAAAAGCGACGGGCGTCGCCCTCGAGCACGCCCGCGAGCTGCTCGCCGCGGCCCAGTCAACCGATTCCCGCAAGCGGAAGGCAGTGTAAGTTGCTCCCCATGCCGAAATTCCGCAGCGCCGCTCGCACCGATGTCGGCATGAAGCGCGATCACAACGAGGACAGCTTCCTCGTCAACGAGGACATCGGCCTGTACGTGGTCTGCGACGGGATGGGCGGGCACGCGGGCGGCGAGACCGCCAGCCGCCTGGCCGTCCAGACCATCGAGAAGGAGCTGATCTCCGCGAAACTGCGAATCGACGATCCATTCTCCGCGAAGGCGTCGCTCCCCGAGTCGCCGCTCGCCGGCGCGCTGCGCGAGGCAGTCGAAGGCGCCTGCGCGGCGGTGTTCCGCAGCAGCCGGGCGCATCCGGAGCTGGCGGGGATGGGGACCACTTGCATCTCGCTGCTCGTGCAGGGCGATCACGCCATCGTCGGACATGTCGGCGACAGCCGCGCCTACCTGGTCCGCGACGGGCAGGTCTGGCAGCTCTCGGAGGACCATTCGCTGGTCAACGAGCAAGTCCGGGCGGGCCTGCTCACGGAGGAAGAGGCGAAGCACAGCCGCCTCAAGAACATCATCACCCGGTCGGTGGGGTTCGAAGAGGACGTCCTCGTCGACGTGGTCGGCGTGGAGACGCGATCGGGCGACAAGTTCCTGCTTTGTTCCGACGGGCTGTCGAATCTGATCGACAACGACGAGATCCGGGACGCGCTGGTGCAGACCGAGCTCGACCAGGTGCCGGAGATGCTCATCCAGCTGGCGAATTCGCGCGGCGGCGACGACAACATCACGGTGATCGCGGTGCACCGCGAAGAGTAGTGCGATGTAGGTGCGCAATCCTTGACGCACCATGTGGCCATCCGATACTGAACGACGCTCGCCCGTTAGGCGCGCTGGCCTGCGGTTTGTATTTTGCCGGGGAAGCGCCCGCGTGCGCGGTCGGTTGGGTAAAACGGTTCCCGCCGAACGGAGGTTCGTTGGACAAGTCGTACACGATCCTGCTGGTTCCGGATCGGGACGCGAAGGTGAAGAAGATCCGGCTCGAGCACCGGATGCTCGTGCGGGTCGGCTTCTGCTTCGGCGTGGTGGTGCTGGCGTTGGTAGGCGCCCTCACGCACTACTTCCAGGTGGTGGGCAAGGTCGCGGAAAACGAGCTGATTCGCGCCGAGAACCTGGAGCTGCAGAACCGCTGGCGCGAGGCGGAGCAGAAGTTTTCGCACATCAATGACGAGCTCGACCGCGTCAAGCGCCTGAATGCGAACCTCCGCCACATCACCTCCCTCAACGATCCCGAACGAAAGCTCTCCATGCCCCAGCCAGAGGCGGGGCAGGCGCCACCGGAGTTCGTGGGCGGGGGCATCGCCACCGAACCGGCGCAGTCCGGGATGGGCGCGGTCGGCATGGGCAAGCCTTTGCCCGCGGGTGGCGAAGGCCGGATGATCGCCGACGGGGACGCGAAGCCCGGCACCGCGGACGACGCGGACCTGCTCAAGCAGCTCGACAGCCTGGACAAGAAAGTGAAGGCGCAGGAGCAGGAGGCGCGCGCCCTGAAGAGCTACTTCGAGGACCAGCAGGCGCTGCTCGCTTCAGCGCCTTCCATCTGGCCGGTGCGCGGCTGGGTGACGTCGGACTTCTCGGTCCGCCTCGACCCGTACACCGGCGAGCGGGTCATGCACGAAGGCATCGACGTCGCCACCGGAATGGGAACGCCGGTTCGGGCGCCCGCGGACGGCACGGTGGTGTTCGCCGGGCAGGAAGGCGGCTACGGCCACGTGCTCGTGCTCGACCACGGGTATGGGCTGAAGACGCGCTACGGCCACCTGCAGCGGATCGACGTGAAGCTCGGCGAGAAGGTGAAGCGCGGGCAGTTCATCGCCGCGGTCGGCAACACTGGCCGCAGCACGGGCCCGCACCTGCATTACGAAGTCCGGGTGAACGGCGTGGCCGACAACCCGCGCAAGTTCATTCTCGAAGAATAGCCGGCTGCCCGCCGCGGGCGCGGCTTTGCCGGTTACTGCTTGAGACTGTGCAAGTTGACAAGCCGGGGGCGCCCCTTAGGCTAGCCTGGATGCGCGGCAGGATCGCGGCGGCATGTGCGGCGG
>Ga0209236_1000323_pt1 | contig 26626 bp, 24 predicted proteins | sample GraSoi013_1_40cm_FD_185819 | JGI IMG/M metagenome (GOLD analysis project Ga0209236, IMG submission 185819) | Grasslands soil microbial communities from the Angelo Coastal Reserve, California, USA - Sample 09_27_2013_1_40cm (SPAdes) (version 2) | ecosystem: Environmental > Terrestrial > Soil >... | reverse complement strand
CCAATGGGGCGCTCCATTCTTTTTGGTCGGGCAGGCGCCGGGCCCTGCGGAGCGCGAGTCGCGCAAGCCGTTCTCCGGGCGCGCGGGCAAGGAGCTCGACCGCTGGATGCTGCGCGCGGGTTTCACGAGCACCGAAGAGTTTCGGCGCTTCACGTACATCGCGGCGCTGATGCGCTGCTTCCCCGGCCGCAATCGTGCAGGCACTGGTGACCGTCGACCACCGCCGGCCGCCGTCGCCAACTGTGCGCACTGGCTCGACGCCGAGCTCGAGATGCTCGAGCCGCTGGTCATCATTCTTGTCGGGCAGATGGCGATCGCCCGATTTCTCGGCGCAGCCCCGCTCGAAGAAAGAATCGGCCGTACGTTTGGCAAAAAGCCGGTGCTGGTACCTCTGCCGCATCCTTCGGGCCAGAGCCGCTGGCTCAACGATCCAGCGAATCGCAGGCGTCTGGACAGAGCTCTCGCGCAGCTCTCACGACTGCGTGAAGACGCGATAGGCTGACAGTCGACCGCGTCGGCCCCAAGAAGGAGAGGGAGTGAATGGCGAAGTATCTGCTGGTTTTCTATGGTGGGGGCATGCCGGAGACGCCGGCTGCCCAGGCCAGGGTCTTGAAGCAGTGGGAGAAGTGGTACGGAAAGCTCGGATCGGCTGTGGTCGACGCCGGCAATCCGTTTTCCGGTGCAGTGAACAAAGTCAAGCCCGATGGCACTGTCGCCAAGGGACCGGTCGGTCAGAGGGCGAGCGGCTACAGCATCGTCGAAGCCCGCTCGCTCGACGCCGCGACGAAAATGGCGAAGGGTTGCCCGATTCTGAAGAGCGACGGGCAGATCGCCGTCTACGAAACTTTCAGCATCATGTAGCGGCGTCGGCTCGAAACATTGCCGTCGTTTTTTGCCAGGCGTGAAGGCGGCCGCGCGGTCATCGTCGGCGGCGATGCCCGCCATTTAGCCCGCTCGCTGCGGGCGCGCGAGGGTGAAGAGGTCGAAGTGGTCGACCCCGACGGGTTTCTCCTGACGGTTCGCCTCGACCACGTTTCGGCGGACCGTGTCGAAGGCGTGGTCGTCGCCGAACGCGAGCACCGGCCTGAGCCACAAGCGCACATCACCATCGCGATCGCCAACCTGCCCGCACCTGCGCTGGAGCTCGTCCTCTCCAGGTGCACCGAGGTCGGCGCGTTCGCGTTTCACGTCGTGCAGGCGGACCGCAGCGTCGCGCGCGGCGCCAAAGCCGATCGCTGGACGGCGATCTGCCGGGAGGCGGCGATGCTCGCGGGTCGGCTCAGCGTTCCCCCGGTTACCGGCCCGTTGACGCTGGAACAGCTGCTGTCGGTGACCGAACAGCCTGTGATGCTCGTGCGCGGGTCGGCTACTCACCTTGCCGACCTCCGCGAACCGCGCGATCCCACCCTTCTGATCGGGCCCGAGGGCGGCTGGTCCCCGCGCGAGGAGGGGCTGGTCGCGATCAAGGCCGGCCTCGGCCCGCGCAACCTGCGGGCGGATACCGCCGCCGTGGTGGGTCTCGTCGTCGCCCTCGCCGCCCGCCGCTCTCTCTAAAAACGGAGCGTTTTCACTTGACGCTTCGGAATGAGATAAGATCAGGCATGGGATGGTGGAGCGAACCCCCCGAAGCGGTCTCGCGCTGGGCCATACGGCAATGGAAGACGCCAGCTGCCCGGTCTCGGTCGACCTGGCTGTCTTCACGCTTGCCGGCCGAGAACTAAGCGTGCTTCTGAGCCAGAGATCGGAGGCGCCATACCCTGGCTTCTGGGCACTACCAGGCGGCCTCCACCGCCCGGGGAATTCGCTCGACGCCCAGGCGCGCGCCCTCCACGAGGGGATCACTGGGCTCGAGGGCGGCTGGATCGAACAGCTCAAAACCTTCCACCGGCCCGAGCAAAGCGACGCATCCGGCCAGGTCGTGGTTCCGGGCCGCGACCCCCGGGGCGACGTGCTCGCCGTCGCCTACATCGCCATCGTGCCCAGCGCCCAGGCGGAGAAGTGCGCGGGCGACAAAGACGGCGCCGAGCAGGAGTGGCACCCCGTCCGCCGGCTCCCGGTGCAGATGGCGTTCGATCACCGCGAGATCGTCGACTACGCGGTGCGCCGGTTGCGCAGCAAGGTCGGCTATTCGTCGCTCGGCTTCCAGCTCTTGCCAGCGGAGTTCACGATCTCCGAGCTCCAGCACGTTTACGAGGCCGTGCTCGGGCTCTCCATCAACCGAGGGAACTTCTGGCGCAAGGTCGTCGATCGCGGCGTCATCGAGCCGACTGGAAAGGAACGCAGCGTGCGCGGCAAGCGAGCCTACATGTTCCGTTTCACCCAGCAGGCTTTCGGATTGCGCGAGGAGCCCGATGGTTTCATCGAAGCCTGATCTCGACGATGTCGTGGCAACAGCCCTTCGTGAAGACCTGGGCAGTGGCGACGTCACCACGCGCTATGTGGTGGGTCCAGACCTGTTGGGCGAAGCGAGAGTAGTCGCCAGGAGTTCCGGCGTCCTCAGCGGCGCCGCGGCGGCCGCCCGGGTGTTCGAGATCGTGCAGCCGCCGTGCGAATATGTCGCGCTTGCACCGGAGGGCGCGCGAATCGATCGTGGCGACGAGGTGGCGCGGATAGTGGGACCACTCGGTTCCATCCTCACCGCGGAGCGCACAGCCCTCAACTTCCTGCAGCGCATGTCGGGCATCGCGACTCTCACGCGGCGCTACGCCGACGCCTTGTCCGCTTACGAAAACGTAACCCTGCTCGACACCCGCAAGACGACGCCCGGGCTTCGCAGCCTGGAGCGTGCGGCTGTTCGCGCGGGCGGCGGTCACAACCATCGCGCGGGCCTGTGGGACGCGATCCTCATCAAGGACAACCACGTCGCAGCCGCGGGCGGTGTCGCTGCGGCGGTGAGAAGCGCGCGCCGAGCCGCGATGCCTGTCGAGGTCGAGGTCGACACGCTTGGGCAGCTCGACGAGGCGCTCGAGGTCGGAGCCGAGATCGTGCTGCTCGACAACATGTCGCCTGCTGAAATGCGGCGCGCCGTTGAAATCACCGCCGGTCGCGCGCAGTTGGAAGCGTCGGGGGGCATGACGCTGGAAGGAGCGGTGGCGGCGGCGAAGGCGGGGGTGGACCGAATTTCCGTGGGCGCGCTCACGCACTCCGCGCCGGCGCTGGATTTTAGCCTGGAGGTCAGGAGGACATGGCGGTAGAAATAATCTCCCTCGAGGAGGACGCCGCCGAGTTCGAGCGCCGCGCCATCCCCCGCGACATCGCGCGCATGAGCGCGGAGATCCGTGAGCTGGCCAGCCGGCGCAACGCGGTGATCCTCGCCCACAACTACCAGGTGCCCGAGGTGCAGGACGTGGCCGACTACGTCGGCGACTCCCTCGGTCTATCGCGCCAGGCGGCTGCCACCGACGCCGATGTGATCGCCTTCTGCGGCGTCCACTTCATGGCCGAGACCGCGGTCATCCTGAGCCCGCGCAAGCGTGTGCTCATCCCCGACCTCGAGGCAGGCTGCTCGCTGGCGGCCACCATCAACGCAACGCAGCTGGCGGCCTGGAAGGCCGAGCATCCCGGGGCCATCGTCGTGTCGTATGTCAACACCACCGCGGAGGTGAAGGCGCTCAGCGACTACTGCTGCACGTCCGGCAACGCGGAGCGAGTGATCCGCGCCATTCCCGAAGACAAGGAGATCCTCTTTTTGCCCGACATGTTCCTCGGCACCTATCTCGAGAAGGTGACCGGCCGGAAGATGCACGTCTGGCCGGGCGAGTGCCACGTACACGCGGGCATCCGCCCGCAGGACATCGACCGCGCACGCGCTGAGCACGGCGACGCCGATCTGCTCGTCCATCCGGAATGCGGATGCGCGAGCCAGTGCATGTACTTCAAGGCGAGTGGCGACATCGACGCTGAGCGCACGCACATCCTCTCCACCGAGGGGATGGTCCGGCACGCACAGCAGCATCCAGCACGCACCTTCGTGGTCGCGACCGAGCTGGGCATCATGCACCGACTCGCGAAGGAAGCGCCGCAGGGCCGCTTCTACGCCGCGAGCGAACGCGCGATCTGCCGCTACATGAAGAAGATCACCCTCGAGAAGCTGCTCACGTCGCTGCGCGACGACGTGTTCGAGGTCACGGTGCCGCAGGACGTCGCCGACCTGGCCCGCGTCGCCATTCAGCGAATGGTGGAGCTGTGACTGGGTCTCCCCACCCGGCCCTCCGGGCCGACCTCCCCGCGGAGGGGGCACGTGTAATTCGAACCGACGTGCTCGTCATCGGCGACGGGCTCGCGGGATCGGCCGCCGCGCTCGAAGCCGCGCGGCTTGGTGCTCGAGTAGCGCTTGTGTCCGCCGGGCACGGATCGTCGGACCGCGCGCAGGGAGGCCTCGCCGCAGCGACCCTGCCAGAGGACTCACCTCGCTTGCACGCGCTGGACACGCTGGCGGCGGGTGGCGACCTCTGCGACCCAGACGCAGTCTCCATGCTCACGAGCGCTGGGCCGGAGACGGTGCGATGGCTGGAGTCGCTCGGCGTGCGATTTGACGGCGGCGCCGCCCGCGAAGCCGCTCACTCGCTGCCCCGCGTCCTTCACCTTCGAGGCGACCAGAGCGGCAGCACCCTGATGGGCTTCATGCGCGACGCCATCGCGCGGGAGCCGCGCATCGGCAGGATCCAGGGCAGGCTCCATTCATTGCTCGGCGATGGCGCCTGTGGCGGCGCGGCCTTCTCCGGTGGACTCACCGTGCGTGCCGGCGCGACCGTGCTCGCGACGGGTGGCTACGCCGGTCTGTTCGAGCGCACGACCAACAGCCGGCTCAGCAGCGGCAAGGGGATCCTCGAAGCCTCCCGCGCCGGCGCGCGAGTGGCGGACATGGAGTTCGTGCAGTTCCACCCCACGGTTTTCGAAGGTCCAGGTCCATTCCTGATCACCGAAGCCCTGCGTGGCGCAGGTGCCCACATCGTTGACGCTGATGGCAGGCGGTTCATCGACGAGCTGCTGCCGCGCGACCATGTTTCGCGCGCGCTGGCAATGCACGGCGGGCGGGCGTACATCTCGGTCACCCATCTCGACCCCGTCGTGTTGCGGCGCAGCTTTCCAAACTTCATGCGCAACTGCCGACGGGTCGGCATCGACCCCCTTCGTGAGGCGGTACCGATTGTTCCGGCCGCTCATTACACGATGGGCGGGGTCGCGACCGACCTCGACGGCCGCTCTTCGTTGGCCGGCCTGTTCGCGGCGGGCGAATGCGCACGCACTGGCGTCCATGGCGCCAATCGCCTGGCGAGCAACTCTCTGCTGGAGGCGGCGATATTCGGCCGCCGTGCCGCAGCGGCGGCCGTGGGATCAGAGAAGACGATCACGAATTCATACGCGCGCAGCCGCGTATGGGCCCGCGGTGACCTGACCGTCGGCGCCGTGCGGCGGCTGATCGATTCCGCGGCGGGAGTGCTGCGAACCGGCGCCGGCCTCGAGCGCGCGCTGGCCGCGCTGCGGGCGGGCGGACTGTCAGAGAGTGCGGCCGACGCCGCTGACGTGGCAACGATGATCTGCTCGGCGGCGCTTGCGCGGCGGCACAGCCTCGGCGCGCACCAGAGAGTGGACGAACCGGCGCCGATCGCCGTTTAGCGCTTAAGGGCGCGGTACGTCCTCACCTCTCCTGCAATCGCGGCAATCGAAAGTCCGACGAACTCACCCAAGCCGATCCAGAAAAGGGTGATCGTCGACGGCCTGAACGCGCTTAGACCCAGTCCCAACACAGCCAGCCCGATCGACTGCACGAGTCCGACGTAGACCGCATAGCCCCATGGGGTTGAGGCAAAACCCGGAGCCAGCGTGCCGAGTGAGCGAGACGTGACGCGGTTGATCACGTCCTTCGCGCGTATCGCAAGCCCGAGGCTCACGAGCAACAAGGCCGCGCCGAGGCCGACAACGACGATCACGGCTCCATCCTCCCACAGCGGTTGGCGTGTGGCACCTACGATTTGAACGTGCCCACCGTCACTCAGGCCCGCGTGCGCAACTTCTGCATCATCGCCCACATCGATCATGGGAAATCGACGCTGGCCGATCGGCTGCTCGAGTTCACGGGTTCCATAAGCAAGCGCGATATGCAGGACCAGGTCCTCGACAGCATGGACCTGGAGCGCGAGCGCGGGATCACGATCAAGCTCCAGGCGGTCCGCATGACATATCGCGCGCGCGATGGCGAGAGCTATGAGCTCAACCTGATCGACACGCCAGGTCACGTCGACTTCGCGTACGAGGTGTCACGCTCACTCGCCGCGTGCGAAGGCGCCATCCTCGTCGTCGACGCGGCTCAGGGTATCGAGGCGCAGACGCTGGCAAACCTGTACCAGGCCGTCGAGGCCGGCCTGACCATCGTCCCCGTTGTCAACAAGATCGACCTTGACGCCGCGCAGCCGGAGCTTGTCGCCGAGGAGATCGCAGACGTGACAGGAATCCCTCGGGACGAGGTCATCTTCGCCTCGGCGAAGCAGGGAATCGGAACTCAGGACATCCTCGAGGCCGTCATCTCGAAGGTGCCACCGCCGCGCGGCGATCCCGCCGCGCCGCTGCGCGCACTGATCTTCGATTCGCACTACGACCCGTATCGCGGCGTGATCACCTACGTCCGTGTGGTCGATGGCGAGATCAAGCCGCGCACGAAGATCCGGATGATGAACACCGGGAGCGTTCACGAGGTGGATGAGGTCGGGTGGTTTGCACCCCGGCCGCGTCCCGCCGAGAAGCTGACCGCGGGCGAGGTCGGCTACGTCACCGCCGCGATCAAGAACGTGATCGACGCCCGCGTCGGGGACACCATCACCACTGCGGAGGGCGGCGCCTCGACGCCTTTGCCCGGGTACCGCCAGGTCAAGCCGATGGTGTTCGCCGGCCTTTTCCCGACCGACTCCGACCAGTTCGCCGACCTCAAGGAGGCGCTCGAGAAGCTCCAGCTCAACGACGCCGCGCTTTCGTACGAGCACGAGAACTCGGCCGCGCTCGGGTTCGGCTTTCGGTGCGGGTTCCTGGGCCTCCTCCATCTCGAGATCGTCCAGGAGCGGCTCGAGCGCGAGTTCGAGCTCGACCTGATCACGACCGCGCCGACGGTCGAGTACCGCGTGACGCTGAAGCGAGGCGACACCATCGAAGTCGACAACCCCGCGCTGTTGCCAGACCCGACCGCGATCGAGTCGATCGCCGAGCCCTTCGTCAAGCTCTCGATCATCGTCCCGTCCACATATGTCGGGCCGATGATGGAGCTTTGCCAGGATCGGCGTGGCATGTTCAAGAAGCTGGAGCACCGCCCGGGCGACCGGGTCGTGATCGAGTACGAGATCCCGCTCGGCGAGATCATCCACGACTTCTACGACCAGCTGAAGTCCCGCTCCAAGGGCTATGCGTCGATGGACTACGAGATGATCGGCTTCCGGGAAGGCGAACTCGTCAAGCTCGACGTGCTGGTCGCGGGCGAGCCGGTGGACGCCCTTTCCTTGATCACGCACCGCAGCAAGGCGCAGGCCCAGGGACGACGGCTGGTGGAGAAGCTGAAGGCGATTATTCCCCGCCAGCTCTATGAAGTTCCAATCCAGGCCGCCATCGGCGGTAAGGTGATCGCTCGCGAGACGATTCCGGCGATGCGCAAGGACGTCCTGGCAAAGTGTTACGGAGGCGACGTCACCCGGAAACGCAAGCTGCTCGAGAAGCAGAAGGAAGGAAAGCGACGGATGAAGCGTGTGGGGTCGGTTGAGATCCCGCAGGAAGCGTTCATGGCGGTGCTGAAGCTTGACTAGGACGGTTCGCCTGCTTGCGCTGGCATCGTTGGCAGGCTTGCTGCTGATGTCTTGCGCGAAGATTGGCTCCGGCGCCGGCAGCAACGCACAACCAGCCGACATCTACGCCGCCGGCCCGAGCGTGGCGGACGTGCGGACGCTTTTCGGCGACAACAACTGGTGGCCGGGTCCGCCTTCTTTCGGGGTCAGGCCCCTGGACTCGGCGAGCGTTCCCGACACCGAGCGGTTCTCGATCACGCAGCGGTTCCTTCATCTCGGCAGCGCTGAGGTGCTTGAAATCCGCTACACGGTCTACGACAAGACGGGGTCGGCCACGAGTCGCATGACCAGCCTGCAGAACGCGTACGGCGCCTCGCCCTCGAGCCCGAAGGTCGGCGACCAGGTCCTCTACTACGGTCTTCTCAGCAGCGGCGGCGCGCCGTACATCACCAGGACCTTCGTGCGTCTTGGACAGATCGTCACCGAGCTTCTCTGGACACGAAAAGATGGGATCCCGACAGTCGCTCAGCTCGGCAAGAACGCGGCCAAGGTCGTGGACGGGCTGAAGAAGGTGACCACCGGGAAGGTTCACCGCTCGCCACGCGCGGTCGACGAAACGCGACTGCCTCCGCCTGGACTTGACATCACCTTCCTGGGGTCGGCGCAGCTACCCGTCGAAGCGTGGCTCGTCATGGCCGACGTGGGCATTCCGGAACCGGTCCTCAATCTGCTTCACAACGATGGCGTGACCGATTTCGTCTTCGGCGACTACGCGCTCAACACCGACACGCACATGGAGGTGCGAACCGCGCTACTGACCTTCTCGACCTCTACAGCGGCCGCCGATTGGGTCTCAACCTTCAGCAACAGCGGGCCCGACCAGAGCGGCATCGCAGGGTCGTACATCGATTCCCTCGGCGTGTACCACTACCTGTTCGCGTCAGGAACCCATGGCGCGATGCTGGTCTGCAGCTCGACCGCCGCGGCCGAAGCGGCCTCCAGGGCGTGCGAGAGTCCGATGGTCCGCACCGCGATCTCGTGGAAGCTGGGGCTCGGCGGCTAGCTACTCCGCTCGCGTCACGGCCGCGCTCTTCCCGCGGCGCGTAGCCCGAAACCAGTCCCACTGCTTCGCCAGACCCTCGCGCAGCGCGACCCGAGGTTCCCATCCCAATCGCTCGCGAGCGAGGTTTATCGAAGCCCCCGTGTGGCGCGGGTCGCCCGGCGCCGCGGGGAGGTTTTGGCGCCGGACCTCGAGCTTGCTGATCTCACCGAGCGTCGCCAGAACTTTGTTGATAGTGACGCGGCTGCCGCCGCCGAGGTTGAACACCATGCCCACCACGTCCGCCGTCGCCGCCTTGACGGTTCCCTCGACCGCGTCCGATACATAGGTGAACTCGCGCGTCTGCTCGCCGTCACCGAAGACCTCTATCGGCTCGCCGTCAGCCAGCGCCTGCATGAAACGTGCGAACGCCATATCCGGCCGCTGGCGCGGGCCGTACACGGTGAAGTAGCGAACCGAGACCGCCGGGATGTCGAAGTTGCGCGTGTAGAGATGCGCCAGGTGCTCCGCCGCCAGCTTGGTCACTCCGTAGGGCGAGACTGGGCGTGGCAGGGCCGATTCACGAGTGGGGAAAGACTCGGCGTCGCCGTAAACGGATGAGCTTCCCGCGAAGACCAGTCGCTTGAGGCGGCTTCCTTTCAAGTGTTCGAGGAGCCGCTGAGTGGCGATGACGTTGTCGCGCACGTAGCGGTCGAACTGATGGCCCCAGCTGGGCCTGACCCCCGGCTGCCCGGCGAGGTGATAGACGATGGCGGCGCCCTCGAGCGCGGCGGTGAGGTCCGCGTCGACGAGGTCGAGCTCCTCGAATGAGAAGTTGCGGTGGCTCCTCGCGACATCGAGGTTCTGCTCCTTGCGAGCGCGCCGGTAGTAATCGGTGAAGCAGTCGATGCCGACGACCTCATGGCCGTCGGCCAGCAGCCGTTCGCACAGGTGCGAACCGATGAAGCCGGCAGCGCCGGTGACGACTACTTTCACAGGGCGCAAGCCTGAGGCGTCATGAGTGCGATTTGCAAGCGCCCCCTATCCTCTGAATATATGTCTCGCTTCGAGGCGTGGCTAGGCGATTCGGGCATCGGTGTGTCTGTGAAGCAGTTCCCGTCGGGCACCCGCACCGCCGGCGATGCTGCGCGTGCGGTCGGCTGCGATGTGGGGCAGATCGTGAAGTCGCTCGTATTCATCGCCGCGGGCCGTCCGGTGGTTGCCCTGGTCAGCGGGGCCAACCGTTTGGACGAGGGCCGGCTGGGTGCCGCGGCAGGCCTTCCCGTGACGAAGGCCGACGCCGAGCTGGCGAGGTCGGCGACCGGTTACGCGATCGGCGGCGTGCCACCGTTCGGCCACGCGACCGAAGTGCCGGTTTTCATGGATCGCGACCTGCTCGGACACGCGGTGGTCTGGGCGGCCGCGGGCCGGCCGGACTCGGTTTTCGAGATCGACCCGAAGCGTCTCCAAGAGCTGAGCCACGCCACGGTGATCGATCTGGCGGATCGGCATGATCAGCTGCGATTCCCCACCCGGGCTCCGCAAGGTCGCCTCCCGCGCCTGCGGCGCGGGGACCCCAGCGGTTAGTGGGGAGGTAGGCACGTGAGCAGCATCCTCATCTTCTGCCGCGACTGCGGGAAGCAGGTCCCGAGCTCGCAGACCCGTGACGGGCTTTGCCTCGACTGCCGCGTGCGCCGCTCGGTCGCCGACCTGCGCAGCGAGCACGCCCGGCTGTGGCGAAAACGCGAGCGCTATCGGACCCAGAACGCCAACGTCGAGCAGATCGGGCACCAGATTGCGAGGGTCGAAGACCGCATGGGCCAGCGCATCAAGGGGCTCGTCTCGAACGAGCGGGACGCGACCGACTACCTGCGCAAGGAGCTCGAGGCGGCTCGCGGCCAGCGCTACACGATCAAGGGTGTTTGACGTGCAGCCCATAGCGAACCTCTACGTCCACATTCCCTTCTGCAAGCACAAGTGCGGCTACTGCGATTTCAACGCCTACGCCGGTATGGACCGCCTGATGCCCGATTACGTCGAAGCCCTCGAGCGAGAGCTGGCCACCGCACGCGAGGAGCGGGAGTTCACCGAGCTGCAGACCGTCTATCTGGGAGGGGGGACGCCGAGCCTGCTGCCGGCCGGCCTCATCGCAAGGCTCTTGCGGTTCATTCGCCAGAACTTCGACGTCGCGACGGACGCCGAGGTCACGCTCGAGGCCAACCCGGGGAGCACGGACGAAGCAAGGCTGGCGGCCTGGCTGGAGGGCGGAGTCAATCGGTTGAGCCTCGGCGTGCAGGGCTTCGAGCCGCGCGCGCTTGCCGTCCTGGAGCGAAAGACCGATGCCGCGCAGGCCACGCGAGCTTTCGCGCTCGGGCGCTCGATGGGCGTCAAGAACCTGAGCATCGACCTCATTTACGCCGTGCCACATCAAAGCCGCGAATCATGGGTCGAGACTCTGCGGCGTGGCCTGGAGCTGGGCCCGGACCACGTCTCGACCTACTGCCTCACCTTCGAGGAGGGGACTTTGCTATGGAGGCGTCGCGCGGAAGGCAAACTGCCCGAGCTCGACCCTGACCTCCAATGGGACCAGCTCGACTCTGCCTGCGCCGAGCTCGAGGCAGCCGGCTTCCGGCGCTACGAGGTCTCCAACTGGGCCCGGCCGGGCTTCGAGTCGCGACACAACCTTGCTTATTGGCGATGCCGGCCCGTGTACGGCGCCGGCGCGGGCGCTCACTCGTACGCCACCGACGGGTCGCGCGCTTGGCGCTGGTGGAACGTCGCCCGGCCGCGGGAGTACATCGCCGCGTGCCCGGCAACCGTTGCCGGCGGCGAGGAGCTGGCTGAGCGCAAGGCAGGCGCCGAGGCCTTGATGCTCGGCTTGCGCACAGCCGAGGGCGTGAAGCCACCGGAAGGCTTTGGCGACGAGCTCGGCGTGCTCGTGGCAGCAGGGCTGATCGAGAGATCGCACGGACGGGTCGCGCCGACCCGGCGAGGCATGGACCTGCACAATCAGATCGCGCTCGCGGTACTGTAACCAGCACTCGGCGCGGCCGAGTGCCAATCACGATGGAGAACAGGAAGGAAGCAATCCTGCGGGCGGTCGTCCAGGAGTTCACCACCAGCGCGGTGCCGGTGGGCTCCCAGTCGCTGCACAGCCGGTACTTCGTCAACCTGTCATCGGCAACCATCCGCAGCGAGCTCGCCGAGCTCGCCGACCGTGGCTACTTGATCCAGCCGCATACCTCCGCGGGCCGCATCCCGACCGACTCCGGCTATCGGTACTTCGTCGACTTCCTCATGGACCTGGAGGAAGTTCCGGACCGGGTGCGCGTCTTCATCAACGAGGAGCTCGGGCACGCGACGGCCGATGTACAGGGGCTGGTCGAGCGCGTGGCGATGACGACCGCTGCGGTGACCCAGAACGCTTCCGTGGCCAGCGCGCCGCACGGCTCGCAGGGTCGCATCAAGCATGTCGACCTGGTGTCCCTCGAACCGAAGGAAGTGCTCCTCATCCTTCTTCTCGAAGGCAACCTGCTGCGCCAGCAGGTGGTCCAGGTCACCGAGGCCGCGGGCCAGCCGGAGCTCACGCTGCTCGCATCGAAGCTGAACGGGACGCTCGTCGGTAAGGCCGGCGAGGAGGTGCGCCGCCGCTACGACGGTGCGGCATTGGGGCTGGAGAAGGAGCTACTGGGCCGTATCGTCGCTGCGCTCGACCAGTACGAACAGGGCGCGGAGAATCTCGTCGTCCACGACGGCGTGCGCAACCTGCTTCGCCAGCCCGAGTTCGCCGAATCGTCGCGGCTCCAACAGGTGCTCGAGGTGCTGGAGGAGACCCGCTACCTGACCGTCCTCCTGCACGAGCTCATCGGCAACTCCGATCTGCAGATCGTGATCGGCTCCGAAAACGCGTCGAGCCAGCTGCAGGGATGTGCGGTGGTGCTCACGACCTACGGTCCGTCGAACCGTCTCAAGGGCGTGTTGGGCGTGATCGGGCCGACGCGGATGGCTTACAGCCAGACGGTGGCCCGCCTGCGGGCGGTGGCGCGCAGCGCGAGCGATCGTATGGCGGAGCTGGGGGTTTGAGAGCGGCCTCGACCGCGGTATTTATGCAGTGTCATGACCACGCGTAAATATCCACACGAACCCGAGGCGCCGGATCCTGTCACCACCAAGCAGGTGGCGGCGCTCGAAAGCAAGGTCGCCGAGCTGGAGGAGGCCGCGGCCGAGGCCAAGGATCGCTACCTGCGCATGGCGGCTGACTCCGAGAACTTTCGCAAGCGGACGCGCCAGGAGCAGCTGGAGACCATCCAGCATGCGTCGACCGAGCTGATCAACCGGCTGCTGCCTGGCCTCGACGACCTTCACAAGGCACTTGATCACAAGCCCCAGGGCATCGACCCGTCGTGGCTGAAGGGCGTGGAGCTGAGCGTGCGCAAGCTCGAGGAGGCTCTCGGGGCGCACGGCCTCGAGCCCATCAAAGCCGTGGGCACGCGCTTCGATCCGAAGCTGCACGAGGCCGTTGGTCATGAGGAGTCGCGCGAGCACCCGGAAGACACTGTCATCGCCGAGCTCCGGCGTGGATATCGCGTCCGCGACCGTGTGGTTCGGCCCGCGCTCGTGAAGGTCGCCCGGCCACCTGCGCTGCCCAAGAGCGACGCGGGTGTTGACGGTGACGGCGCACCCGACCAGGCCTAACGCCGCACAATTTCAGGGTGGCCGTCAAGCGCGACTACTACGAAGTTCTCGGCGTGAACCGCCAGGCGTCACCCGATGACTTGAAGCGCGCCTTTCGCAAGATCGCGATGGACTCGCATCCCGACCGCAACCCCGACGACCCTGTTGCCGCGCTCCGTTTCAAAGAGGCAAGCGAGGCCTACGCGGTGCTTTCGGACGCAGGCCGGCGTCGGAGCTACGACATGTTCGGCCACGCCGCCGTCGACATGGGCGCGGGGCCGGCCGTGGACTTCTCGGACATGCCGTTCGCGGACATCTTCGACACGTTCTTCGGTGGCGGCGGCGGCCGTTCCCGGCGCCGCTCCGATCGAGGTGACGACCTCCGGTACGACATGACGATCACGTTCGAGGAGGCGTTCACGGGGGTCGAGAAGCAGATCGACGTTCCCAGGCTCGCCACGTGCGACCGCTGTTCAGGTAGTGGTGCCGAGCCCGGAACCGGAACCGAGACCTGCCCAGGCTGCGGGGGCGCGGGGCAGGTCCGGCGCGCCCAGCAGTCGATCTTCGGCTCGATCGTGACGCAGACCACGTGCCCGACCTGTGGCGGCGCGGGCCGGCTGCTCAAGAGCCCGTGCACGCAGTGTCGCGGCCAGGGGCGCACCACCGTCACACGCCGGCTCGCGGTGCGCATCCCGGCGGGCGTCGACACCGGCTCGCAGATCCGCCTCAGCGGGGAAGGCGAGGCGGGCGTCCGCGGCGGGCAGCCCGGCGATCTGTACGTGGTGCTCCGCGTCAAGTCGCATCCACACCTGGCGCGCCGCGACCAGAGCATCGTCTACGAGCTGCGCATCAACATCGTGCAAGCGGCGTTGGGAGACCGGATCGAGATCCCGACGATGGACGGGCCCGTGGAGATCGCCATCCCGGCCGGGACCCAACACGGGCAGTCGTTCAGGCTCGCCGGGAAGGGCATGCCTGACGTCCGCGGCGGCCGTCGCGGGGACCAGTACGTGCTCGTCCAGGTCGTCGTTCCCAAGGACCTGACCGCGGAGCAGAAGGCCATCCTGCGCAAGGTTGGCGGGCTGACCGGGAAGCCGGAAAAGGTCTCCAAGGGGTTCTTCGAGAAGCTGCGCGACGCGATTTCCCTAGACGGTTAAAGGCTCTCCCAGCCAACTCCAAGGTTTGAGGCATAACCTTGGCGGTCCGTGGGTAGTTATTTCCGGGTATTACTAGATTGGGCAGTAGCCCCGTACGGTATTAGGGGAAGAAAGTGGCAAAAACGATCGATCTCGAACTGACCCGGGCCGAGGTGGAAGTCATCGAGCTGGAGGCACGCCTCCGCGTCGTCCCGATGAACGACACCCAGCTCTCCGACGCCCTCAAGGCCGCCCTGGCGGCCAAGAAGGAGCGCCTGGCCAAGCTGCGCACTCTGCACGCCGCCGCCGGCCGTCAGAACCGCGATGCCGCGGACGGTGACGCCGCCAAGAAGCCGCTGCCGCTGCACGCTACCCGGCGGGCACCTCTCAAGCGTTCGGTGCCCCAGCGCCCAAAGGCCAAGTCGGCCAAGTAACCCCGCGCCGGACCGACCAAGCGGCCTGTTGCGCGCGCGCAACAGGTTTGGGTCCCGGACGTTATGGTTCCACGTGGTGAGCATGGCCGTGCAGCCGATCTGCGCATGCCGGTAAGTGTCAGCTGAGAGGAAAACGTCTGCGGGTACCCCTGCGGACAACCCGTTCGGCCTGATCCCTGGCGCCTGGGCCGGCGCCGGCCGGCCGCTCCGATCCTGGCGGCTGCCCCTGGTCAACGGAGTTGCGGCGGCGGCCGTCATCACTGCGGTCGGCTACCGGCTCTGGGAGGCCAACCTGCCGCCGAACGTAGCGCACGAAGAGCTGATCCTTTTAGCCGCTGGTGTGATCTTCGCGGTCATCGCCATCGGCGTCCGCGCATCGCGTTTCGCAGTCAACCTCACGATCCTCCTGCTGCTGATGCTGGTCAGCACTGTCCTGACCGTGCTGGTCCTGGGCGTGGCGGGGCCGTGGCTTGGCGACGACCTGCCCCCGCTGGCGGCGGCCGCTTTCGCGACCATCCTTCTGCATTTCGAGCTCGGCCTGCACGCGCGTCGCTTCGCGTTCCTGCTCGCCATCCCGATCCTCGGCCTGGGAACGCTCTGGATCTACGCGATCACCGCGCTCATGGTGTCGTTCAGGGCGATCGCGATTTGGACCCTCGTCCTGATCGGGCTCGGCCTTCTCGCCTTTTTGACGCGGCGGTCGGTCGACCGCGATCTCAGCGTTCAGATCGACCGCCAGGCGTCGCTGCTGCTTTCCATCAGCGACCTCGGTGAGGGCCTCGTCATCACCGAGGACGGCAGATACATCGCCAGCAACGATGCTTACTTGAAGCTCACGGGCTACTCGCAACAGGAGCTCCGCGCACTGCCATCGCTGATCGATCTCGCGCCCGCGGATGAGCGAGAGGCACTCGCCGCCAACCTTTCGAAGCGCGTATCCGGTGGACAGGCGCCGGTCCGCTATGAGGCGGGACTGATCGCCAAGGATGGGCGACGAGTACAGGTAGAGGTGGCGATCCACATGATCGCCGCGAACGGGCGCCACCGCCTGCTCGCCCTGGTCAGTGACATCACCGAACGCCACCGCGCCGAGCAGGCCGAGCGCCAGAGCGAGGAGCGCTTCCGCACCCTGTTCGAGCAGGCGCAGGCCGGCATGACGTTCGCCGGGCTGGACGGGAAGATCATCTCAGTCAACCCGGCTTACTGCGATCTCCTCGGCTACTCGGCCGACGAGCTCAAGGCCATGTCTGTGTACGACGTCACCTTCCCCGAAGACGTCGATGCCACCAAGGAAGCGCAGCGCGCGATGATTGCCGGCGAAGAAGACAGCTTCCGTTTCGAAAAGCGCTTTCAGCGCAAAGACGGCGATCAGGTCTGGACTGACGTCGCCGTCCGCCTGGTGCGCGACACGGATGGCAAGCCCCTGTATTTCCAGACCGTGATCATCGACATCCGCGATCGGAAGCGGAACGACGTTCTACGGTCCGCTCGCTTCGCGGTGACGCAAGCACTGCTCACATCGCCGGGGTGGGACAAGGCTGCGCCGCACGTGCTCGAAGGGCTCTCTCAAACACTGGACTGGGAGCTCGCCGAGTACTGGGAGGTCGACCAGCAGCGCGAGGCCATGCACTTCGTCACCGCCTGGAAGCGCCCTGGCCGGGATACGTCGGCGTATGAGGCCACAGCGCAGGATGCGTCGTTCCGCCGCGGCGAGGGCCTGGCGGGACGGGTGTGGGAGGCGGGCGCACCGATCGCGATCACCGACGTCTCTGCCGACGGGGCGACACGGTCGGCGGCGGCTGCCGCCGCCGGGCTGAAAGGGATCGTGGGCTTTCCAGTCCGCAGCGGTCGGCGCGTGGTGGGCATGATCTCGCTCCATACATGGGCGCCACGCGGTCTGGACGACGGGCTGGTGGCAGTCATGAACGACATCGGGTCGCAGATTGGCGAGTTCGTCGAGCGCAAGCGTGCGGAGGCGGCGCTGCAGGAAAGCGAGAAGCGGATGCGCTCGGTCCTGGACAACGTTTCGGATGGGCTCGCGACGCTCGACCACACGAGCCTCATCGAGTCGGCCAACCCCGCGGTCGTCAAGCTCTTCGGTTACCTCGAAGAAGAGCTGGTGGGACAACCGGTCGACATCCTCATCGCCACCACGCATCGCAGTGGCTTTGTGAATTACCTGCAGCGCCGGCTCAAGCTCGACCTGCCATCGAGCGGTGCTCACGAGACGATGGGCAAGCGGAAGAACGGCAGCCTGTTTCCGCTGGAGTTCGTGGTCAGTTCCATGCATGTCGGCTCGCGCCACCTGTTCATCGCCACGATGCGCGACATTTCGGAGCGGAAAGCGCACACCGACGCGCTCGAGTACCAGGCGCTCCATGACGCGCTGACTGGCCTTCCCAACCGCAGCCTGTTCGGCGACCGTCTGCGCCAGGCGCTGTTGTCGGCGAGGCGAAACCAGCGGATGTTCGGGGTGCTGCTCCTCGACCTCGATCGATTCAAAGACATCAACGATGCGCTTGGCCACGACCGTGGTGACAGCCTTCTTCAGGAGGTGACGGCGCGCCTTCGCGGCGTTTTGCGCGCCACCGATACGATCGCCCGCCTCGGTGGGGACGAGTTCGCCGTGCTGACCACCGACGCCAAGCATCCCGACGACGTGGTCTCCACGGCTCGCAAGATCCTCGCCTCGCTCGAGGGTCCGTTTGCGATCGGCGATCAGATGGTCGAGACCGGTGCTTCGATCGGAATCGCGCTGTACCCGGTGCATGGCGACGACCCCGGCACTCTGCTGCGCCGAGCGGACGTCGCGATGTACGTCGCAAAAAGGTCAGGTGGTGGCTGTTCCGTCTACGCGCCCGAGCAAGAAGCGCAGAGCCTGCGCCGTTCGGGCCTAGCAGGTGAGCTCCGCCGCTCGATCCCGCAGGGCGAGATGACGCTCCACTACCAGCCGCAGGTGCTGCTGGCCAGCGGGGCCGTCTACTCGGTCGAGGCGCTCGTGCGGTGGAACCATCCCCGCGAGGGCCTCATGCCCCCCGACCGCTTCATCCCAATGACCGAGGAGACAGGGGTAATTCATCCGCTCACCGCATGGGCGTTGGAGTCGGCGCTCGACCAGCTGTGCAAGTGGTTGGCCGCCGGGATCGACATCTCGGTAGCACTGAACGTCTCACCGCGAATCATCGAAGACCACTCCCTGGAGGAGATGGTCGCGCAGGCCCTGGCCTCATCGAAGGTGGACCCGCGGCGCCTGACGCTGGAGATCACCGAGGGGGTCGCGATGGCCGCCGCCGCGGCGAAGGCCCTCCACACTTTGAACGACATGGGAGTTCGGCTTTCTCTCGACGATTTCGGGACCGGCTACTCGTCGCTTCTTTACCTCATGCGCCTGCCGGTGCACGAGATCAAGATCGATCGCTCGTTCGTCGCCGGCCTCGGCACCGACCCCGACTCGGGCGCCATCGTCCGCTCCGCGGTCGGGCTTGGTCACAACCTCGGGCTGCGCGTGGTTGCGGAGGGCCTGCAGGACCGGCTGGCGGAGGCGGTCCTGACCGAAGCGGGCTGCGATGCCGCGCAGGGCTTCCTGTTCGGACGGCCCGTCCCCGAGGCGGAGATGACGGCCCAGCTGCTGATCAATCCGGGGTCGAATGGGGCCGCGATCGGATCAGAAGCTGCCGAAACAGCCGCGCCGGCCGATGCGCCCGCGGAGAGCAAGCCCGCTAGCTAGCACGGCGCTAGATATCGAGTGGCGTGTGCGCCACCACATTCAGATAATCCCATCCCCGGGAAGGTGAGCAGGGCCGCGAATCCGGCCGAATTGGCGCGGATCCGCACAATCGTGAGCGGCCGTTGAGCGGCCCGGTGACGCGGAAACCGACATGAGGTTTCCGCTCATTTCACTAGCTGAGGAGGCTTCCCATCCGGAGTGAGTACAGGTCCGGATGCGCCTTGAGGACCTGGTAAACAGTCTCGCCGTCGAAGGCGCGCACGTCGTACTGGCAGATCGTCACGTTCGGAAAGCGCTTGGCGAGCATGTTGAAGGCGCCTTCGTATCTCATCATCTCACCGTCCGACTCGAACAGATGGCGAACAGAAGCCATCTCGCCCACCAACCGGAGCAAGGTTGGACCGCCCGCCAGCGATCGCGCGAAGGCGTGCTCCCAGAACCCCAAGACGTGCTCGACGGTGCCTGCCGCGTCGGATACCACGAGCCTGCCCGCCTTGATGGCGGCGTCGAGGTCGACTCCTTCCTCGTTGCCGAGCGCCTTGAGGTAAAGATCCAGCACGTCGCCCGTTGCCTCGAGAAAGCACTGGTCGCCGGCGCGCAACCCGTCGCGGAGAAACGGAATTGACAGGCGCAGCCGCCCATCGTCGCTGCTGTAAAGGGCGGCGAGGTGCGAGTAGACGGGCACTGGGATGCCGCCAACGCTGACCTGAGGTCGATCGCTCGTTGCCGGAGGCGCGGTGCGCGGACCCAGGAACCGCTGTAGCTCCGGTTCAGTGAAGCGCCGCTCGCGCCTGCGCCCCACGCGTCGGGCCTGGAGGAGACCGCTGTCGCTCCATCTCCGGACCGAGGCCTGACTGACGCGGAGAAACCGCGCTGCCTCCGCGGTGTTGAGCAGCTTATCGCTCATTGTGACTTTGATCTCGTGGCACGACAGTATTGCAGAGATTCGGCTACTCTGAGTTGGAGGTATGGGGAAGGAAGCAACCGAGATCGGCCACCCGCGAATCTAGCCGAGAAATAACGTGGAGCTCCGGCAGCTAAGGGCATTTCTACAGGTCGCGAACACGCGGCATTTCGGCCAGGCGGCAGCGGTCCTGAAGATCACGCAGCCCGCTTTGACCCAGCGCATCCAGGCGCTCGAGCGCGAGCTCGGTGTTCAGCTGCTCACCCGGAGCGCGCGAGAGGTCCGGCTGACGCCTGCCGGCGAGGTTCTCTTGCCGTACGCGGACAGCCTCGTCCACATCGAGGACCGGGCCCTTCGCGATCTGGCCGACAACGCCGCGGGTCGCGCCGGCCGACTGCGCATCTCCTACCAATTGCACGCAGACAATGCGGCGATGAGCGAGATCGTCACGGCGTTTCGGAATCGCTATCCCAAGGTCGATGTGCAGGTGGGGTCCGCGTACTCGCTCATGAACGTGGAGCAGATCGCCTCTGATCAGCTCGACGCCGCGTTTGTCACGATGCCGATCAACCACAACGACGTGGTCGCGACGCGATGGATCAGTGATGACGAAGTTCTGATGGCGGTCGCCGAGCGCCACCGATTTGCGCACATGGAGCGAGTGCCGGTTACCGAGTTGGCCGGCCAGCCGATGATCCTGTTTCCAAGCGCGCTGAGCCCCGTGCTCACTGCGGCGTTCAGGCGCTGGTTGACGGAGCACAGCGGTGCGGAGCTCAACATCGTTGCCGAAGAGCCTTGGGAGCAGGCAGTGCTGGCGGTGGTGAAGTCGGACAGCGTCATCGCGTTTGGAAGCTCCAGATGGGCTTCGTCGGTTCCGACCCCAGGTGTGGTTTACCGGCGTATGACCCCGGCGCCGATGACCAGCTTCGGGCTTGCATTCCGTCGCGATGACGAATCACCGCAGCTTGCCAACCTGCTCAAGATCGTCGACGAGGTGGCAAAGCGAGCATCCCCAACGGCGCCCTCGGCCGGAGAGTTGATCGCACACGAATAGCGACGGAGCGCAGCTTGTGATTTCCTTGCTGTTACGTGAAGGCGCTTGTGCTGGGGGCGGGCGGGCAGCTTGGATCGGAGCTCAAGAAGCTGATCCCGGATGCTGCCGCATTGACCCGCGCGCAACTTTCCGTGTCCGACCTGGCCGCGCTCAACTCCGCGCTGCCTCATTACCGGCCGGACGTCGTGTTCAACTGCGCCGCTTACAACGGGGTCGATACAGCCGAGGGACAGCAGGATGCGGCATACCAGGTCAATGCGCAGGGAGCCTTCAACGTCGCCCTTGCCTGTGCTCAGCAGAACGTGCGCCTCGTCCATTTCTCGACCAACTTCGTGTTCGACGGCGCGCTCGATCGGCCGTATATCGAGACGGACGAGGTGGGCCCTCTCGGGGTCTATGCCAAGTCGAAGCTTGAAGGCGAGAAGCTGACGGCGATGGTGATGCCGCGCGCTCTGGTCATCCGGACTGCGGCGCTGTTCGGCGGCAGCTCTGGGCAGGGGCGAACGAGCTTCCCTGAGCGCATCCTTCAGCGCGCGATGGCAGGCGAGCGGCTGCGCGTGGTCTCGGACCAGACCGTAAATCCGACGTACGCGGCGGACCTTGCCGCGGCTGCCATGGGGCTCGCGTCGAGCGATCTTGAGGGCGTGGTTCACGTCGTCAACGCCGGGTGCGCAACCTGGGACGAGTTAGCTCGCGCGACGCTGACCGAATTCGGTGTGGCCGGCGAGGTCGAGCCGGTTTCCACCGCCGAGCTTGGCGCGCCGGCGCGGCGGCCGGCCAACGGGTGCCTCGAGTCAATGCGAACTCAGGCGCTGAGGCCGTGGCGGGAGGCCTTGAGCGATTACAAGCAGATCGTCCGTAGCGCCCCCAAAAGTCCGTAAAAAAGGCTCGGGCCGGGCGATTACTCGACACCGGCACCGAGCTTGGCTGCGGGGGGTGAGGTTCTATGAAATTGAGACCAGCCCCGGACTCCGTCCTTTCTGAGGTCCTACGAACCGGAACGCCTCGGATCAAAAGTTTGACAGGGAAACCACTAGCGTTTCTGATCCGTTGGTGCACAATTTCAACGACAAACCGCCTACGCCACTCTGGAAATACCAAGGGCCTGGCTTGTTGGATCTGGCCCGAGCGTGCCAAGGATTGCGTTTTCGATTTCCAGCAATGGATTCTTTTCACTCGAGCGTCGGATGACATGGTGATCATCAAGGTATGAAGAGCTGGATACGCGGTCTGCTGCAGACGGCGTTTGCAATCGTCCTGCTGGTTCTCTGGTTGCGCACCGTCTCGCTCGGCGAGGTTCTCGGGCATGCACGAGTCCACAGCTGGCTCGCCCTGCTGCTGATGTTCGTCCTGTTCCTGGTGACCAGCCTCATCAGGGCGCGGCGATGGCTCCTCCTCCTGCGCCCACTGGCACCAGTCGGAATGGTGCGGGCTTTCGCGATGAATGCCGGGGCCGGGCTGCTCAACTACGTCCTGCCGATCCGCTCCGGGGATGCCATGCGCGGCTGGTGGTTGTGGCGCCGACATCGAGTACCGCCCGGCTCCGCGGTGGCCACCATCGTCATCGACAAGGCTTGCGACCTGGCGGGGGTTGCGATCGTGCTTGCGGTCCTTGCGGTCGTCGCCGCGACTGGTCTTGTCAACGCGCCGCGGGGACTGCTCGGCGCTGCGGCGCTGGCGATCGCCCTGCTGGCGGCGGTGCTCGGTACGGCGTTCCTCGGCCCGCGAATCGCCCGCTCGCGATTGGCGCGGCGGCTGCTCCCGGAGCGGATCGCGGCCGGCCTGGCCGGGCAGGCCTTCGCCTTTCGGGCGGGGGCCAGGGGCCTCTGGACACCCGCGCTGACAGGAAGGCTCGCAGCGCTCACCGCAGTTGCGCTGCTGATCGACGCATTCAACTTCAGCCTGCTGTTCTGGGCGGTGGGAGTTCCGGTCCCCACCCTGAAGGCGATGGCCGCTTACCCCGCGCTCCTGCTCGCATTCGCTGTGCCCGCGGGCCCCGGTTACGTCGGCAGCCTCGAAGTGGCGGGCTCGCTCGTGCTCGGCGGCGGCCTGGGCCTGAGCCCGGTTGTGGCCGCGGGCGCGATCGTCCTGTACCACGCGGTCACCGCCGCGTACGCGCTGGTGCTCGGCTTCCTCGGTTTCCTGTTGGTCGGTGGACGGCGCCGTGTGCGTTCGGTTGGCCCGCGACGGATCGCGGTCTTCCACTGCGGGTTCACGTACTCCGGCGGTGGCGAGCGAATAGTCATCGAGGAAGTCCTCGGCCTGCGCAGGCGCGGATTCTCGGTCGAGTGCTACGCGCCGACTGTCGACGCCTCGCGCTGCTATCCCGACCTCATCGACGAGGTGCGAGTACGCACGTTCCTCCCGCAACTGCCGCGCTGGTTCCCTTTCCGAGAAGCGGTGCAGATGGCCGCGACTTCGTTGCTCATGCCTCTGTACGCCTGGCGCTTTCGCGGCGTGGACGTGATCCTCGGCTGCAACCAGCCGAGCGCGTGGATCGCCTGGTGGGCGGCGCGTCTGATAGATGTGCCATACGTCGTCTACCTGAATCAGCCCAACCGGCTGGTCTACCCGCGCAGCATCGACCGGGAGACTGGCTGGGTGGCCAACGCGGACTACCGCCTGCTGGCGGCGGTTGTGCTGCGCGCGACGAAATTTGTGGCATGGGCCGACCGCCGCTCGGTGCAGGAGGCCGACCAGCTGCTGGTCAATGGCGACTACATCGGCGACATCATCCGCCGCACCTACGGGCGCGAAGCGATCGACTGCCCCGCCGGCTGCCACGTCGCGTTGTCGGGTTTCCCGCTGCCCCTCAACGCGCGATTCTCAGGTGGGCTGACCGTCAACGGTTATCCGATCCGGCGACCCTATGTGCTGCTGACCAACCGGCATTACCCCCAGAAACGATTCGATCTTGCGATCCGCGCCATGCAAGAGGTGCGCAAGCGGCATCCGAAGGCACAGCTGGTCATTCCGGGGCCGTCAACGTCGCACACCGATGTGTGGAAGGCGCTGGTTGCAGAGCTCGATCTCAATCAGGCTGTGCTGTTCCTGGGCTCCATCAAAGAGGACGAGCTGCAGAAGCTGTACGAGGGCGCCGCGGTGTACGTCTATCCGGCGCCGGAGGAGGACTTCGGCATGGGCGTCATCGAGTCGATGGCGAAAGGTGTGCCCGTGGTGGCGTGGAACCAGGCTGGACCGACGGTCACGGTGGCGCGGGGCACCGGGCACCTCGCGGAGCCTCTGGAGGTGAGCGACTACGCGCGGGGGATCACGGCGCTGCTCGACAACCCGGCGGCCAACCAGGCGACTGGCGAGCGCGCGTTCGAGTGGGCGCGCCGCTTCGACTGGGAGCGGCACCTCGATACCCTGGAGCGCTCCATCCTCGAGGTCGCTCGCTCGCACGAGCAGGTGGCGAAAGAGGCGGCAACCGCGTGAGACTTCCGCCAGAAATGTGCGGGGCAGCGCCATCGGCGAGCCAGTAGCGCAGCCATTCGACTACGAGGCCAAGCGTTGGGGCTCGGGGCCACTGCGCCCGCGTCCGTGGTTCATGAACGGTCTGAAGCTGCGCTACCTGCTCTCGGACCTGGCTCAGGTGAAGGGAAGGGTGCTCGACGTCGGCTGCGGCGCCGGGTCTGTCGCCAAGGCGGTCAAGCGCGAGAGGCCTGACCTCGAGGTGCTGGGATGCGACGTGAGCCGCTCGGCGCTGGCTTTTGCACAGGCATCACCTGAAGGCGTGGACTTCCGCATCGCGGAGGCCGAGACCCTGCCGTTTGCGGACGGCGAGTTCGACTTCGTGTGGATCTTCGACGTACTGGAGCACGTCGAAAAACCCGAGCGCGTGCTGCGTGAGGTTGCACGTGTCCTGAAGCCGGGCGGAGGATTCCATATCGTGCTGCCGCTCGAAGGGCAGCCATGGACCCTGTACCGCTTGATCGGCTGCGGCACCCGTTGGACCGCCAAGGTCCGGCACGGCGGCCACATCCAGATCTTCTCCGCGGAACGGTTCTCCGGACTGGCGACGTTCTGCGCGCTGCCCGTATCCGCCACCCGCTGGAGCTACCACTTCCTCTTGCAGGTGCTGGACGTCATGTACTTCACATGGCTCGACTGGCGCGGACCGGTGAGCGGCTCGGTCGAGGACATGGCCGCGGCCCGGCCCGGGCTGGTGGGCTCGCTGATGCGCGCAGCGTCGATGGCGGTCTCCTGTCTGGCGTGGGGTGAAGCTCGACTATTGCTCGAGCTGCCGGGCGGGTGCGGCCACTTCACGTGCATCCGAGGCGGCGGCGAGGCGAAGGCCTAGTTCAGCGAGGCGGCCCACGCGACGAGATCTTTGAGACCTCGATCAAACTGAATGCCCGGCTCCCACGCCAGATCCGCCTTGGCTTTGGAGACGTCGCTCACGTAATACGCCTGGTCACCCTCGCGCCAGTCCGAGAAGGTGAACTGCGGCTTCTTGCCGGCGAGCTCGCCGATCTGATCGATGACCTCGAGCAGGTTGCGCTGATTCGGCTCGCCGCCGCCGACGTTGTAGATCTGGCCGCGAGTCGCGTCGATTCTTTCGATCGCAATCTCATAGAGAGCGCTGAGGTCCCGCGCATCGAGCAGATCGCGAACCTGCGTGCCATCCCCATAGATCGTGAGCGGCCGGTCGTCGAGGATCGAATGGACGAAATGCGCGACCCAGCCCTGGTCCTCGGTCCCGTACTGGTGGGCGCCATAGATGCAGCTCTGGCGGAGGACGACGGTGTTCATATGGAAGCAGCGCGCGTAGTCCCTGACGTACTGGTCGGCTGTGCCTTTGCTGCAGCCGTACGGGCTGTGGAAATCGAGCGGCTGCGTCTCCTTGCATGGACCGCTTTTGTGATCGAGCTTGCCGTACACCTTGTTTGTAGATGCGAAGACGAAGGGCGCATCGCGGTTGTGCTTGCGGGCGGCTTCGAGGAGGTTCAGCGTCCCCCTCGCATTGATGTCGAAGTCGGTGGCGGGATCGATGAGCGAAGTGGTGACCGCTACCTGGGCGGCAAGGTGAAGGATCGCGTCCTGATTCTTGACGTGCTCGTCCAACGCACCTGCATTCCTCACGTCCTCTTTGATGAAGGTGATTCCCGCGGCGTGCTTGGTGATGAGCCACCTCAGGTTCCTTTCGGTGCCTGCGCGGCTCAGGTTGTCCAGGATCGTCGCGTGCCAGCCGCGCTCGATGAGGTGTGCGGCCGCGTTGACGCCGAGGAAGCCCGCGCCTCCGGTGATCAATACGCGGCGGGGCGCACTCGGTGTCATGGCGGGCACCTACCTTAAATCAAGAGCGCTGGATCGATACCTAACATAGTCGGGTGGCAGCTCCGTCCACGACCCCGTCCCTGTCGGTCTCCGACATCAAGTCGCTGCGTTCCAACTGGGCGGGCGAAACCCGCATGGCGGACGTCTACGAAACCCTGGCCGGGGTAACGACCAATCCGCGCGCGCGCAAACGGTTGACGGTACTCGCGGAGACCGAGAGGCGGCATGCGCAGGCCTGGGCCGAGGTGCTGGCGTCCTGCGGGATCAAGCTTTCCAACCGTCGTCCATACGTGACCGCCAGGCTGCTGGCGATGCTTGCGCGCGTGGTGGGAATCGGTCCCGCCCTGGCGTTGGCGGGGCTGGCCGAGGGCCAGGTGCTGCGATCGTATCTGAGCCAGGTCTCGACTGTGACCAACCAGCAGGCCCAGGGCGTGCTGCGGCGCGTGCTGCCCGAGGAGCTCGACCATCAATCGCCCGACGAAGTCGCCGAGCGGCCCGACGATGGGCGCTCGGAGCAGACGGCTGACGAGGAGTGGCACGGCGGGGGCGCGGAGAGCATCCGGAACGTGATCTACGGCGTCAACGACGGGCTAATGGCGACTCTGGGCGTGC
>Ga0209236_1000321_pt1 | contig 26671 bp, 24 predicted proteins | sample GraSoi013_1_40cm_FD_185819 | JGI IMG/M metagenome (GOLD analysis project Ga0209236, IMG submission 185819) | Grasslands soil microbial communities from the Angelo Coastal Reserve, California, USA - Sample 09_27_2013_1_40cm (SPAdes) (version 2) | ecosystem: Environmental > Terrestrial > Soil >... | reverse complement strand
GGCTGCGGGCGCACGACCTCCACGTTCTTTCAGGAGATGGCGGAGGAGATTCAGACCTATCTGCGCGACCGCCGATCGGTGTGGCAGGCGCGCTATCCCGGTTCGGCGGAGCTTCGGGTGGCGGTGATGGGCTGCGTCGTGAACGGACCGGGCGAATCGAAGCACGCCGACATCGGCATCTCATTGCCGGGCACGGCAGAGGAGCCGAAGGCACCCGTATATGTCGACGGTGTACTCAAAATCACCCTCAAGGGCGACGCGATCGTCGCCGACTTCTTGAAAATTCTGGACGACTATGTGGAGTCCCGTTATGGATTGCGCACCCACGCAGCGGCCGGTCGCTAAGCTTTCTTTCCTTCTTATCAATGTTTTTCTGCTGCTCGCGCCGCGAACGGCGAGCACACAACAACTCAGCGGCACATTCCCGGTCGAAGAACGGCAGACCGCCGTCGTGCGGGTGGTTCCCGGAGAGTTCGTCCGGGCTCGTCTGGCCGACGGCAGCCGCGCCGGTGGACCACTTGTGGGCGCCACGCCGGTCGCGTTCACGTTGGGCCCTTCGGTCGCCTACAGCGACAATCCGTCCGTCGTCAGGCTCGTCACCGTCGACAGCCTCTGGGTCCGCGCCTACAGCTCGCGCCGTGGCGCCGTGATCGGTGGAGGCCTCGGCGGTCTTCTCGGTTTGGGGTTGGGAATGGGTGTCGACGCCGGATCGATGTGTCCCACGACGAGCGGGACCAGAGCATGCGCCCAGAGTGCCGTCACTTCCGCGGCGGTCGGAGTACTCATCGGAAGCGTGACGGGCTCTATCATCGGATCGGGCATCGGGCACTGGCGGCGGCTGCTGCCGCGTGGTGGTTGGAGCGCCGAGCCCAGCGGTTCGCGCACTGCTCGGCTCGTCGTTCCGGACGATTCTGCCGCGTTCGACAAGCGAGCCGTGACGCTGATGCGGATCCGACCGGATGCCCTCGTGCGGTTGACATTCGCGGATCGGGGAGATCTGTCGGGGTACGTCGTTCGCGCGGGCGCGCGCGGCGCATCGATGGGCGTGATCGCGGGCAACGCGCCAGAGGAGCCGATAGCGATCACATCGCTCGAGGGGATCTGGGAACGGGGTCACGCCGGCAGGACCGGCGCCGCCGTCGGCATGCTGCTCGGAACACTCGGTGGCGTCGTGTACGCGACGCAGTCAGCTGCCTGCGATCCCCACCGCAGTTGCAGAATGGCGATCATTGGCGATGGCGTTGGCGGGAGTCTGCTGGGACTGTTGGCCGGCGATCGCGTCGGCCGATTCTTCCCGCAGTGGCAGCGCCGCTTCTAGCGCGGATTATCGAAGCGGAGTACCCAGCGGAACATCCCGGTCAGGGTGGACGAGACAGATGTCCCCTTCGCCGAGGATGACCCCAAGAGTCAGGACCTCGGAAAAGAACGTCGCAATCTGACGCGGCGGAAAATTCACGACGCCGAGTACGAGCTTTCCGACCAGGTCCTTGGGATCGTAGTACTTCGTGATTTGCGCGCTCGAGTTCTTGACGCCGATCACCGGGCCGAAATCGATGCGCAGCTTGTAGGCCGCTTTCCGTGCCTGCGGGAACTCATCTACTGCCACGATGCGGCCGACTCGGATGTCGATCTTCGCGAAATCGTCGTAGCTGATCTGGTCCATCATCGCCCTCGAATGTCCTGTTTAGGGGTCAGGCCACTCCGCCGCCACAGGCGAAAAAGGTTGGCATATGCATTGCCTGTCCGCCACGGCGCAGGGGAGGCCATTTCCCACTTTCACAGGATGGCGATTATGCGGCGGATCAGCATGGCGGTGCTGGGCCTCGGGGCCCTCGCGACTGTTGTTTCTACTCTTTCCGCACAGCGGTCCGCCCTCCGCGAGGTGGGTAACCGTGGAAGCCTCGGCGCCAACGTGGTCTTCGCACAGCCGCTCGGCACGTTCCGGAACACCGGCAATGTGGCGGCGGGCATCTCGCTGTGGGGCGTTACCAGCGGCGGCACGCTGGCGCTGCGCATCGACGGCGGCTGGATGCTGTACGATTCGCAAAATCAGGGGTATGGCATCTCGACGGTCTCCCAGATCGGGACGCTCGGCGCGGGTCCGCAGCTGACGCTGGGACAGGGAGCGCTCCGCTTTTATGGCTTTGCGACGATCGGCGGATCGTTGTTCTGGAGCTCGGTGAACAGCAGCTGCGGCTGTAATTCCAATTACTTCCTCGATGGCCATTTCACCACCACGACCTCCGCCGGCGGTGGCGTGCTGCTCGGCATCTCCAGCGGCCGGACACCGATCGCGATCGATCTCGGCATTCGCGGTGTGCGCCACGACCGCGTGAAATACGTTCCCGCCGGCGGCTTCACGCAGAATCCGGACGGCTCATTCTCCGCGCGTCAGGTGGAAACGCCGGTCGAGCAGCGGGTCGTTCAGGTGGGGATTTCCATCGGCCTGCGGTAAGACCTCATCCCTCGTCCCCCTCTCCACTCTTTCGAGAGGGGGAATGTTTTTCTAAAATCCGCTCCAAATAGTACGCCGGCGCGTTCAGAAAATCTCTCCTGATGCGCACGCGACGTATGGATTCCGGATAGATCGCGGAGGTCAAAGATTGTTTCACCTCGCTTACAGGTTTGCAGTGACACGCCCGCTGAACTTGCTGGAGATGCGGTGTTTACGTGCGCCAGTGGCGGAGTCCCACGACTGGCGCACGGCCGGTCAGCGCGCCCGCGTACGAGCCGTTCGTACGGCTCAACTCACCGATGCCCGCCGGCGGAACAGCGCCGGCCCGCGCGAATCATCCTGTATTGCTTCCGGAAGCGGATCTGGACGATGAGCTGCCGCGTCCCACGAGACGGCCTCGTTGGTATGAGCCACTCGCGAAACCGGCCGCTTACATCGCTGCCGGACTCGCTGGTGCCCTGCTCGTGACCGCCTTGTCTGTCGTCATGGGAGCGCGGTTTGGCTCGCCGCGCGCCAATCGGGTCGTCGTCGACTCCGCGCCCGATCCCCAGCTGCAGCTGATGAGTGCAGCGACGCTGGATCGGCGGGCGGATTCTCTGGCACTGGCCCTGGCGGCATTCTCATTGCGCGTGAGCATGTACGACACGCGACGGATGGGCTGCGCGGGTCTGGCGCGAGGTCTCCAGCAAGTCGAAGACGGCTGGCTGGCGTACAATGTTGCGCGCAAGGCAACGCTCGCCTTGAACGACTCCGGGCGCGAGGCGCGTGATCAATCGCTCTACGCCGACGTGCGCGCGGTCGAGTTGCGATTCGAGCGCTCGCCCTGCACCCGGCCGTAGCATGCGCGTCCCTCTAGCCGCGTTCGCGTTCGCGGCGCTCGCCACTCCTGCCATTGGTCAAACACCTCCACCGCTCGACAAAACCGAACTCATCCGGCTGCTGACGAATCCGCTCTTCGCGCAGACCGAAGTCGCGGATGTCGTGCGGCGCAGTTGCCTGACTTTCCATCCAACGGAGCGCGACTGGGCCGATTTGCGCAGCGTGGGCGCTGGTGGCGAGGTCATCGCGACTGCTGCGGCCTGCGAGAGCCGGCGCGCGCCGCCGCCGCTCGCGCCCGCACCATTGCCGCCGGTGACCGCCGTTCCCGTCGCTACGGAAATCACGACCAGCGCGGGCGTCGCGTCGGTCGTGCGCGTTCGCGTGACGCGGGGGCGCGCGCCGCAGCGGCAGGTGGCGCTCGCGCTGAGTGGCTCGATGGCTCTGGGCTTGCCGCGCGATGCCATGGCGGTAACGGACGACAGCGGATTCGCCGTATTTCGGCTTCCGGCGGTAGCACGGATGGGTAAGCATCAGCTCGAGATCCGGACCGGCGTCGGCGGCATATTTCCAGGTCGGCCCACGGTGACCATCTCGGTGCGATCCGCCGGGGCGCAACGGCTGCATGTAACGCCTGACTACGTGGCGTTTGGCCGGCTGGGCGATTCGGCTGCCACACTGGTTGCTGCGGTGACCGACACGATCGGCAATCCGGTGGCGGCCGAGCCGGTCCAGTTGAACGCCGGAACGGGGCCGCCACAGTCGTTGCTCACTGACTCGCTGGGGCACGCGACCTTCGTCATCCAGCCCGGTGCAGTTCCGCGAGGCGGTGGCGTCCAGATGCGCATCCGCGGTGTGCCGCCCGTCGACCTCGAGGTGGCAGGACCCGCCGGATTGTCGGGCCTTAATACCGGCTTTGTGCAACCTACGGCGCAACGCGGTATCGTTGCGAGCTCGCTCTCGCTCGCCTTCAAGGCCCGCACGCTCCAGGGTGCTCCCGCGAACGGCCGCGTGGTGCATTTCCGCGCCGTGAACGCCCGTGTCGTTCCCGAATCGGCGATCCTCGACACTGCCGGACAAGCGCGCGTCAACGTCGTGCTCGGGACGCGAGCGGGCGACGCAGCCATCTTCGGCAACATCGATTCGCTCGAGAAGGTGCTCACGCTGCGCGTCGACCCGGGTCCCATCGATAGCCTGATCCTGGAGCGCAATGGCGCCACGGTGAACGGCTCAACGATTCTGGTGCCTGTCGCGGCGCCGTTCGTGTTGCGTCTGCGAGCCCGCGATTTTTATGGCAACGAAACGTCGATTGATCCGCTCGGCCAGATGCTGCGCGCCGGGCGTACGCGTTACGCCGCCCGCCCCCAGGATCTGCAGATCGTGAACCTGGAATCGGCGGACTCAGTAGTGGTCGTGACGCTGAAGGCACAGCATGTGGGGACGTACAATTTCACGATCGGCAGTGGAATCAGGGCATTCGTCCGCGTGGAGGCGGTACCTCAGCGCAACTAGCGCGCCGAGCTAGTCGGCTGCCGCAGGTTCGGTGACAGAGCGTGGTGCGCGCCGTCCAAAGCGCTGCTGCAGCGCATCGAGATACGTGTAGACGACCGGCGTCACGTACAGCGTGATGATCTGAGAGAAGGCCAATCCGCCGACCACGGCAAGACCGAGCGGCCGTCGCGACTCAGCGCCGGCGCCCCAGCCGATCGCGATGGGGAGCGTGCCCATCAAAGCGGCCATCGTGGTCATCATGATCGGCCGGAAGCGCACGCTGGCCGCCTGGAGGATCGCGTCGCGGGGCGTCTTGCGCTCATTGCGCTCGGCATCGAGCGCGAAGTCGATCATCATGATCGCGTTCTTCTTCACGAGACCGACGAGCATGATCACGCCGACGAAGGCGTACACGCTGAGCTCCGTCCGAAATACCACGAGCGTCAGCAAGGCGCCGAAGCCCGCGAACGGAAGACCTGACAGGATCGTCAGCGGGTGCACGAAGCTCTCGTACAGAATGCCCAGTACGATGTAGATGACGACGACCGCAAGCAGGAGCAGCAGCGCGAGACCCTGCTGGCTCGCCTGAAACGCCTGCGCCGTTCCTGAGAATCCCGTGCTGATGGTCGAGGGCAGCGTTTGCCGGGCCGCGTTCTGAACGTCGTTCACCGCCGCGCCCAGCGAGACGCCGGGCGGCAGATTGAACGACAAGGTGACCGAGGGCAGCTGGCCGCTGTGGTTCACGCTCAAGGGGCCGACATCCGGTGATGCGGAAGCGACGGACGTCAGCGGCACGAGATTGCCGCGCTGCGAGCGCAGATGCAGCAGTTGCAGGGCGGCGGGGTCGCGCTGGTATTCGGGCAGCAGCTCGATGATCACCCAATACTGATTGTTCGGCGTGTAGATCGTCGAGACCTGGCGCGAGCCATAGGCGTCATAGAGCGCCTGCTCGATCTGCTGAACCGAGACGCCCAGGCTCGTCGCCCGATCCCGATCGATGCGCACGCTCACTTGCGGATTCTTGATCTGCAGATCGGTGGTGACGTCCTGCAGAGTGGGCAGCCGCCGCAGTGCCGCCTCGAGCTTCGCGGCGTTGTCGTAGAGCGCTTGGATGTCGGCGCTCTGCAGCGTGAATTGGTATTGCGTCTTGGTCGTCCGGCCGCCGATACGAATCACCGGTGGAACCTGCAGGTAGGTCCGGATTCCCGGGATGTTGTTGAGCTTCGGCATCAGCTCGCGGATGACGGCATCAGCAGCAGGGCGACTGCCGCGCGGCTTCAACCGGAGGCTGACGCGTCCCTGGTTCATCGTGCCACCGCCCACCGTCGACATGAAGTGGTCGACGTACGGGTCGCGTCGCAGAATATCCGCGACCGCGAGCTGGTGATCGCGCATGGCTTCGTACGAGCTGCCCTCGAGCGTTTCGGTCGTTCCCTGGATCTGGCCCGTATCCTCGGTCGGGATGAAGCCTTTGGGGACGATCACGAACAACAGGGCCATCGCGACGAGAATGCCCGCTGAAAAGATCATCGTGGCCGGGCGATGATCCATCACCCAGTTCAGCGAGCGCGCGTACCATGCCAAGCTGCGCTGGTAGATCCGTTCCGTTGCCTCGTACCAACGCCCGTGCCGCTCTTCTTTCGGCGGACGGAGGAAGCGGCTGCACAGCATCGGCGTGAGCGTCAGCGAGACGAATCCCGAGACGAGGATCGCGACGCCGATCGTGACGGCAAACTCGTGGAACAACCTGCCCATGATCCCGCCCATGAGCAGGATCGGAATGAACACGGCCGTCAGCGACAACGTCATCGACACGATGGTGAAGCCGATCTCGCGCGCGCCGTCGAGCGCGGCCTCCATGGTCCGTTTTCCCATCTCGAGATGGCGGACGATGTTCTCGAGCATGACGATCGCGTCGTCCACGACGAATCCGACCGACAGCGTGAGCGCCATCAGGGACAGGTTGTCGAGGCTGTAACCCATCAGGTACATCACCGAAAACGTGCCGATGATGGAGAACGGCAACGCGAGGCTCGGGATCACGGTCGCCGACAGATTCCGCAGGAACAGGAAGATCACGAGGACGACCAAGCACAGCGTGATGAACAGCGTCAGCTGGACGTCGTTCACCGACTGCCGGATCGACGTCGAGCGGTCGTAGAGGGTACTGACTTCAACCGAAGCGGGCAGCTGCGACGTGAGCCCCGCAACCGTCGCCTTCACCGCGTCCGCCACTTGCACGGTGTTTGTCCCCGGCTGGCGCTGGATCGCCAGGACGATCGCGCGCCGGCCGTCGAACCAGCTGGCCGTGCGGTTGTCCTGCACGTCGTCCAGCACGCGCGCCACGTCCTCGAGGCGCACGGGCGTGCCGTTCTGATAGGTCACCGCGAGCTTGCGAAATTCGGGCGCGCTCGAGATCGAGCCGTCGGCCAGCACCGTGTACGCGCGCTGCGGTCCCCACAACGTTCCCGTGGGAAGATTGGGATTGCCGGCCGATACGGCGCTCGTGACCTCGTCCAATCCAATCCCGCGTGTCGCCAGCGCCTTCGGATCCACCTGAATGCGCACGGCGTACTTCTGGGAACCATAGACCTGCACCTGTGCCACGCCACTCACGGTAGAGAGGCGCTGGGCGAGGAATGTTTCGGCGTACTCGTCGAGCGTCGGCAGCGGCATCGTCGTCGACGTCAACGCGAGATAGAGGATCGGCGAATCGGCGGGGTTCACCTTCTGGTAGGAAGGCGGCTGAATGCCCGGCGGCAGCTGGCGCAATGTCTTGGAAATCGCGGACTGCACGTCCTGCGCGGCCGCATCGATGTTGCGCGACAGCGTGAACTGCAGCGTGATGTTGGTACTGCCGAGCGTGCTCGATGACGTCATGGCATCGAGCCCCGCGATCGTCGAGAACTGCTTTTCGAGAGGGGTTGCGACGGCGGCCGCCATCGTCTGCGGGCTCGCGCCCGGAAGGCCGGCCGAGACGGTGATCGTCGGGAAATCGACGTTCGGGAGATCACTCACGGGCAGCAGCCGATACGCCATCATCCCGAACATGAGAATGCCGAGCATCACCAGTGTCGTCGCGACCGGCCTGCGAATAAACAGTCCGGAGATGCTCACTTCACGTCAGCTCCACCCCCGCCGGCCGTTTCGGTCGTCGGTCCACCGCGGATATCGACCTTTGCGTTGGGCGTCAAGCGCAGCTGACCGTCCGTCACGACCAGCGCACCCGTGGGAAGTCCGGCGACGATCGTCAGGCTGTCGAGTGTGCGCTCGACCGTCACCGGCTGCGTCGACGCGGTGCCGTCGTTATTGACGACGAAAACGTACGTGCCTTGCTGGCCTTGCAGGACGGCTTGGCTGGGAATGACAATCGCGTCGGGCTGCATGCCCAGGACGAGCGTCACGCTGACAAACTCGCCAGGCCAGAGCGTGCCGTCGCGGTTCGTAAAGCGACCCTTGAGCAGGACGCTCCCCGTCGCCGTGTCCACCTGATTGTCGACAAAGGACAACACGCCCTGCACGGCAGTGGCGGAGTCGCGCGCCGGCAATGCGAGCACCGTCAGCGCCTGCCCAGCCCGCTGGCGCAGGCCCGGCAGATTGACGGCAGGGACGGAGAAGCGGACCAGAATGGGTCGCAGCTGGATGATGGACACGAGGGCATCCGTGCTGGCACGCACGAGGTTGCCTTCGTGGAGGAGGATGCGTCCCGTGCGGCCGCCGATGGGCGCGCGGACGGTCGCATACTCGAGGTTGAGACGAGCGAGCGTCGCGGTGGCGGAATCGGAGCGTACCATGCCGGCAGCAGCGTCGGCCGCCGCCTGTTTCTGCTCGTAGTCCTCTTGCGTGACGGTGTTGGTCGCCGCCAGCTGGCGATAGCGCGCGGCTTCGCGTGCCGCGCTCGCCGCCTGCGTCAGATCACCGAGCAACTTTCCTTCGGCTTGCTGCAGCGCGGCGCTGTAGGGACGGGGATCGATCTCGAACAGGACCTGTCCCGCGCTTACCTCATCACCTTCGGTGAAATGAACATGCAGGATGGTGCCGTTGACCTGAGGCCGCACATCTACCGAACGAAGTGGCTCGACCGTCCCATTCGCGCCCAGCTCGTACGGGACGGACCGGCGCTCTACGCGCGCGACGCTGACGGGGACCTTGGGAGCCGCCCCGCCGCGTTGTGAGCCGCAGGCGGCTAGGCCCGCGAGGAGGACGATCGCGGCAGACGGCAAACCGAGTCGAAAACGCACGATCTCTATACGCATAGCGTACCCATGGCGTCATTTAGACCCCGGGGGCGGATTTTTGGCTACCCCGCGGGATCATCAAGAATGTAGCCTCGGCCATGCTCGCCCGCGTCCGCTCCGCCGCCGTCCTCGGGATCGATGCGTATCTGGTAGACGTCGAGACGGACATCGCCAGCGGGTTGCCGACGTTCGTGACGGTCGGCTTGCCGCAGGGAGCGGTCAAGGAGGGACGGGACCGGGTTTATTCCGCCTTGGCCAATACCGGCTTCACCTTCCCCCTCAAGCGCATCACCGTCAATCTCGCGCCCGCGGACATACGAAAAGAAGGGTCGGCGTTCGATCTGCCTATCGCGCTGGGGATTCTCGCGGCGACAGAGCAGGTCGCGGCGACTCGCCTCGGCAAGATCGCGGTGCTGGGGGAACTCGGTCTCGAGGGCGCGATTCGGCCGGTTCGTGGTGCGCTGCCCGTCGCACTCGCGGTCCGAATGGCGGGCGTCGAAGCCCTCATCCTTCCCAAGGAAAACCTTCCGGAAGCCGGCGTCGTGGAGGGTCTGAGAGTCCTGGGTGCCGCCTGTCTCGCGGAAATCGCCGACTTTCTGGATGGGAAGGCCGAGCTGCCCGGCGCGGCCGTGGATGTGACGCGGCTGTTCGCAGAGCGCGCGAGGGACGATGTCGACTTCGCGGAAGTAAAGGGCCAGGCGCATGCGAAACGCGCGCTCGAGGTCGCCGCCGCCGGCGGTCACAACATCCTCATGGTCGGCCCGCCCGGATCCGGAAAAACGATGCTCGCGCGCCGGCTCCCCACGGTCCTTCCCAGGATGAGCCTCGACGAAGCGCTGGAGACGACCAAGATCCATTCCGTCGCGGGCACGCTCCCCCTGGGTGAGTCGCTCGTCGCCAGGCGGCCGTTTCGGGCGCCGCATCACACGATTTCCGACGCCGGATTGATCGGTGGCGGCTCCTATCCACGGCCGGGAGAGGTCAGTCTCGCACACGGTGGCGTCTTGTTTCTGGACGAGCTGCCGGAGTTTCGCAAGAACGTGCTCGAAGTGCTGCGGCAGCCGATGGAAGACGGCGTCGTGACCATTGCGCGCGCGGCGATGAGCTTGTCCTACCCGGCGCGGTTCATGCTCGCCGCCGCGATGAACCCCTGTCCCTGCGGCTGGTTCGGCGATCCCCATCACACGTGCGCCTGCGGATCACTCGCGGTGCAACGCTACCTCGCGCGCGTGTCGGGCCCGCTGCTCGATCGCATCGATATCCATCTGGAAGTTCCGGCCGTGAAGTACCGCGCGCTCGTCGCCGACAGCGGCGGCGAGACGAGCGAAGCGATGCGGGATCGGGTGGACCGGGCGCGCGTCGTGCAGCGCGAGCGGTTCGCGCACCGGCCGGGGATCTATGCGAACGCGCACATGGCTCCGCGCGACATTCGCGCGCATTGCCGTGTGTCGGACGGCGCAGATGCGTTACTCAAGACGGCGATTACGCGGCTCGGACTGTCGGCGCGCGCGTACCACCGGATTCTCAAGATCGCGCGCACGGTCGCCGACCTCGACGGAGCGGTCGCGCTCGAGCCCAAGCACGTGAGCGAGGCGATTCAATACCGGAGCCTCGACCGCCGGGGTGTGGGGTAGCCCCCCCCGGAATCGCCCCGTTGCGGTGCCGCGTCGACATCGAGCCCCGGTCCACGGCCGACGGTGTGGCGGCGGCACAACCCCCGAAGGCAGCCGCCCTGCAGGCTCCGGGCACACGATTTGCCCCACCTCACAGCCAGAAGGGAGCTCTTGTGAGGCGCAGGCTGTTCGCGTGGTGGGAGGATGCGATCATCGCCCTCGGGTGCTGGCTGGCAGCGGTGCGCGCCTTAGCCGCTGGTCGTCGCGATTGACGGAACCCCGCTCGTCCACCTAGGTATCGGTGGGGGCTTCGGAGGCACAAGCATGCCCGAGGTACCGCAATGGGCCCGTGTGCGCGGCGACATCAACTGCCATGTGCGGCGGGGTGCGTGGTACGAAGTCCTTCGCCTCACCCCAGATGAAGCCATCCTCGAGGTAGACAATCGGGCCTACAGTGTGCCCAGGTCCTCGCTGCAGATCGTGCCCGTGCGGCCCCAACGGTGGTCCGTCGTCGCGCGCCCGTCGGACGCTGTGATGGTTCCCCTGAGCTGGGGCTCCCGGTATGCTGTCTGCCCGAGCTGTCGCGATCGAGCACCGCTGAAGGGCCACCCAACCGAGATCCGGTGCCCGCGGTGCGAAGGCGTCTTTGCAGTGGCGTGGGATGATCCTTACTGAGGCGGCCTAGGCGGGCTCCGCTCCGGTCAGCAGGCGATACGCGGATTGGAGTTGTTGCGGCTGCCCCACCACGACGAGCACGTCGCCTGCCGCAAGCCGGAAGTCGGCCTCCGGGGTTGCGAGATCGCTCTCGCCGCGCCGCACCGCGAGAACCAGCGCGCCAGTCTTTGAACGCAATCCCGTATCCGCCAGCGTCTTGCCGACGGCCGGAGCCGTCGCGCCGAGCACGATCCGTTCGACGTGCATTTGCGGCATCGCGCCGAGCGAACCGGTGAACGCGAGCTTCGGCGCTGCCGCTTCACCTTCACCGGGACGCAACGCCTGATAGTGTGACGCCCGAATCCCACCGACCAGGCGCTCGATTTCCTCACGCGCAACGTTGTAGTGCGCCAGCACCCGCGCGAAGATCTCGATCGACGTCTCGAACTCCTCCGGGATGACGTCGTTGGCGCCAAGGCGGCTCAGCTCCGGGATCTCGATCACGTACCGCGTGCGCGCGATGATGTGCAATTGAGGATTCAGATCGCGGGCGATGCGTACCATGCGTCGCGTGGCGGCCGGATCGGAAATGGCGATCACGAGCAGTCGCGCCCGCTCGATCCCCAGCGCACGCAGGATCTCCTCGCGCGTTGCGTCACCGTAGAACGCCGGCTCGCCCTGACCGCGCGCCCGGCGGACGGTTTGCGCATTCAGCTCGACGATGAGATACGGAGCGTGGATCGCCCGCAGCGCCGCGGCCAGATTGCGGCCGTTCAACCCGTAGCCCGCGATGACCACGTGGTCCGAGACGGGATCCTGGATGGGGGCGAATTCGCGTGGCCGGAATCCGGGCAGCAGGCGGTCCAGCGGAACGAGCTTCTCCAGGATGTCGAGGACAGCCGGTCCCCCCTGTAAGAGGAAGGGCGTCACGAGCATCGTGATGACGGCGACCCCGAGGAACTGCTGGTACAGGAGGTCCTGGAGCAGGCCGCTCGCGCGTCCTTCCTTTGCCAGCACGAACGAAAACTCGCCGATCTGGGACACCGCCACGCCCGCGAGGAGCGCGACCCGGCCCGAGTAGCCCAGCAACGCGGGCCCGACTGCCGCCGACAGCGACTTCCCGCCCATGATGACGGCGACCGCACTCAACGTTACGGCGATGTGATCGCGGATGATGTTCAGCTGTACGAGCATCCCAACGGCCACAAAAAACAGCGAGATGAAGATGTCGCGAAACGGCATCAGCTCGGCGAGCGCCTGGTGGCCGTAGTCGGACTCCGAGATGATCAACCCGGCCAGGAACGCGCCGAGCGCGAGTGAAGCGCCCGCGGCCGCGGTGCCGAGCGCCGTAAGCGTCCCGATCAAAATGACGGCGATCAGGAACAGCTCGCGGCTGCGCGTCTTGAGAATTTCGGCGAGCGCGCGTGGCACGATCGTCCGCGCCGCGATGATGACGCCCACCACAACCAGCGCGGCCTTCCCCAGCGCGAGCGCCAGTCCCGCGATGCCGCCCTGCGACTTGCCGGCCAGGAAGGGCAGCACGAGCATGATCGGCACCACGCAGAGATCCTGGAAAATCAGGACACCGGTCGCGAGGCGCCCGTGCGGTGCGTCGATCTCTCCCTTGTCAGTGAGCACCTTGAGCACGATCGCCGTGCTCGAGAGCGCGATCACAAATCCGAGAAACAACGCCACGCGCCAGCTGCCCAGGAACGCGAAGCCAACGGCGAGCGCCGCCGCCACGGTGAAAGTCATCTGGGAGAATCCAGCGGCGAAGATCTGCCGCCCCATCTCCCTGAGCCGGCTCAACGAAAACTCGATGCCGATCGTGAACAGGAGCAGGATGACGCCGACTTCAGCGAGTCCTTCGACGTCCCGCGGATCGGAGACGAGCGCGAGCGCATTGGGACCGAGCAGCATGCCGGCGACGATGAAGCCGGGGAGCGCGGGAAGTTTGAGACGATGCAATGCCAGAATTACCAGCAGCGAGCCGGCGAAGACGACGGCGAGATCGCGAAGGATGTGCAGCTCTTGCACGGTGGCCTAAAGGTAGGACGGCCCGTAGCTTTGGCCACCGTGCGCGACTGGCTTCAGAATCGTGTCGGACTGAGTCCCGAGGTGCAGACGCACCTGCTGGTCACGATCGTCGTGATCGCGGGGTTGTGGATCCTCGAGCGGCTCGTGCTCGCGGTGGTGTATCGGCGCGTCACGGATCCATGGACGCGCTACCGCTGGCGCAAGACGATCACCTATCTCACCCTCACAATCGGCGTCCTCGTCATCGGCCGGGAGTGGCTCGAGGGGTTCAAGTCGCTCGCCACGTTTCTTGGCCTCGTGTCGGCCGGTATCGCCATCGCGCTGAAGGATCCGCTGACGAATCTCGCGGGGTGGGCGTTCATTGTGTGGCGGCGGCCGTTCGAGGTCGGGGATCGCATCGAAATCGCCAAGCACAAGGGCGACGTCATCGATATTCGGCTGTTCCAGTTCACGTTGAATGAAATCGGCGTGTGGGTGGACGCCGACCAGAGCACGGGGCGCATCGTCCACATTCCCAACCAGCAGGTGTTTACCGAGCCGGTCGCGAACTACGACAAGGGCTTCAAATACATCTGGAACGAAGTGCCGGTGCTAGTGACGTACGAGAGCAACTGGAAGAAAGCGAAGGAGATTCTGACGGCGATTGCGTTCAAACACGCCGAGCATCTCACTGCCGAAGCCGAGCGCGACTTGCTCGCCGCCTCGCAGCAGTTTCTGATCAACTACAAGAAACTCACGCCCATCGTATACACGAGCTCGTCGGCGTCGGGAATTCTCTTGACTATTCGCTACTTGATCGAGCCCCGCCGGCGCCGCGGCACGGTCTCGGCCATCTGGGACGACATCTTGACCGAATTCGGAAACGCGAAGGACATCGATCTCGCCTATCACACGGTTCGGTCGTTCAGCAACCCCATCGAAGGGAAGATCGTCGGCACGCCTGAAGCCTAGCGCAGTGCTGTTCCCGTCTCGACCACCGCGCGGACGAGCAGATCGAAGTCTTCGCGACGGCTGCGATGGTTTGTGATGGCGACGCGAATCGCGAACTTGCCGTCGAGCAGGGTCTGTGAAGGAATGGCCAGGCCGCTCTCCTGAATCCGGAGCAGAATCTCCTTGTTGATCTCGTTGAGCCGCTCGTCCGTTGCGCCGGGGACGGTAAACCGGAAGCACACCACGTTCAGCGGCGCGGCCGCGAGCAGCTCGAGCCGCGGGTGCCGCGTTATGAGGCCGGCGAGATAGTGCGCCTGCCGCACGTTCTGCTCGATCAGCTGCGCGAAGGCGTTCAGGCCGTGCGTCTTGAACGACATCCAGACTTTGAGCGCGCGAAAGCCGCGCGAGAGCTGCACTCCTCGCTCGGCGAACGGGAACCCACCAGCCGCGATGCCCCGATCAAACGCAGCGAGGTACGCCGGCGCCACGGTGAACGTGGCGCGATGCGCGGTCTGATCGCGCACGAGCGTACAGCCGACTTCGTAGGGCAGATACATCCACTTGTGCAGATCGAATGCGACCGAGTCGGCTTGCTCGAGCCCCGCCACCAGATGGCGCAGCGGAGGAGCGATGGCCGCCAGCGCGCCGAATGCGCCATCGACGTGAAACCAGACTTTCTCTTCCTGACAGATCGCGGCCAGCGCCCGCAAGTCATCGGTTGCGCCGGTGTTGACCGTGCCTGCGTTACCGACGATGCAAATAGGACGCCGTCCCGCGGCGCGATCCGCCGCCAGAATTTGGCGCAAGGCGTCGAGATTGATCGTATAGTCAGCGCAGACAGGAATGCTGCGCAGCGCCTCGTGGCCGAGCCCGAGTAGCTCGACTGCCTTGCGGACCGAGGAATGGGTTTCCGTCGACGCGTAGACGGTCAGCTGCGGCGCGTCACCGTTCTGTAAGCCGCGCTCCCGGATGTCGAATCCCGCGCGGGCGTTCCGCGCGACGGCGAGACCGACGAAGTTGGCCATCGATCCGCCCGAGACCAGCAACCCATGCGTGCCCGCCGGTAATCCCAGCAGCTCGACGAGCCATCCGATCACCTGATTCTCGACCACGGCGGCGGCATCGTCGAACTCGGCGACCTGCGGATTCATTCCGGACGCGAGCATGTCGGCGAGCATGGCAAGCGGCGTCCCCGTTCCGATCACCCAACCCCAGAAACGCGGATGCGTGTTGCCGGTAGGGTAGGGCAGGACGTCGCGCTTGAATTCTTCGTACACGGTCTCGGCGGGCGTCGGCTCGCGCGGCGCCGGCCCGGAGAGACGGGCGCGCACGTCGGCGGGGACTGGACGCCACACCGGCCGCTCGCGCGCCGTACGCAGATACTCGAGCATGTCGTCCACCATGCGGTGGCCGAGCGTCCGGAGCTCCTCCCAGCCGCGCGCTTCGGCGGGATCGAGGCTAATCTCCGGCGACGACGTCGTAATGGTCGACGAAGGGTTCGAGCTCGACGAGGAAGTCGCGGTCTTCTGAGTAGTAGCGGGCCTTCTCATAGTCCTCTCCGGCGAAGCGCCGGATTGCCTCGAGTGAGTCCCACAGCGAGACGAACGTAAACTCGGCGCGATCCTGACGAATGCGGCGCAGCACGTACACGCCCCGGTTACCGGGAGTCGCCTTGCATTCCCGAACGCCGGTACGCTCGAGGTATGCCGTGTACTCGTCGGCGCGGGATGCGGGCGTGACGCCGTGCCAAATCCTGGCGATCAGCGTCCCGCGCTTAGAGCCGGTCAAGCTCGGCGACCGTGCGCTCATTGTGAATGTTTCCCGTATTCAGTGTCGACTTGGGCTCGAACAGCAGGACGTGCGTCTCTTCATCGGCGATTGGTAGATGCTCGACGCCATGCGGGATGATGGCGAACTCCCCGGGGCCGAGGATGAGCTCTTTATCCCTGAGCTTGAGGCGAAGCCGGCCCTTCACCACCAGAAACAGCTCATCTTCCCGGTCGTGATGGTGCCAGACGAACTCGCCCTGGAGCTTCGTGAGCTTCACGAGACTGTCGTTCACTTCGCCCACGATCTTCGGGCTCCACTGGTCCTGAAAGCGCCCGAACATGTCGGCCAGATTCACTTTGCGGATCGTCATAGCGCCGCCAGGAGAGTTTTGGTGTCGAGGACATCACTCGGCAGCTGCGGAGTCATATGGTCGCCTCTGGTTCAGGACTGGACGGCCCGAGTGAATCGGTTTCAGCCGGCCGTCCGGCCGTCTGGCCAACCGCCCGTCTGAGCTTATGCGAGAATTGAATCCAAACCACGGCGACCAGGATCATACTCATCGCCACGAATGTGCGCGCATGAATCGGTTCCCGCAGCAACAGCCAGCCGAGCAGCACGGCGATCACGGGATTCACGTACGCGTACGTCCCGACGATCGTCGCCGGGGCGTGGCGCAACGCATACGAGTATGCGCTGTAGCCGACGATCGATCCAAACACGACGAGATACGCCATCGCGCCTACACCTCGGGCGCTCAAATGCCACGATGCCCATTCGCCGAGCGCCGTGCCGACGAGCGCGACGGTCACACCCCCCACGATCATTTGAACGGCGGCGCCCATGTACGGACTCGCGTGGGTGGGATGCCGTTTCGCATAGACCGAGCCGATCGACCACGACGCGCTCGCGAAGGTCAATGCGATCGGGCCGCGCTTATCGGCCGCGAGAATTTCGGCCGGCGTCGCTCCGACCAGAAGTAGCGTGCCGAGGAAGCCCAGGAGCAGCCCGGCGATGATGCGCCAATTCAACTCGCCCGTACCGCCCGGAATGACGGCGTCGAAGAATGCAGTCCAGATCGCCACAGTGACGACGAAGATGCTGGCGATTCCCGACGCGATGTACTGTTCCGACCACACGACGAATGCGTTGCCGCCGGCGAGCAGCAGTACGCCCACGATCGCGAGGGTGCGCCAGTCGCTGCGGCGTGGGAGCGCGTCGCCGAGCGCCCGCGCGATGCCAAACAGCAGCAGACCGGCGACGAGGAAGCGCAGGCCGGCGAACAAAAACGGCGGCAGCTCCATGACGCCAACTTTGATCGCGAGATAGGTCGAGCCCCAGAAGACGCAGACGACGAGATACGCGATGAGCGCCTTGCCCTTGAGCGCGCTTCCCATCAGTCCGGCGCCGTCGCAATGAAGCCCGGTTTCTCGAACAGCGTGGAGAGCACGATCGTCGTACGCGTGTTCATCTGGGCGTTGGGGCCGCGCAGATCGCGCAAGATCTCCTGCACACCCTCGAGGTCCGACGCGACCACTTTGAGGACGTAGCAGTCCTCGCCGGCGACGTGATGACACTCGAGGACGCCGGGATGCTTTTCCATCTCGCGCATGCGGGGCTCATCGCCGACGTAGTCGCTGGAGCCGTACCGTACGGCGACGAACGCGGTGACCGGGAGGCCGACCTTGGCGCGATCGAGCTGCACCCGATAGCCGCGGATGTATCCCGACTCCTCAAGACGCTTCACGCGTTCCATGATGGCGGGACGGGAGAGGCCAACTTCGTCGGCAACTGCTTGGTAGCTCGCTCGACCATCCTGCCCCAGAATGCGAAGAATCCTGCGATCGGTTGGGTCGAGCTCGGTCTTGGCGGGCATTTGGGAGGCTCTCCTGTGTGTTTGTAAACGCTTCGTAAGTCTAACCAGTTTTTCTCAGACGGAATATCCGTTTTGGGTGTGCGAATTGTCCTTTGATTAGGACAACACGCCGGAGTACTATTCCCGCCATGCAGTCGCTCCGCGCCCTCGTTCGAGAGCTTCCCTCAGTCTTGCTTGGCTATTCCGGTGGCGTCGATTCGGCCTTTCTGGCGGTCGTTCTCCGTCAGGAGTTGGGTCGGGAGCGCATGCTCGCCGTGATCGGGCGGAGCCCCTCATACCCGGAAGCTCAATGGCGCGCGGCCCACGATGTCGCCCTGCGCTTCGATGTTCCGGTCCTCGCGGTCGACACACACGAGCTCGAGGATGCCAACTATCTCGCGAACCCCACCAACCGCTGCTTCTTCTGCAAGACCGAGTTATGGTCGTGTCTCGTGCCGCTCGCACAGGAACGAGGACTCGCGGTTGTGTGTGACGGCACGAATGCCGACGACTTACAAGAACATCGGCCGGGCAAGGCGGCTGGCATCCGCGCGGGCGTCCGCTCTCCACTCGCCGAGGTTGGACTGACGAAGACTGAAATCCGCGCGGCATCCCGCGAGCTGGGCTTGCCGACGTGGGATGCTCCCGCGGCGCCTTGCCTCTCGAGCCGCGTGCGCTACGGCCTGACGATCACCCCGTCCCGCTTGAAGCAGGTCGAGGATAGCGAGACGTTTTTGCGGGGGCTGGGGGTCACCGGTGATTTGCGCGTGCGTCACCTTGGCGATGTCGCGCGTCTCGAAGTCGAGCCGCAGTGGATTGCCTGGATCGAGGAGCGCCGCGCGGCGATCACGGCGCAGCTTCTCTCGTTCGGGTTCACCCAGGTCGAGATCGATCCGCGGGGTTACCGCCGGGGGAGCCTGTTAGAGCCTTCGTCGCCCTGAATTTTCCTGAAGCCGTCCGCCGCCAGCTCTGGGAGGCGCTCGCGCCGCTGCGGGAGCGCAAAGCACCCCTTCCCGTCAAATGGGTCCGTCCCGAAAACATTCACGTGAGTCTCAAGTTTCTTGGTGACGTCGACCAGACTCGCGAGCCGGAGCTGCACGCCGCCTTGCGGCAGGCCGCGAGCGGAGACACACGCACGGAGCCTCGTCCACTCACACTGCACGTCGAAGGATTCGGCGTCTTTCCCGATTATCGCCGGCCACACGTCGTGTGGGCCGGCATCGCCCCGGATCCGGCGCTCGAGCTGCTGCAACATGGCGTGGAGCAGGCGTTCGCCCCGCTGGGCTTTCCGACCGAGGCGCGCGCCTTTCGGCCGCACGTGACCCTGGGTCGAGCGAAGCGCGATGCGCGACCGCGCGATTTCGACGGGCTCGAGCAGCTGCTCGACGCGATTGATTTCTCGGAGACCGTTACGGTTGCGGACGTCGATCTGATGGAAAGCACGCTCCAACCAGAGGGCCCCCCCCCGGTGTATCAGGTGAAATACCATGAACGGCTGTCTTAAGGGAATCGTCCGGCTCGGCTGCGCCGCTGTGCTCATCTGCGCGCTCGCGCTGGTGTGGTGGTTCCGCGCGCCGATCATGCAGACGTTCGCGCACTGGTTCGGGCGCTCCACGGCGCTCCCGTCGGTCGCCGACACGGCCGTCGGTGCTCCCACGCCGCGGGCAACGGCATCGGGAAAAGAAAAAGTCGGCAGGCTGGAGACGAACGCCGGGCCGGATTCGGTCATCTTGACGCCGAATGAGGTCGCGTCGCTGATCGGTTCCGGCATCGATTGGAGCGTGCGCAAGATGTACGACTCGCTGCGCGTCGAATTACAAGAGGGCACGCTCGTCCTGCACGCCCGCCTCGATACGCGGGCCCTGCCGCCCGGCACGCTGGGCCCGTTCGCCGGCATGTTCGGCCCGCGCGAGCCGCTCAGAATGGCAGGAACGCTGGCCGTGGAACGGGCCGGGCTCGCGCGGTATTCCATCAAGGAAATCAGCCTGCGAGGGATCGACATCCCAGGTCCGATTGTGCAGACCATCGCCCGCCAGATGGCGGGCGCGTCTTCAGACGGCGCGATTCCCCTGAAAGTGGATCCTTCCATTTCGGGCGTCGCCGTTCACCCCACGGGCGTCGTCTTGTATCGCCGGCGGAGAGCGACGCGTTGAGTCCCCGCCGCGTGTTGATCGTCGACGATGAGAAGGGCATTCGTGAGGCCTTGACGCAGGTCCTCGAGTACGAGGAGATCGAAGTCCAGGCCTGCGCTTCCGGCCATGAAGCCACGCGAGTCTACCCCGAATTCAAGCCTCATCTCGTGTTTCTCGACGTCAAAATGGAAGGCATGGATGGCCTCGAGACGCTGAAGCGTCTCCGTGAGCTCGATCCGCAGGCTCAGGTCGTGATGATCTCGGGTCATGGCACGATCCAGACCGCCGTCGAGGCGACCCAGCTGGGCGCCTACGACTTTCTCGAAAAGCCGCTCGACACCGATCGCATCCTGCTGACGCTGCGGAATGCCTTGCAGCACATCGTGCTCGTCAATGAGAATGTCCGCCTCAAGCAGGAAGTGCGGGCCCAGTACGAGATTGTCGGCTCGAGCAAGGCGATCCGTCACGTGATCGGCCTGCTCGAGAAAGTGGGACCGACGCCCGCGCGAGTGTTGATCACCGGCGACAACGGAACCGGCAAGGAGCTTGTCGCGCGCGCGATTCACTCGCTCAGCCCGCGCGCCACCGGTCCGTTCGTCGAGGTCAACTGCGCCGCCATTCCGACGGAGCTGATCGAGAGCGAGCTCTTCGGACACATGAAAGGGAGCTTCACCGGGGCCTTTGCCGACCGCGCCGGCAAGTTCGAACTTGCCGACGGCGGCACGCTCTTTCTCGACGAGGTTGGCGACATGAGCCTCTCGGCCCAGGCCAAGGTGTTGCGGGCGTTGCAGGAAGGCGTGATCTCGCGGGTCGGGTCGGGAAAAGCGGTTGCCGTCGACGTTCGCGTCATCGCGGCCACGAACAAGAATCTTGCACAGGAAATCGAGATCGGTCGCTTCCGGGAAGATTTGCTCTACCGGCTCAACGTGGTACCGATCCACATACCGGCGCTGCGCGAGCGCCGTGGCGACATCCCCCAGCTCATCTCCCATTTCGCCGCCGAGCTGGCAAAGAGCGGCTTGCCCCACAAGGAATTCGAGACGGGCGCGATCGAACGACTGACCGCTCACGACTGGCCGGGTAACATTCGCGAGCTCAAGAACGCTGTCGAACGACTCTTGATTCTGACAGCTGGCGCGGCGGTGACCGAGCAGGACGTCGAAAGACTTGTGGGCAAGGGCGAGGGAGGAAGGGGGAAGGGGGCGGGGGGGGCGGCGGCCGGAGGCGGCGATGCAACCTGGCTGCGCGCGGCCACGTTTGAAGAGTTCAAGCAATCGGCCGAGCGAGCGTTTCTGCTTGGCAAGCTGCAGGAGCACGACTGGAACGTGTCGGAGACGGCGCGCACATTGCAAATGCCCCGCAGCAATCTCTACAAGAAGATCGAACGCTACGGGCTGTCGCGGACGGGAGAAGGAGGAGGCGTCTAGTGCCTGCGAACGAGAAGGATCGCGATTGGGATCGAGAGATGAAGGAAGTGGACAAGCTGCTCGCCAAACTTCCCGATGCCGATCCCACGCTGGGACGCGGTCCCGTTACGGCGCGGCATCCGCAAGGCGGCATTGCGACCGTGCGAGCGACACCAGCTTCCCCGGGTGGTACCCGCAGCGTCGCGGCCGCCTGGTTGAGACTGGGTCTTGGGTTAGCGCTCGGCATCGGCATGCTGGTCTGGCCCTACTCGCACATTTGCGGGGCCAAGCTGCTCTTCTATGGCCTCGGGGCGGTCACGCTCGCCGTCGCCGGCGTATGGAGCGCCCTCGCGTCGTGGCGGCACCGGCAGGGCTTTGCGCATCTCCTCTCGATCCTGCTCATCATTTGGGGGCTGATATTGGTGATGGGCATCGTCTTGCCGCGCGTCGGCTATGCCGGCCAGAGTGGCACGTGGTTTTGTCCTGAGCCTCGGTCGACACACTGATGACTGAAACGTTCAAGAATTTCATTGCGGGCGACTGGGTCGCCCCGTCTACAGGTGACTACTTCGAGGATCGCAACCCGGCGGACTGGAACGACGTGATCGGCCGCTTCCCGCGTTCGGGGCCCGACGATCTGCAACGCGCGATTGCCTCGGCCAAACGCGGGTTTGCGCAATGGTCCAAGACACCGGCGCCGATCCGCGGCCAAGTGCTGCAGCGCGTGGGGCAGCTGCTCGTCGAGCGGAAGGACGTCATTGCGCGCGCGATGACGCGCGAGATGGGGAAGGTTCTCGCCGAGACGGGCGGCGACGTGCAGGAGGGGATCGACACCGCATTCTATGCGGCGACCGAAGGCAGGCGATTGTTCGGTCGCGTGGTGCCGTCGGAGCTGCGTAACAAGTGGGCGATGAGCTATCGGCGCCCGATCGGCATCGCCGGCCTCATCACGCCGTTCAATTTTCCGCTCGCGATTCCGACCTGGAAGATGTTTCCGGCGTTACTGTGCGGAAACGCGGTGATCTTCAAGCCCGCCGAGGACGTCCCCCACACGGCGCATCTCCTCGTCGAGGTCTTGCTCGAGGCAGGGCTCCCGCCGGAAGTCGTCCAGCTCGTCCACGGCCAGGGCTCGGTCGTCGGTCGCGCGCTCGTGGAGCATCCCGATGTTCCCGTGATCTCCTTCACCGGATCGACGGAGACGGGGGCGTCGATCGGCGCGACCTGCGGGAAGATGCACAAGCGGCTCTCGCTCGAGATGGGCGGCAAGAACGCGATGATGGTAATGGAGGACGCCGATCTCGACCTCGCGCTCGACGGTGTGCTGTGGGGAGCGTTCGGCACGACCGGCCAGCGCTGCACCGCAACCAGCCGCCTTATCCTCCACGAAAAAATCCACGACAAGTTCTTGCAGATGCTGACCGCCCGCGCCGGCAAGTTGCGGCTCGGTCCCGGGCTCGACGCGAAGACTGAAGTTGGCCCGCTGATTCACGAGGAGGCGCGCCAGAAAGTCGCTGAGTACGTCGACATTGCCAAAAAGGAAGGCGCGAGTGTCGCGCTCGGTGGACGCATTCCGCAGGGCGACAAGGGGGGGCGGCTCGAGTGCGGCTGGTTCTACGAGCCCACGGTGCTCACCGGCGTGAAGCCTGGGATGCGCGTGGAACAGGAGGAGATTTTCGGCCCTGTGCTCGCGGTCATCAAGGCGAAGGACCTGACCGAAGCGATCCGCGTCAATAACGACGTGAAGTACGGGCTGTCGAGCTCGCTGTACACGCGCGACGTGAACGGCGCGTTTCGTGCCATGACGGATCTCGACACGGGCATCACCTACGTGAACGCGCCGACAATCGGCGCCGAAGCGCACCTGCCATTCGGCGGCGTGAAGCAAACCGGCAACGGGCATCGCGAAGGCGGGTGGGAAGTCTACGACTTCTATTCGGAGACAAAGACGATTTACGTCGACTACTCGGGCACACTCCAGCGGGCGCAAATCGACACGGAATTCAGCCCTTGACGGCAGGGGAACCGGAGGGGTAGACTACCCTTACAACTGAAGACTCGTGGTCATTTGCCGCGTATTGCCGCCACGTTAAACAAGGTGCTAAAAAGCGACTCGCCCGCGGCTTTATTGGTCCGGGCGATGCTGTTTTCAGGGAGTCGCTTCCCGCGGCCGCTCAGTTGAGCGGCTGTTTTCGTCTCGAGCTGTCCGGGGGGTCGGGGGGTCTATGCCCACACGCAAAGTCACGGTCGCCACGCTCGCGGGGTTGAAGGACCGCGATGAGAAAGCGGTGTTCGTCACCGCCTACGACTATCCGACCGCGACATTCGCCGATCGCGCGGGCGTCGACATGATCCTCGTGGGCGATTCCGCGGCCATGACGATGCTCGGACTCCCCAGTACGCTCCAGATCGGAATGGCCGAAATGCTGGTGTTCATTCGGGCGGTGACGCGCGCGGCGCAGCGCGCATTCGTGATCGGCGACCTGCCGTTCCTGTCCTACCAGCCCTCCGACGAAACCGCGATCCGCAGCGCCGGGGCATTCGTGGCCGCGGGGTGCGACGCGGTGAAGTGCGAAGGGGGCGCGCGCGTCGCGCGGCGCGTGCGCGCGATGGTCGATGCGGGCATTGCCGTGATGGGTCATCTGGGTCTCACGCCGCAAAGCCTCGGTCAACTCGGCGGCTACCGCGTTCAGGGGAAATCGTTGGCGGCCGCGGAGCGCTTGCTGCGTGACGCCGAGGCACTGGAGCGAGCGGGCGTGTTCTCGATTCTGCTCGAGGCTGTGCCCGCAGAGACGGCGGCGTTCGTGCGCGAGCGCACCGGCGTGCTCGTCTACGGGATTGGCGCCGGTCCCCACGTGGACGGGCAGCTCGTCATCTCGCACGACCTGCTCGGCAACTTCGTCGGCGAGATCGCACCCAAGTTCGTGAAGCGATATGCCGAAGTGGGTAGCGCCGTCGAAGGTGCCTTCCGCGACTACGCGCGCGACGTGCGTGCCGGCGTGTTTCCGGGGCCCGAACACTGCTATCCGCTCGATCCCGCCGATGAGGCGCTGATCCGCACGGCCCGCAAAACCCGTCCTGCACGGCGACTGCCGTCGCGACCAACGCCGGCCGTCGAGGCCGCGCCGTGACGACCACTACTGCCCCGCCGGCGGCGTTGCGGCCGTGGCCGCAGGTCTGCCGCGCTTGCGGCGCATTGCACGATCCGGCTCCCATCGCGGTCTGCGAGCAATGTCTCGGCCCGCTCGATCCTGTCTTCGATGCCGCGCGCGTGCTTCCCACGCGGGACGCGATCGCCGCGCGTCCGTGGTCGCTGTGGCGCTACCGCGAGTGGCTGCCGTTCGACGGTGACCCCGTGCTGTCGCTCGATACCGGCGGCACGCCGCTCGTCGAGGCGCCGCGACTCGCCGCGCGGCTGGGTGTCGCGCGTGCCTGGGTCAAGAATGACGCGGTCTCTCATCCGTCGCTGTCCTTCAAGGACCGCGTCGTCGCGACGGCCATCAACGCGGCTGCCGCGTTCGGGCTCGACACAATCGGCTGCGCCTCCACCGGCAATCTCGCCAACGCCGTCGCCGCGCAGGCGGCGCGCGCCGGTCTCAAATCCTGGATCTTCATTCCGGAAGATCTCGAGGTCGCCAAGATCGTCGGGACGGCGGTCTACGGCGCGCGGCTGGTCCGCGTGCGCGGTCACTACGACGACGTCAATCGTCTGTGCGCGCAGGTGGCGGATCTGTTTGGCTGGGGCATCGTGAACGTCAACCTGCGCGGCTATTACGGCGAGGGTTCCAAGACGCTCGCGTTCGAGATCGCGGAACAGCTGGGGTGGCGCTTGCCCACGGCGGTTGTCGCGCCGATGGCCGGCGGCTCGCTCGTGACGAAGCTGCGGAAAGGGTTCAAGGAGTTTAGCGCTGCGGGGCTCGTGAGCGGAGGCGCACCCCGCATCTTCGGCGCCCAGGCGGCGGGATGCGCGCCGATCGTGCGGCTGGTGCGTGAGAACGCCGACGCCATCACGCCCGTGGTCCCGCAGACGATCGCCCGGTCGATCGCGATCGGGAATCCCGCCGATGGCTTGTTTGCCAAGCGCGCGATTCTCGAATCCGGTGGCTGGGCCGCCGCGGTGTCGGATGCCGAGCTAGTCGGGGCGATCCGGCTGCTGGCAGAGGAGGCCGGAATCTTCACCGAAACGGCGGGCGGCGTCACGGTCGCCGCGGCGTTGGCGCTGGCAGCCGAAGGCCGGTTTTCACCCGATGACGAAGTCGTGTTGTGCATCACGGGGAATGGGCTGAAGACGATCGACGCCGTGTCGCCAGTGTTGCGTCAGGCGCCCCTCATCGCGCCACGCGTCGCAGAGGTGCGCGCTTTGGTGAAGGGCGAAAGATCATGACAGCGCACGTTCGCGTGCCTGCGAGCTCGAGCAACCTGGGTGCCGGCTTCGACTGCATCGGCGTCGCGGTGGACCGGTGGCTCGTCGCGTCCGTCACGCCGACAGCAGGAACGGGCATCTCGATCCGCCGCGGTGGACGGCTGACCGCCGTTTCGGTGGCATTCGCCGAGGACTTGCTCGCTCGCGGGTTCCGTGCAGCGTGTGCTGTCGCCGGTGCGCCGGCGACTGGAGCGGCAATCGATGCGACGTCGGACATCCCGGTCGGTTGCGGACTCGGCTCCTCGGCCGCCGCCATCGTCGCCGGCGTATTGCTGGCCGATGCCGTGCTCGAGGTGAACCTGAGTCGCCAACAGGTCGTCGAGATTGCCGCGGCTATCGAAGGACATCCCGACAATGTCGCGACGGCGGTCCATGGCGGCGCCGTGTTGAGCGTGCGCACATCCTCGGGATTGGTCTCGACGCCCCTCAGTGTCGCAAGGGGTCTCGAGTTGCTGCTTGCGGTGCCGCCATTTCCTTCCGACACGAAAGCCGCGCGCGCGGTACTGCCCAAGACACTGCCACACACCGATGCAGTGTTGGCTGCGAGCCGAGCGGCCGCCCTGGTGCAGGGACTAGCGACGGGCGATGGCGCGCTGCTCGGCGCCGCGCTCGACGACGTGCTGCACGTGCCGTTCCGGCGCGGACGGATTCCCGGCTACGATGCCGTCGTTGCTGCGGCGCAAAAAACCGGCGCGTATGGCGCGACGCTGTCGGGCGCCGGCTCCGCCATCCTCGCGATCGCGCCGCGCGAGCGGTCCTCTGCGGTCGGTGCCGCCATGATCGCGGCGTGGCGCACCGCAGGAGTAGAAGCGGAGTTGATCCGGAGCACTCATCCTGTTCCGGGCGCCACTGTGACT
>Ga0209236_1000319_pt1 | contig 26696 bp, 29 predicted proteins | sample GraSoi013_1_40cm_FD_185819 | JGI IMG/M metagenome (GOLD analysis project Ga0209236, IMG submission 185819) | Grasslands soil microbial communities from the Angelo Coastal Reserve, California, USA - Sample 09_27_2013_1_40cm (SPAdes) (version 2) | ecosystem: Environmental > Terrestrial > Soil >... | reverse complement strand
CGATAAAACTATACGACAGAGAATTCTAGGCATAAGTCAGAGAGGCCTCCGATAATAAGTCAACGGATCCCTGTACAACAGGAAGGGGGACCGAGTTTACTGTGTCCTTGACGCGCCGAGTAAAGACTCCGTTGAGAATCACCACAAGGGGGCTGGTCTAAAGGTCGAGTGGATTCACGAAGTCGAGTCCACAAGAAAATAATTCGGACGGTCTCAAGCAGAAGCCGCGAATCCCCTCCATAGTTTTTCTCGTCTGCCAACCTCAGTAGACTTTTTCTTCGAAAAAAAAACTTGATAGCATAGGTCATAGTCTCAATTCTGCGATCTGGTTTTGACGGTTACCGAAACTCTAGTTAGACCATCCGTGAGACCCCGTTTTCCGATTGAGTCTCTTCTCTCCGCCCGTTTGCTCCTGGCCCCGAAGATTGTTGGGAACAAAGTGTTCTTCCTGTCTGACTTCAGTGGCGTTCTCAGCCTCTATTCCATGGACAAGAGAGGAAGCATTCCTCTGCCACTTCTTCCCGGCGGCCAAGCCTTAGTGAATCCACACCTGATGGACGGTCATAACTTCTACGTTCTACCAAAGCTAGGAAAGATCTTGGTTATGATGGACAAGCTTGGGAACGAGAATTACCAGCCGATGCTCATCCCAGTTGAGGGAGGTATTCCCGAAAAGGCACTGGGGGACAAATATCAAGACGAAAAACTGGCTTGCGTCGAATGCGATGTTGAGAGGAATATTGCATATTTCGACAGAGATGACAGGAAGAATCCCGAGACAGAATGTTTACGGGTTGACCTAACAAATGGAGGTGTGACTTCTCTCGGAAGAAGCCTTTACGGCAACAGGTGTATCGGAGTTAACTCTGATCATTCCAAGGTTATTCTCGCTGACGGGTACACAGCGGGTGACGTAGTTCTATTCTACTGGCAGGATGGAATGAAGGAGAGGAAACTACTCTACGGTACTCCTATAGCTGAGAGGGGCGGCAAAATGGTCCCACCCTCCGGAATCGACTGGTGCAACTTCGTAGAAGACGACAAGGGACTCCTCTTCGTATCCAGCATCTTTCACGACGCCGGAGGCCTAACCTACCTCGGATTCGACAATCCTTCCAAACCAGCTCAAGTTCAGATTCGTGGGCTCAAGCACTCAGGAGTCGGAGAACTAATTGGATCAAAGAAAATCAAGGATAACCTCTTCGTTCTCATCTACAACATTGACGGTGCCTCATGGGTCTACATGGGAGCGTTCACTGCCGGCAATCCTCCTTCATTCAAAATCACCAAAACGCTCTGTGGCCAGGGCCAGCTTTCTGATGGCGTAATTCAGGGAGTAGACTGGCAAGTAAACAAGAGTGCGCCAACGACCGCTGAATTTATTCTGTCGTTCACCAAGGCTAACATGCCTTCCCAGCTCTACCTCTATCCTCAGGACGGAAAAGGCTCAGTGACTCGTCTCTCGGAGGAGAAGGTCTTAGGCATTCCCCAGGATTATCTTTCAGCTGGGGAAGACGCGAGCTACACCACTTGGGATGGCCTGAGGGTCTCAGCGAGACTCTATCTTCCGTCGCCCAAGCTCGGATACACGGGTCCACGCCCACTGGTGGAGTATGTTCACGGCGGGCCTCAAGGCCAAGAGAGGCCGGACTTCACCTGGTTCTCAATGCCACTGATACAATACTTGACATTGAATGGGTTCGCGGTCTTCGTCCCGAACGTCCGAGGAAGTACCGGGTATGGCATGAAGTACATGAAGCTGGTTGATCGGGATTGGGGTGGAAATGATGTCAAGGACCATCTTGAAGGCTTGAAACATATCGAGAAGGATCCGAGGATCGATTCCAAACGCAGAGCTGTTGTTGGACGATCCTACGGCGGCTTCATGACGCTAACACTTGCCTCCCGGTTTCCAAACATGTGGAAGGCTGCAGTGGACATGTTCGGACCTTACGACTTGCCAAAGTGGGCCTCTCGAACCCCGCCCTCCTGGATGCCATACATCCGACTAGCGGTTGGCGATCCGGAGAAAGATCGCGAGATGTTATTGGCGCATTCGCCAAAGACCTACCTAGCAGATCTTACATCTCCGCTGATGATAATCCAAGGAAAGAACGACCCGAGGGTCCCGGAGCCAGAGTCAGCTGAGATCGCGGCTGACCTTCGCAAGCGGGGTGTCCAAGTGGACTATCTTGTCTTCGAGGACGAAGGGCACGATGTGCTTCGGTTCAAGAATAGAGTGACTTGCTATTCGAAAATAACCGAGTTCTTTCTCAAACATCTCGGCTCCTGAGCCCAGAGAGTGATGATCAGTTAGAAGAATGGATTACGATTTAGTCCGGATGTGGTTACTTCCACTCGGAGCCTTCTGAACTTCTTTCTTTTCTCGCTCTCTCGCTTTGATTTCGGACTCTCGTTCTGTCTCTGACTCCTTCTCTTCTTCCCGCTCCTCTATTTCTTCCGAGACATGTTCTTCAGATTCTTCATCGGTCTCTTCTTCCAAGTCTCGGTCTTCATTCATGTCGTCTTCTTCCGAACTCATTTCAACCCCACTCAACACCGATAATGCCGAGGGTCAACCGCTACTCCTATTTTCGCTTTGGCCTTTTGATCGACAACCGTCTCTACGATACCGAATCGTCATATTGAACGCCACAGCTGAAATGACTCCGAATCAGAGCCATAGGACGCCTCGAATGAACGTTGGAAAGAAAGAAGGGGAGGCCCACCAAAGAGAAGGTGGGTCTTTAGTCGGCTACGAGCCCGTCGGCTCCTGCTGGAACTCCAGTAATGGTGTCGATGAGGGTTAGGCTTCCGTCGGAATGTACGCTGAATCCTTCGATTGTGTGGCTTGAGTTGATGAAGTTGTAGAGGAACCCGCTGTTTCTGGTCAGTGCGAGGTCAAGGTTGCCTGCGCCTGTGTTCGCAGCGACAGCCTGGAGTAGAGTAATTCCACCGTTGGAGGCGATGGCGTAGCTTGAGATTGTTCCGCTATGTGCGTTTGCTGTGTAAGCAAAGCGACTGTTTCCTGTGACGACGAGCCAACAAGCTGCCATCTGTGTGTCAGGAATGGAACCACTTACTATGGAGAGATCGCCTGTGTTCGAGAGGCCGTAAGATGAGACTGCGCTGGTCCCCGAGGGTCCGCCGGCTGCTTCGCTGACGATGAGCTGACCCTTCCTGTCTATGACGAATCCGAAGGGTGTAGCGCCGCTGGAAGCGTGTGTCGTAGGTCCGATGGCAACTCCGTTTGAGTCAACAATGTATGTGTCGATCAGGCTCGTCGATTTCTCAGCGACTACCAAGACCGACCCGGTTGGGTTGAAAGATATCTGCGCTGGAGCAGTCTCTCCACTAAGAGGTTGGACCGATCCTGCAATCGCTGATAGTTTGCCGTCGTCGTTTAGGTGGAAGCCTGCGATGTTTCCGGCAACGTCCTTTCCACCTGCATCTAGCACGTAGACCACGTTTTCATGGACGGTGACGCTGATCGGGAACGTTCCCTTGGAACCGACTTTGTCAGTGAGCGTTAGACCGCCGTGATTGACTCGGAAGGCGGATATGTCGTTGCTGCCCGCGTTGACTACCAGTAGGGATTTGGAGTCCGCGCTGAGAACTAGTCCGGCTTGGTTGCTTCCGGTTAGACCTGCGCCTCCAAGACCGTTGGTCGCAAATGTTCCTGCCCACGTTAGAATTCCATCAGCCGATCTGCCGTAGACTAGAACGCTGTTGCCTGACGGGTCGTTGGTCATGATGTAGACCGCCCCGATGGAACTGTGATGTTCATTGTAGGGTCGGGCGGCTGCCGCGGGAACAATTAGAACCAAGAGGGAAACGATAGCGAGGAGCATCGATACCTGTTGCTTTTTCATTTTACAATTTCACCTCCCAAATTCTCTGTAACGGCTTGGAATAGCTCGAAAATCTATTTGAGGGATTGGCGAAATGTGGCCGTTGTCTGGTCTAGATCTGGCCTGTTTCTATCGAAGGGTCGTCCTAAACAGGACTATGACCCCGAGAGCCTCGGCTATGTTGATACCAAGCAGATAAGGCAGGAACGGGTCTCCGATGTAGGGCGACATTGTGGCAAACGAATAAACAGACAGGATGTTCTGAACGAAGAGGATCAGTGAGAAGACCGTTAGACCGAGACTGAACTGGGCGTGCGTATCGCGGTATATTCGTCCGTAGACGATGATGAGCCCGAGAAGAAGAATCGCGTTGAGGCCAGCAGTGTACATGCTCGCGTCCATCAGTGAAACCATTATTCTTTCACCTCTCTAGCTCCGGGTTGGATTTGAGTCCAGATCTCGTCGAATATGTGAAGGTGGGCCTCCATCTCTTGGGATAGAAAGTAGAGCTTGCCATAGCGCTCACCAGATGGAGTAATGAGATTGTTCTTCTCCAATGCTCGGATGTGGTGCTCTGCGACCCGATAGTGAACGTCAAGGGCCTCAGCAAGCTGATTGACATTGTGAGGCTCTTTACGAAGGAGATTGATGATCCTGCCACGATTGGTCCCCCCACGAGACCCGGCGAGAACGTACCATAGGAGACGCTTCCATGATGTATCGGATGGAGAATGGATCTTCGCCAATTCCGAAACACCTGAAGCATCTTGCAATCAACCTCGACCATGCATTAAGACTTGCAAGAATGATGGAGACGATCCGTCTAATATTGGCTGGTCAGGATTAGGTCAGGATGCGGCCAAGATCCTCTTATGCTCAGGTCTAGCGTTGCGACTTCAGATGCCTAGCTTGTTCGAAGTGAACTCCATGCCTTACTCCGTGAGGCATAGCAACCGCAGTTGCCGTGATTCCTACGACGGCGAGCTGGATTCCTAGTAGCGCTACAAAAGCCATGTCACCCAGCAAATACGCCCTGAAAGCGGCTTGCAGAGTCCCTGTAGGAGTGAAGGTCAAAGCGTCTCCCGCCATTGCAGCGACCTGGATCATTGAGAGAAGAAGGGCCGTGATGTACGCAAGTCTTGGAACCACTAATACGGCAACTGCGAGGACGAGGTCGAGAACCGCAAATGCGAGGAGGCCATTTGCGTGGCTTGGGGCGACCGCTCGAAGCCATCTATCACTCGCCACTATCCATGCGCCAACTAGACCCGAGACGAGAAGAATTGGAGTCAGAACGGATTGTGTAATTCTGCGGGAATGTCCCGAGGATCCATTTTCCCTTGTTCTCAAGACTTACTCGCCTTTTCCCATCATTAACGACTGAGAGGCTGAACTAACTGGTTTGGACTCTAGAAAATGGGACCTAGAATTGAATAGGCCAATCCCGTAATTCTAACTTGAAGCGCATAACAACCCAACACCTGCTCAGCTTGGCGCTACACTATCCACGCTGAGCCGGTCGCGTACACGATTTGCGGATGAGATTATAGCCGAGCGCTGCAAATCAGAGTCGAATGCTAGCCGAGTCTCTCACAGGAAAATCGGCACTTGAGTTCTCAGGGCTCCGGGGATGGCTTAACACTCCGCCTCTGACAATAGATAGTTTGAGGGGAAAGGTGGTGCTCCTCGACTTCTGGACCTACAGCTGTGTAAATTGCGTTCGGTCGCTGCCTTACATGAAAATGATCCACGAGAAATACGCAGGAGATCCGTTCGTTTTGATCGGGGTTCACACTCCCGAGTTCGAGTTCGAAAAACTACCGGAGAACGTTGCCAGTGCAGTGAAGAGATTTGGAATAAGATACCCGGTCGCAATCGACAGCGAGAACACTACATGGAAACTCTACGGAAATCAGTATTGGCCACGGCAGACCCTAATCGATTCCAAGGGAACCGTTCGATGGGAACATGCAGGTGAGGGAGATTACGACAAGATGGAAGACAGAATTCGAGACTTGTTGAAAGAAACTGGGAGGCCAGCAGGGAACAAGAGCAATGCTGGATCGGACAAGCTGGAGAAGTTTGGGTTCACACCGAATACGACTTCTGAAATCTACATGGGGACATTGAGGTCGCAGGGTTTCGGAAACGGACAAGTTTCGGTGCCTGGAAGCCCCACTCGCTACGTAGACGGTGGGAAACATTCGAGGGACATTCCGTACCTGAGCGGAGATTGGACGCAGTACCCCGAGTACATCATGCACGAAACTACCCAGTCCGGCTACATTCTGCTGAAATATGGTGCCCGGAACGCGAACGCCGTTCTGGGAGTGGCAGACATGAAGCAGGTGAGAGTTGACATTGAACTTGATGAAAAGCCGATAGAAAAAGGGAAGGCCGGGGCTGATGTCCAGAGGGATTCCATTGGTAGTTTCCTCCTCGTCGCTGAGAACAGGCTTTACGACATTGCTCGCACCAGGGCCTTCGAGACTCACGAGCTTAAGCTAATTACGAAGGCTAACGACCTGTGTCTTTACACGTACACCTTCGGCTAGAGCGAAACATGAAGACTCCTATTACGACGTCACTTCCCCTGCTGCCCAAAGGCGGATCACGAATGCCCGAGAATCCGGTGGGTCTTATACGGGTCCTCTAGGGTTTTCATATCATCAGCCGAGAGCTGAATATCAAGCGACCCAACCGCTTCATCAATGTGCTCAAGTTTAGTAGCGCCTATGATCGGCGCATTCACGCCTTTGTGCAGTAGCCATGCCAGCGCTATCTGGGCTGGCGTCACTCCCTTCTCCTTTGCAATCTCTTCCGCACGTTCCACAACGTCAAAGTCCTCTGGACGGAAGAACCGCTCCGCGAAATACTTGTCAGTCTTGTATCGCGACGTGCCAGGCGTCTTTCCCCGTTTGTATCTTCCCGTCAAGAAACCTCTTGCCAACGGGCTCCATGGGATCAGGCCTATTCCCTGATCTTTGCATAATGGAATCATCTCGCGTTCTTCTTCTCGGTAGCATAGGTTGTAGTGGTTCTGCATCGAGACAAATCGCGCGACGCCAAAACGGTCACTGGTGAAGAGGGCTTTGGCGAACTGCCAGGCCCACATACTAGACGCGCCGATGTATCCGACTGTTCCTTGCCGGACCAGATCATTCAGCGCGAGAAGTGTTTCCTCGATTGGTGTCGTGTAATCCCATCGATGGATCTGGTAAAGGTCGATTTTATCAGTCTGTAGTCGCTTGAGAGATTTTCTCACATGCTGTAGGATGTGGTATCGGGAGAGGCCCTCTTTGTTCGGTCCTTCGCCGACCTTAAGCCTCACCTTACTAGCGATGACAACATCATCACGATGGCCTTTCAGCAGTTCACCGACAATCTCCTCGGAGCGTCCGTTGGAATACAGGTTCGCGGTGTCAAAGAAATTCACTCCGAGATCGACAGCTCGTTTTACTATCGGTCTCGCTTTGTCAATCTCGACCATCCATTCTTCGGAGTTACCGAATGACATCGTGCCCAGACAGATCCGAGAGACTTGTAGTCCAGTCGATCCAACTCTGGTGTATTGCATCTGAGCCAGATAGATTGGCCTCTCTCCAACGTGCGTTTAAGCATTCGATGAACTTACGTTGTATTGTCTGGCTATTATGAAGTGAAAATCGCCTGTACTCCTTTCTGCTCTAGCTTCTTTCGCCTCTCTCGTAGAGCTTTGAGAATAAGCCCGCTTCCAACTAGTCCAATGCCAAGGAAGCCAGCGTAGAAGGGGAAGTTGAAGCTCGCAATCACTAGAGGGTTCGTATAGGTATTGAGATCAAGGCCGAGAAGGTTGACTGGGAGGTTACCGGTACCTGAGTAGGGTGGCACGACCCCGTATGCGCCGAGGAGGGCGGTATCGGCCGCGATGTGCATTAGGAGAAAGCTGAAGTAGAGTTCAATGAGCGCGCACAACCCAAAACATATCCCTAGAGGCCGCCACCATGCAGTCTTCTGAATGCTAGCCGCAGCCAAAGCGACAAAACCGAGAACCGATAATACTCGCGTTAATGATCCTAAGGTCGTGGCAAAAGGCGTGCTTTGGAGCAGTCCAGTGGCAATCGTCTGCAAGTAGAAGGGTGAAACCTTGATCGCCAACAGATTGCCCGAGTGGACGCCGGTAATGGTCCACCACGGCTCATTGGTCAGAGCTAGAAACAGAGCGACTGCCGAGCTGACCAAGACGAAAGGATCTGCTCGATCTAGCAGACCCATGGCTATGTTAGCCTCAAATCTCTAAACTACTAATCCCCAGAGAGGTACGAGTCTGATAAGTGCATCTGAGTCAAAGGGCAGGACTGTCGCATGAACTAATGATCGCGATATCTCTGCATATCCAGAGTATTACATGGATTGAATATTGTTAGACCGATAAAGAAACGTACAGCCAAGACTAAGTCTTGGGAGGCTTCGTGCCTCTCGGCCACTTTTTCACCTTATCTACAATTGGTCTCGTCTGATTCTATTTCCCTGGCTAGGACCCTACTGCAAGAACAAGGCCGGTGGTGGGAGATTTTTTCGTCCAGAGATTTCGGGGCGTCCATGGAACTCAGACCTCTTCACCCGTGAGCTAGCGGTCTGCACGAGTAGCTCTGAGTGGAGCAGGCAAAAAGGCGTACCAAGGAATTCTACAGTTCACCTTGAATCGCTCGGGATGGGTTACTAAGCCGTTTTCTACTGCAGGTTCGAGAATATTCCGGAAAGACTGACCATTCCGTAATACTACTGAGTGAAATCCTTGGGGTCACGTACTCGGGTCCTGACGTCGGCATCGCCAGCTGTGGCTCTGCTTCTAGGATTCATCCTGGTCATCTTGGGAAGTTTTGGAGAGGGGATCGATTTCACCCAAAGTGGGTGGAGCTTTGTTACTATCGGGCTAATTGTAGAGGTTGCCCTCCCAATTGCGAGAAGACTCAGGTAGGAGAGACTAACCGTGAGGGAGTATTTCGGGAGCCTCTCGAAGGGACAGGTCTGGCTGTTCGCCCCCCAACTTGCCTTACTCGCCCTGACTTTTCTTCGATACCTGTCAATTCTCTACACCGCTCCTATCATAGTTGCTCTCGCATCAATATGGGGATGGCTTGACTACACCAAGAAAACCCATCGCACCGCCCTCGAACTACTATCCCAGTTCGAAGTATTATTGGAAGACTTTGGCCGGCTAAATTTTGAACAGAGCGGTGAGGCAGAGGACAAGAGGATTGTCGGACTTTTGGACATTGTCCCTCCCGAGTCAAACGCGCTAAGACCGGAGATCGCGTCGGCAAAGATTCCTGGAATCAAAGACCTTTTCCTTGTCTTCCAATTTTGGTATTTCTCGATGCGGGACAAGGTCAGAATAATGATGCGAAAAGCAGGCGTAATCTTGGATTATGATCTGGTCGAGCTTGCCAACGACTTTGTCGAATTCTATAACGGATACCTTGACAAGATTGCCGAGGGGACCCTGAGACTCGTCAGTAAGGAAGAACTGGTTCGTTCACCAAGGGCGAGAGAGATCTTCAAGAGCTTCACAGCAAATCTATCGGAACTTAGAGGGAGAGGAAATGCATTCTTGAAGAAGCTTCGAGGCTACGGATACTCAATCTCGGGAATGGATGTCCGACCCTTCGACATAGATCCATGGGCAGATTCGAGCAATGAGAGCCCTCCAGCTAGAAACTAGCGAGCGACAGCAGCGGAACGACCGAGTTACGCCCCCTGTAATCCTTCGGAATAATTCGATATCGCTAGGAGTATTCCTCTTAGCACAGTCTAAATAGAACCCAGGCCACTCTGTTTTCAACCATGAACATTCGATATCTGAAACTACTCGCCTTCGTGATCCCAATCATAATCGTGGCCGCGGGCTTCGCTGCGACCCAGGTCGCATTCCAAAACACATCCAGGATAAACACTGGCTTGAACATATTCATAACACAGCCCTCCAACACAAATCCGGGAAGCTGCCCTGCACATCTCAACTCTCTCTATGTCAACAACCCCACTTCCGTATTCTGGAACCTAACGCAAGGGGGAGCTCCACAAGTTGAGTTCTTCTGCATCGACAACCAAGGTTCAGTAGCCGACAATCCTACTGTAACTAGTAGTCTCGGCCCACCCGGCGCCTGCCCTTCAACGGGGAACGGATTGGTTTTCCAGGCCCCGAGTGGCGTTCCACCATCGCTCGCAGCAAACCAGGCAACAATCTCTCCGGTTTCAATCGGCGTGTGCGCTGGCTCCTTCGCCCTGATAGCGAATCCTGGACCGACATTTTCCGTGACGGTCACGTAGTGCGGAAAATGCATCTATCGACCATCTTAATTTCCCCTTTTCTTTTTCTCCTACTAATAACGAGCGTATTCGGCGCACCTTCAGTTTCATTCGAGAACACGACCAAGATCAACCCTCCCCCTCCACTGAACGCATCCGCCAGTGCCAGTCCTAATCCTGCCAGCGTCGGCCAACAGGTCTCGTTCTCGTGTACAGCAACGGGGGGAATCCAACCATACTCTTTTTCTTGGACCTTCGGTGATGGGAGTTCCGGCACCGGACCGAACCCAACCCACACCTACGCTACGACTGGAGCGATGGTCGCAACTTGTACCGTTATGGATCAGATTGGTTCATCCGCGAGCGATTCTACGCCCGTCATCGTAGTCTAAGGTTGGCCTCAAGCGGCCAGCAGAAATCAGCAAGTGATAGTTGGGTTAGTCGGCAAAGGCGGTGGTGGCGTCCTCTGGTGATGGGCATCTCTTCCAGGCACGGTGTCCTAGCTGTTTTCTCCACCCTGGGATCCCACCTGCGTCGAACGTCGACCTTACGACTGCTCCCTTCCGGGCCTCGCCGGATTCGATCGTGAGCAGGTAGCAACCCTCCCTTCAGAGAGCGCTCCCACGCCGCCGACCTGGTGGGGCAGGATGTCACGGTAGACAACTGGGTCTTCTGCCTGGTCGAGGTTGCCGCTCGCCAATGTTAACGGGCTCCCGCATAGGTCGATTTCGGGTAACAGGAAACGACCGGCTTCCCAGCCCCCCACCACCGCCCAAACGGTCAACCACGAACACTCGATATAAGAATGGTGCCTCACCGTATCAAATCAACGAAAACGATTGCAGCAGTAGCCCTCGATCGACATATCAACCGAAGGTCAGGTAGGTTGACACGACCTTAGATTGGCTCGGCGGGATCTACTATTGACACTAAGATAGTCAAAGAAAATATTAGCGGAGATGGCGGGGAAATGCTGTGAAAGAACGAAGGAAGACAATTCCACCTAGACTGAAGCAGATTTCTGATGACATAAACGAAGCTCTCAAGGAAGCGAAAAAGATCAGAGAGCTAACCATTCAGGAGGAAGTTGTGGTCGAGCTTGACAAGGTGAATGAAGCCTTGGAACAGGCAAAGAGACAGATCACCAGATTGCTCCGGGTGTAGAACAAATAAGATCGTTGAGAGCAACTCTGGTAGGTGTGGCTAGAATTGCCGATTTCCCTCGGTAGGGATGGAATCGCTTCTTCTATGATACTAAAGGAGGAGGCGTGTCGGTGCGCTTCTCGTCCGGCAGCTTAGCCCATTCCAAGAATTCTTTGCTAGGTTTCTCATTTTCGTAGAGACTTTGACGCTTACACTCCAGCGGTTCAGGCGTTTGGTCTAGGAGTTCAGAAGCAGTTAGGAGAGCGTGGCCTGCCTTCTGCGCGGATTTTCTGACGGGTTCGAGGAATTTGTTCCATCCTTCATCTCGCAGTAGATGATGGTCTATTACCACCTTTGGAATACTGCTGAGAAGCTTTTCCATGTTCCGAGTGGCTGTACGAAAGAACTCGTCGCTAATTCGATATCCTTGCAGGTAGGTTGGTGGGCCTCCCATTACCAGCAAGTCAGGTTTCTCTTTTAGGATCAGATCAACGGTTTCCTCAACGACCGGTCCTTGAACATCGGGCGCGAAAAACATCTTCTCTCTGGCTTTCTCGACAATGCAAGGCAGGACCCATCCTAGCTCGGATTTGCCTTCTCCGTGGGGGACTGGTGCAGGGAACATGAGCTTAGTTCTGCCGAATTCGAAGCTTTTTTCATCTGCCGCCTCGAATTTTTCTGCCGATTTTTCCGCGGCCTGACGAAACATCCAACCGCGCCTTCTCTGCGCCGTGTTGATCTTTCGACGACTGTCTTTGGCAAGTATGATCTTTCCCTTGTAGATTCGCTCGAAAGACTCCGGGCTACTTCCAAGCCATACCGGATCTAAGAAATTCGGCGTATGGTGATCGTGATGGTAATGAGAGATAGTCACGACTTTTGCTCTGTCTGCCGCTTCCTCGATCCTCTTTCTGGCTTCATCCCGCGCTCGGAACTCTCTTGGATGCGGCATCAATCGGAATCTGGGGCCCAGCGCCACACCGGCGTCCAACAAGACGGTAACGTCCTTCGTCCGCACTAGGGTGCACATTGAGCGGACCCCTAAGCTCTCAAAGGCGAGGGGTGTTACATTGATTCCAGCCAAGACCTCAGCAGACTCTAATTGTGCATGGAGGGTAAGGCTTTATTCATTCACGTCTCGGCGAACTATCTCGGGTCCGATGACTTTGCTCTTCCTCTCCACCCTTTAGTCCAGACGATTGGGTATTCTTCCGGATCGCTGAGGTAGATTTGTAGATGAAATTGGTAAATCCGAAATTTGGCGATCCATCGGCGGGGGCGCAGGCGTGAGGTCCGGTTACTACTCTGAGTCTTCAGGTGTGGCTGCGGCTAAGTTTGCCGTTATGGCATGGGTGAAGAAGAATCCGCCCGCAGCTCAATATATTCAGCATCTCAGTGGGGATGCCAATTACGCTGCTCCCAGAGCGTTGTTTCGCGTTTTCAAGTGGTTGGTGAAACAGCCCTGGTGGTCCTCGGACAACGCCATGGGCGAGGTTGAGTATGTATTATGGAAGCAGGGGTCTATGTCGACAGACCACAAACGGGCGGAATTGGAAAACCTTCTATTGGATTTTTGCAACCAGGAGATTGAAGGAACCAAGAACTACAAGCTGAAGTTTTACAACGTGCTTCATGGGCTGATGAAGTATCACAAGGTTCAGTTGCCCAACTCTGACATCTCAGAGATCAAGGCGGACACTCCCCCGGTGGAGGCTAACCTTTCGATGGACGAAATTCGACGAGTAGTAGATGCTTGTAACCTCCGAGAGAGGGCTATCTTCAGTCTCATATTTCAGGGAATTATGGACGAAGAGAGATTTACGATGTCAATCACCGATGGCGCGTCCTTGAGCCCCAATTGAAAGACGGGCGGGAATGGATCACGTTCCGCTTTGAATACCGCAAGAAGAACGAGCACCCCTACTTTACTATGTGGCACCGGGACGGCGACGCCATCCGGTTCTTGAAAGAATATCTGAAGGAGCGTGGAACCCCGAAGCTGGTCGGAACCGATTCTAGCGGGCACCCGATATACGAGGCTATATTTCTCAACCGACAAAAACAGCCGTTTAACAAGGACAATCTGAAACACGCGTGGATCACGGCTGGGACCCGGGCCGGGGTGGTTGAGCGTCCTCGACCGATCTGTAACAAGTGCGGGCTACGGATGCGAAAGATGCGAAGGTATCTGAGGGCTAAGGCAGGCGGAGAAAAGCGATACGAATGCGTCTGCGGCAACATTGAACCGGCCTCGCAATACCTTGAGCAGTTCAGGAAATACCGATCCGGTAAGAACTTACACGAGATACGAGACACGGTTAAGACAATGATTCCAAACATGGCGGGGGTAGATCGCACTCTCGTGTCCTTCTTTTCCGGGCACCAGATCGACCCGCTCGACTATGAGAAGCTGAGAGACGCCGAGAAGTATGGGCTGATGAAGAACATACAGGAGAAGTGGTCCAGGGCGTTACCATATCTGAATCTTTGGAGCCAAGCAGGCGAGCCGGCGACGAACCCGACAAGGATTGCTGACCTAGAAGACCAGTTGAACAAGAACGGCCTCGAAATAAGGCAACTCAGAGAACAACAGAAGCTCAAAATGGCCTTCCTTGCAAGCCAAGTTACAGAGTGTGCGGACCCCGCTACGCAGGAGCTAATCGACAAAATCCGTGAACTAGCAAACACCGTCAGGTCACTCCCCGAGTCGACTCCCTGCCGATGCTTGACTGCCGTCTCTGGAACCTCCACTTGATCAATCCGATTCTGAATAGGACCCTACGGTCGACTCTGTTCATATGGTGACTCTGCTGAGTCGGCTACCCGTGCACCGGTTGAGGGACGGCTTGGCGAGTTTGGCGGGTTAGCAGTTTATCATGCGGCTTCCAGTGCCAAATTTCTGACTCAATGAGACAACTTGGAAAGACATTCATCGAAATTGGAGATCTGAATATGCCGTCGGAAAATTGCAGCCCGCGGTTGATAGTTGAATGGCGTGGCTGAAACAGTACCCTTTTCCGAAATCCATAAGTAATAACACACCGCACAACCCAGCGTCCTCTTTCTACTCCTCTGGAAGCCGGGCAAGAATGTTGACCCGATACCAAAGTCATCTTCGGATGTCGTGGATGAAAGCTCTGGCCCAACGGACATGTCCTTTGGGACTAGATGAAGTGGATCTTGAGACCTGGCGCCAAAACTGGGCGAGAATGAGAGAGGACCCATCCAACCCCGTTAAGCTCAGATTACTAGGCTTACTCTGCATTGTTGATATGAGGCATGGATCGAATTTTCGATCAAGAATTGAAGATCGAATCGTAGCATTAGACGAGCATGTCAAAGTTCGCCAGGCTTTGAGAGAGTCTAAACGTTTGACCAGGCACACCATCGTAATTGATTGATTTGCAGGGGCATAGTTTAGGCGCACGGCGCCTGGACTCACGACGCGCCAAGTCAGGTTTCCAAGGCCTATGATGGAAGAGAGGAAAATGCTTCGATAACGAGGAGCCAACGTGGAGAGATCTCAGAATGCACGTACCCTTCTTCCTACATGCTAGGTTGAACTGAGCTATTATCGCTGTTCTATCTGTCAATTGGAAAGGCAGTCAGGTTGGGAAAGGAATCCGGAGAAGCTCACCGCGAGAGGGCAGAGAAAACTCTGCACGCTATCAACGAGTTCAAGCGTTACTTAGATGGCGTGGAGACAGAACTGAGCCACATGTCAAAGAAGTTCTCGAATAGAGAAATTGCTCAGGGTGTAGGATTCGCGGCAATCGGAATCCATGAAGCCCTAACCTATCTGGGCATTGTCAAGAAGGTAATCGAGAAAACAGAGCGGATAGTCTCCAAGAGGAACAATGTTTCAATGAATGAAACCGACGGGCTTCCAAGCGCTACGGGAGAGCTTCAATAAGGGTGGAACCACAGAACTTGCGCTTTGAACCTGACTATATTCCAAGAATACTTCTGAGCATGATCTTCTTCGGCTTAGGCTCTTCGCTACAGCTCGCTACTCTGGCCGCTCCTAGTTGCCTCTGCCCGTTAATGATCGTCGGACAACCGTCACCACCTCTTCAGCCTCCCACTTATCTGATATGGGGGATCATGATTGCACTGTTACTCATAGGAGCCGGTATCATAGTCTTGGTCCTTCCAAGAGACAAGCCTACAAAGCGAACCGAAAGTCCCGCTTCGGACTTGATAGGAACTGCTAAGTAGCATTCTAAGAATTTCCGAATATGGAAACCAAAGACAAGGTCTCAATCTGGGCCGGAATAATCACCCTCGCTGTCCTACAGGTTGAAGATCGTGCGAACACAGAGCTAAACATCTACCTGTCAGACTGGACAGGGGTAGTTGGAGTCATCATTGGATACGGCATCGGCTTCGTGATAGTCTATTTCATCACGAAGATATTGCTAGATCGCTATTTCAAAGGAAAGGCGCAGCCGCAGCCCACGGTGATCCCATCTTTCGGATCGCCCTAGACCAGACTCAGCGCAACTGTCAATATTCGAACTCAAATCCGCAACGAGGGCATGTCGGGCTTACGATTTCGCTGGTTCTTTCGCTCGTCTGTCTATGCCCAGCATTAATCTGCGATAGGCGAGAAAGGCCAAGTAACCGATCGCAGTGTAGATGAGCACATCAAACAATAGGAATGCCGAATTGTACGTTATGATGCAGCAAGATCTAGTAGGGCCGCTTAGGGTCTGCCAAGGCAATGGGAAGCCATAGTTCAGTACGACAACTCCACCCGGCTTGTAGGAGAGTGAGGTTAAAACTGTCCCGGAGAAAACGCTCACTATTGTAGCTATGGTGAGGAACAGTATCAGATAGCGGAGGCTTGGGCGGAGCATTCAATCGCTCCCTATTATTCGAAGACTGGTCGAGAGTAAGAAGATTTCGGAGATATCTAGATGAATGCAGATGGGGGACTTGACTCAACTACTAGAGGGAAGGGTAGAACGTGGTTATGCTGGTGCGCGTTCCATTACCTGCGTATCCACGGGCGCTCTTCCTACAACGTATTGTATCGAGTGTTCTATTGCGGAGCCTATGACGAGGAATATTATCTCGGTTGCTCCGTAGAATAGCCAGAGGCGTGCTCCGACACCCTCGCTCAGAGTCTCAGGAATCACACCAGCGCAGAGTGTTGTATACTGTTTTGAGTACAGTGTACAGGCTGCCGTTATTAGCCTCGCTTTGTTAGAGGGTACTAGTGGTCAGCAGGCAGTGAAGGATTATCAGAGAGATATTACTCCATTCTGCGTCGTCTGCGGGAAGGGAATAGATCATGATCAGCCAGCGTACCAGTTGAATGAGGGAACAACCCAGTTTGTGACTCCTACGTTTCTCCCCGTGTTTTCCATCGGGCTCCTTCACGTGTCCTGCCTTGGAGAAATCTTGGAACAGGTGTACCAGACCCTTTTGCCGGCGGTATCTCCATCAGAGATCCCGACAAAGCCGAGATTGCCTAGGCCGATTTTGAAGACGCCTGTTCAAGTACCAGTCGCAGCGCCCGCCACCTAGAAACGGGCCTTTATCATATCCGAAACTTGTCATGGAAGAAAGGCCTTCTAAAGCATTCAACCCTTGTGACTAAATGAGATGAATCTGGAGACCCGGCTTCGGCCCGGGTGAGAATGAGAAAAGATGCATCTGCCGTCTGCTGGACCGGGAATACGGACCCTCAAATAACCCCCCAAGCGTGGCCGTCGAAACGGATCAGCGATTTCCATGGAGAAAAGATGGCTCGTCTTATCCTCGGTTCTAACGTCTCGAGTCATCTACACCATCAACTGGTTCAACATATCCCCAGCGCTCTTCCTAATCGGCAAGGACTTCAATGTAGACCTCCCGTCTCTCGGCATTCTGACAGCTTCGTTCCTAGCAGGCGCTGGAATATTCCAGATCCCGGCTGGGATCGCTTCTGCTCGCTGGGGTCCAAAGAACACCTCCCAGCTCGGGATGCTTCTTCTCTCAATGTCAGGCATAGGCGAAGGATTATCACCCAACTTTCCGGTGTTGATCATTTCCCGATTCCTACTAGGGGTCGGAGCCGCATTATTCTTTGCACCTGCTATCGGCATCCTGACACCCCTCTTCAAACCCGAGGAGGAAGGTCTCGTGCTCGGCCTCTACAACAGCTGTTTCAACATTGGAGGTGGTTTAGGTCTGTTCGTCTGGGTGATCGTTATCAACGCTCTCAATTGGCACGTAGGGCTGATAATCGGCGGAGTGCTCGGCTTGATATCGGTCGCGATCGGCCAAATCGTGATCCCACGCGATAGGGTCGAAAGAAAAGCGCGTAAGCCGATGCGACGGGCCTTCCGGAGTCGCAACATTTGGATTATCGCGTTTGGCGTTCTTGGACTCTGGGGCGGGATCTTTACCTCATCCCAGTTCCTCGAAGGCTATCTCAACAAGACGCTGTCATTTTCAGCCGAGGTCGCGGGATTGCTTGCGTCACTAATCATGTTCGCGAGCATATTCGGAGGTCCGGTTGGCGGCTATCTCTCGGATCGGTTTAAGCGACGAAAAATCTTCATCCTAGTTCCGGGGCTTCTTGCCTCGATAGGAATCGCCCTGTTCGGAGCCTCCCCAGCTAATGGACTGTGGTTCTTGATTCCTGCAGTCGGCTTCCTCGATGCGATGGTATTTTCAACAATGTACGCTAGCGCATCTCAATACCCCGAGGTGGGCCATGAGTATGCGCCTCTTGGGATCAGTATTATCAATTCCGTCCAGATACTGGGAAGCTTCTTTGTCCCGATAGGCTTCACCTATTTCGCTGCTGCCTACAACAGTTTCTCGGCGGGCTGGTTTTTCATGGGTGGATTCGCAGTCGCCATGATGCTGTTGATCTTGTTTCTTCAAGAGCCATTCAAGGCAAGCCCCGCGTCCTCAGGCTAGCTTGTACAACTCATCTTGGGAAACGGCTCTCAAAACCTGTCTCCTTCCTTGTCTCACTAGAACTCTGCCCTTACTTCTAGAGGTTAGTTTCCCAACTTCGGTCAGTCTGCTGGGCGTGTTCAGCAGAGCTCTCTGAACCATCGAGAGTTTGGACCGTTCGACCGCCAACAGGAGTGTTCCAGAGCTCATCAGTTTCAATGGGTCGAGTCCTAGAGTCAGGCAAATGACTTGGGTTGCGGGGGCTACCGGAATCTTCTCTGCCCAAACCTCTATACCAAGACCAGAGGCCTCAGCCATTTCCCACAAACCGTTCAAAACGCCTCCTTCTGTAGGATCATGCAAGGCATGGACTCCCTTCAGCTTGGCCGTCAAAAGCGCCTCCCCGACAACACTAATCTGTTCCTGGTAGCCTCTAGCCAGTTTCAGCAATCCCTCGGGTACCCCTTTCTTCTTCAAAGGTATCGCTCTGTCTCGTGCCAGAATCGCGGTTCCCTCCAACCCTGCCGTCTTAGTTAGAAGAATCCTGTCCCCCGGTCTCCCATTTTCTGCGCTCAGGACTCTGCCCCGTGTTTCTCCGACCATAAAGCCCGAAATTATCGGCCGGTCTATTCCCCGAGTTGCCTCGGTGTGTCCTCCGATCACGGTGATTCCAAGCCTTTTCGCCGTTTCGTGAATCTCTCTCGTGATACCTTTCAGAGAGTTCTCTCTAGTTCCCACTGGAAGTAGAATCGTGCAGAGATACCATTTAGGCCGAGCTCCAGTCGTTGCGATGTCGTTTGCATTAACTTCCACTGAATGTTGTCCGATATGGCTGGGCGTCCCAGTAATCGGATCTGCAGTGAAAACTAGAACCGTACCGTTTTGCTTGACTACAGCCGAGTCCCGACCGATTCCGGGACCAACAAGAACTCTCTTGTCTCTTTTTCCTATTCTAGAGTAGACGGCGCGCAACAGAGTTTCCGGTGGAATTTTTCCCGCTGCAAATCCGGTTTGCCTTCCCGGTGCCATTATCCAGGTAACTCCTGCCGAAGATTTCTAGATCGAAGGACTCAAGGCCTTGCTAAATCTCTTGGGCCGACCGGGGACCATCAGGATCAAAAGACACTTTGCTATCCGGTTTCCCATCCCGTACTAGGTATGAGTGTCGTCCTCAATCTTTCGAGAGGCTAGCAGGACCACGGCCAGAATGATCAGTGCTCCACCGAGATACTGTGCAGCAGTCAGAATGACACCCAAGAATATGAACGCGGCTGCTGCTGCCACGATCGGTTCCGAAGAGGAAGCCAGTCCTATCTCGGTAGCCGAGAGTCGTCGCAAACCGGCCAAATAGAGCCCGTAAGCCAGAATCGTTCCGAAGACAATCACAAAGATAACAAGCCCGACCAATCCTCCCAGCCCGGAAAGATTCGACGGCATTTGATAGGTGAGGAATGACACCCCTCCAAATGGTAAAGTTGCCAAACCACCTATTACAAAGCCCCAGGTTGTGATCCACCAGGACCCGCGGGCACGGACAAGGGGGCGTGAGGCCAGCGTATAGTAAGCTCCCGCGACGGCTGCCATCAAGCCGAACACTACACCGGTAGGCGTAACGAGGATTTGGAAGCTCGAACCCGGCACTCCTCCAACCAAGAACAAAGTCCCCACCATTGCCATTAACAGACAAGCGGTCCAACGAACCGACCAGCGGAAGACACCCTTTACAGCTTCATAGCCAGCCACCATAGGCAGAAAGAGAAATTGCAGCAGTGTTGCTGTGGCTGCGTTCGAGAACTGGATCGCGCCCAGATAGGCCAGTTGGGAACCCGCGAATCCAAAAATTGAAAGACCCAGAAGCGGCCCCAGAGGTCGTCCTGGCCTCGTAGGGCGGACGATTATCAAGAGTATCAATCCTGACACTAGCGTTCGTATTGTCACCAGCGCCACTACTGGAAACTGGTAAATTTGGAACAGCGCTTGCGCAGCAGTTCCTGAAAGGCCCCAGAAACCCGCCCCGACAAGCGTTCCTAGGAGCGAGACTTGGGCTAGCCGCACCCTGCTGAATCATCCATCAGATCTATAAGAATTTGAGAACGGGTTTCACCTAATCTGATTCTGAATGAGCCTCCCAGCTCTCACGGAGCGGGGCTACTTGCCCGCGTATTTTTGGGGAGCTTTATCAAAGGTTGTCTTGCAATGGTTGGAACAGAAGTAGAAGTCTTTTCCTTGGTAAGTTGAATGGAACTTCGTCTTTTTCTCGTTCACGACCATTCCGCAAACTACATCGTTTTCCAATTGATCGCCTCCTTAGATCTTCGGGTTGAACCTTCGGAGGAGGAGCGAGTTGGAGACAACTGTCACCGAGCTAATTGCCATTGCTGCACCTGCGAGGAGTGGTAGGACCTGGTAGATTCCGGGTCCTAGGAGTGGGACGAGTATCCCTGCGGCAATGGGAATAAGGGCTACGTTGTAGATGAATGCCCAGAGGAGGTTTTGTTTTATTTTTCTCACAGTTGCTCTGCTCAAGAGTAGGGCTTTGGGAACATCTGTTAGATCGTCTTTGATGAGGATTATTCCACCTGTCTCCTTTGCCACGTCTGTCCCGCTGCCGATGGCTATCCCAACGTCTGCTGCGGCCAGTGCTGGAGCGTCGTTTATCCCATCTCCGACCATGACTACCTTCTTGCCGTCCGCCTGGAGCTTTCGGATATGTTCCTCCTTCTGATCCGGACGGACACCGGAGATAACAGTGTCAATTCCAAGGGTCCGGGCAATGGCCTTGGCCGTTCGTTCATTGTCACCCGTGAGCATCACTACTTCTAACCCCATCGACTTCAACGCCTTAACGGCGTCGGCTGCGGTTTCCTTGGCCGTGTCAGCGATGCCGAAAAGCGCAACGGGCTTCCGGTCCAGTGCAAGGAAGGTAACCGTTTTTCCTTGACCTTGAAGAGTCGCCACCTTTTCCGCGTAGCGATTTGTCGGAATAGAGAATTTCTCCATTAGATCGGTGTTGCCTAGCAAAACCTCCTGGTCGTCCACTGTAGCCTTGACCCCGAGTCCAGGCAAGGCTTCAAAATCTGAAGGGTCTGATAGGTTGACATTCATCTTCTGGGCGGCGTTGACTACTGCTTGGGCAAGGGGGTGTTCACTCCCCTTCTCCACTGACCCTGCGAAACCGAGTATCTGCGCCTCCGAAATTTTTCCAATCGCAACAATATCCGTTACGGCGGGCTGACCCTTCGTCAGCGTTCCCGTCTTGTCGAAGATGACCGTGTTTGCTTTGTGAGCCTCTTCCAGCTGGTCACCTCCCTTGATCAGGATTCCGTTTTCCGCGCCCTTGCCTGTCCCGACAAGCAGGGCCGCGGGGGTTGCTATTCCAAGCGCGCAGGGGCAAGCGATGATAACAACGGAGACGAACGCGAGAAGCGAGAACGCGAGTCCTATCCTCGCGACAAAATACCAGAACAAGAACGATGCTGTCGCGATCAGAATGACCGCGGGAACAAAGTATGCTGAAACCTTGTCGGCTAATCGCTGCAGAGGAGCTTTTCCGACCTGGGCCTCCTCGACGAGCTTTGCTATCTGCGACAGAACAGTATCTTGCCCAACCTTCGTTGCCTGAATCTTCAAGAGACCTGTCTTGTTGATAGTTGCTCCTATCACTTCATCCCCACCTCGCTTGTCTCTCGGCAGACTTTCTCCGGTAATCATTGACTCGTCAACCGCTGAGCTCCCCTCAACCACTCTGCCATCAACCGGGACCTTTTCCCCTGGACGAACAATCAGAACGTCACCAACTTCGACGCTCTCTACGGGTATGCCGGTCTCGACGCCATCTCGTATTACGTGGGCCGTCGTAGGCTGGAGGCTCAACAGTCTGTGAACCGCCTCCGACGCCTTACCCTTTGTAATGTATTCGAGAAGATTACCCGTTTGGATTAGAGTGATTATGATAGCGGAGGTCTCGAAGTATGTCTCGCTACCGGGAAAGAATCCCGGTACGAAAGTTACGATGGTGCTGTAGATCCAGGCTGCCGAGGTTCCTAGGCCGATCAACAAGTCCATGTTGCCGACTCTAGAGCGCAGCGCGTCGTAGCTTCCACGATAGAATCGGTATCCGACAACGAACTGAATCGGAAGAGAGAGTATGAACATTACTAGGTTGTTTGCGGCTCTGTCGGAGATGATGGGAAGGTAGGTTAGAGACGCGATTGGAGCGGTTAGTATTGCTCCGAGAGCCACGAGTCGCTTGAGCCGGGCCAGAGATTTCGCGGGCGCTTGAAACTGGGTGAGACAGGTCTCGCTACAGAAATAGTACGTGGTCCCGTAGCGCGTGGCCTTGAGGGCATGCTCTCCCTCTTCCACAAGCATGCCACAGATCGGATCCTTTGACACACCCTATTGGGTGGGGGCGCGTCTCTAAACTACTGGTCTTTACAAATGTAAAGCTACGCCGGCTGCTTGAAAAAAGTACAGGATCGTAAACCCGAAAAAGAGACCGACCGAAGAATTGTGCATTAGCCACTAAGTGGTGACAAATTACGCCCTTGCCCTTCTCGATCGAAGACCTAAGTCCATAGTGAATACAAAGTTCGCGAACAAGCCGCTCAACGTCAATGGGAACCCGAAATGAGCAAGCCTCCTACCGCGCCTCCTCCTGCCATTATTCCTGCCAATCAATCTGCCAATCTGCCTGCCAAAGGTTCTGCCAACGATTCCGAACCCTCACTTACGAAGTGAGAGAAGAGAAGCATGGTTCGAGGCTGGTCGTAGACCTCTATCGGAGCGGTATGTTTCAGGAGACTATCGAGACTAATACCGGGGTTCCCAGAACGACGCTCAGAGACTGGGTGAAAAAAATGGTGGCGGATGGTGTTCTTACGCCTATAGTAGTGAAATTACTCGAACAGATTTCGCCGAGAGTAGAACATGGCCGAGCCCCTAGTAACGGTGGCTCTCAAACCAATATTGGAAAAAGTAGGGACACTGGGCAACAAGAACCCCAACGAGAGTGTGAAAAGGACGAGCCGATATTTGCCCAAGAAGTATGCTCCGATGAGGGCGAGTATCAGGAGAATGATGAGCGCCGCGTAGCCAATGTACCTAGCATTCATTTTTCGTCGTAAGAGGGCTCAATCTGTCGCTCCTCACCTCAGAGGTGCTGCTCCTCAGTTATTTGGGCATAGCGTCCACAGATGGAAAGAATCGTGATAACATGAACTCCACGCGTGGAATTCGGTGGAAAACTGAACGGGACCATTGATCCCCTCCCTCCCCGGGGGTCGTTTCGCCGGGGACTTAGTGTTCGGGGGCTTCGAGGGTAAGTTCGAGTCCTTTTAGCTTGGGTTCATACTTCTCTCGAAACTTTTCTAGGCACATTGGGCAGCAGAAGAATCTCTCATGCCCCGAGACTTTGAGAATGAAGGGTTTTGCGGGAATTGGTCCGTTGCAGGTTTCGCACTTGAGATGGACCCCCATCCCGGGTCTTAAGACAACTGCTTGATCATCCTTGAATATCCGGACAATCATCTGGCTTGAGTTATGCTTTACCCCGAAGTCTCGGTCCAAAGTCTCTGTGAAGCGTTGCAGTTCTTCTAGACTGTCAACGGCAATTCGGAGGGTGAGATTGTTCTCACCAGTTGTAAGATAGATTCCGCGTACCTCTGAACGGCCTTCGAACTTGCGCGCGATTTCCTCTATCTCCGCTGGGTTGACCTTCAAGTATAATTGAAAGAACAAGCCGTATCGAAACTTCGAGGGATCGAAGATCGGGGATATTTTGCGAATAAGGCCCTCGTCAATCAAACGTTTGACCCTTGCTTGCACAGTAGGGGTCGTTACGCCTACGCGACGAGCAATTTCCCGAAAAGACCGGCGGCCGTCTTCAACAAGGCTCCCCAATATTCTTGCATCTGTATCGTCAAGCTCGAGCATTCAGAACCCCATAATACCTCTCGGAACGTATCTAAACATTCTCGAGATCACTCGAGACAACATTGTGTTCGAGGCGGGGGCTGTTTCCCTTGAGAGAATAGAATTCTCCCGCTTGAAAGTGGAACCGACGCCGATTCATTAAATCTGTTTTCAGAGAGCTTTGAGCAATAATCAGACTCGGATACATCTTGCCAACCCTACAGTTGAGTCATCGAACGGATTGCGTAGTTTGCGCTGAACAGAATCATCGCCAGTAAGACAATGTTTGAGAGATTCTTCCGTGGGCCAATCCGAGTCAGGATTAAGAGCAGCCCTTCCATAGCTAAGACTGGAATAGGAAGGTCGTAGATTACCCGCGTTTGTAGGAAACTATTGAAAAATGGGAAAAGAAACGATGGCAAGGCAACCCATAACAGTAGCAGTCGCTGATAGTTGTGAATGAATTTCAGATAAATTAGGAAGGGGATCCCTAATCCGATGAGAACGGCGTTTGCGAGGAGCCCATTATAGAATAGAGTGAATCCTTCGACCACGCTCGGCCAGAATAGCGACAGTTGCGATTGGAAGGAGCTTGCGATTACTCCTGAAATCTCTATTCCTGCATTGGTCGCTCCGTAAGCACTAAAGAGAAGAGACTTTGCGATATCAACAGCAGCCCCCATGCCTACTACTGCGATCATAAGCCGCAAAGAGTCGCCTCTGTGATAGGTCCTCAATCGACTAGCGCAGAAAGCAGAGACTACAGTGGCAGACAACGCCCATGTCTGTGGATGGGTCAATAGAAGAGCGCCAGATATCCCCCCTAGACCAGTATATCTTGCAAGGGAGGGCCCCCTTGAGAGGCTCAGCACGATTGCAAAGAGGAAATAAGCCTCTGCCAGTGCAAGCCAATTGGCCAGGTAACCGGCCCAAACTCCAACGGTAATATTGAACGAAAAGGCCGCAAGAATCGCGGTTAGGGCGGCTCTGTGTCTGTCTTGGGTTCCGCTGAGAACAAAAAAATAGGTTGAAAACACGAGCAATGGAGCGAGTAACGACGGGAAGAACCGAACAACTAACTGAGGTGGCAACTTCCCTAGATAAGCGAAGAAGTACAAGATTATCAGAACGAGAGGCTTGGAGCCTTGACTAGGTATCATGAAAGCGAACTGGATGGCCTGGGTGAAGGACTTCTGCAACATCTGATTCACCCAATCCTCGTAGGAAGGACTATCGATTCCCACAGTAAGACCCCTCGGGTTCAAATCGGGCCGATATGGAAGCAACGTGACCAGCACGGAAGAGATCAGCGAAATTGCTAGCAGCTTATGTGAGGTCAAGGGGAGACGAAATCTATCGCCGCCCTTCCTGAGAAAGATCATAAATCTATCGAGGAGTTCAAAGACTCCCGGAAGGGCCAGGCGCAATTGTCCCCATTGAAAGAATTTGCGAATTACCATACTCAATTCGTAGGAGTAGATCAGGATTACCAACAAGAGCGGTGATGATATCGCCAGTTGAGAGAACAAGGAGGACTCGAATCTTGAGATAGGGACGGAACTGTATGGAAAGAGAAGCCACTGACCGATCGAAAGAACCTCAATTGCAGCGATAGAGCAAAATGCTACGGCAAAGAGGGCCCGTACACGAGTTCTAAGAAATTGTGCACCAAACAACTTTCTCAAGACTCTCGGCTCCATATATTTAGCTATCTAAAGAGATACAGAGATGGTTGATTCTTCGACACCCTTAAGTCGTCACGTGAGGAGTGAGTTCTCTTCATGAGGAATCGGGACTTGGGGGTCGCATCGATTCTCTTACTAGCGATCGTAGTCATATCATTCGTCATCGCAAACGATTCGTTCGGTATTTTCCGAGCCGCAGTGCCCACCACCCCTAAAGTAACGTGGCGAGACCCTTCGGGAAATATCATATCGTCCGTCACATTAACAGTCTCCTCGTCCGCGGGTGCTGTTCAATCAATAGCCTTCACATGCAGTCCCAGCGCTGGCGCAATAGAATTAGGCCTTACATCCTCTCTGAGCGGTACAATATCGCTATCGCGCACTAGCTTCCCAACGTGCGACTCATCTCCCGATTCGGTCACCCTCACAGCCTCCTGGAATAATGACCTCCCAAGGAGTGGCACTCTTCAGGTCACCCAACCTGAAAACTATCGCACTCTCGCGTCTTTGAGCATCAGTGTCATGCAATCGTAGAAACAAAATCATTTGATCCAACAAGAATTAGGTCTTTCCCCATGTTTACGCACCACCATCTCAAGAGAACTGTTCCGGACCCTCAAGTTCTTCTAGTTTATCCCTCGAAAGGAGGGCTATTCCACTACTCCAACCACCTAGCTTCTTCTCTGAAGAGCCAAAGCGTGAACACCGCCCGGTTGGAGGTGTACCTTACAGGGGTAGGATCGTTCTTCACAACCCTGGTTACAGTCATGAAGCTCCGATGCCAAATCGTCCACATAAATGCGCACATGTTATCCTGGTCTCATAGCCGATACCTCAACGGACTGGCATCCCTCTACCCAATTCTTTTCAGACTCAACAGGAAACAAGTCGTGGTAACGCTTCACAACATGCCCGATTT